>JAEEGL010107183.1_pt1 | contig 10425 bp, 6 predicted proteins | sample 9134231 | NCBI WGS metagenome assembly JAEEGL01 (sample SAMN16246548, study PRJNA631951) | gut metagenome | biome: gut microbiome; feature: rumen; material: fiber-attached | host: Bos | place: Iran: Karaj | collected 2018-10
AGCTTTGTAGCCTGCCTCGCCATCAGGACACAACTCGGCCATATAGCCTTTTGCTGCCAGATATTCGCGGAGCAACATTCCCAGATTCTCATCGTCTTCGCAAAGAAGAATTTTCAGTTTTTCGTCCATAATTCATTTATTTTAGTGGTTTATTATAATGCTTAATTTAATGCTTAATGCTTAATGCGGAGGAGGTTTTACTCCTCTTTCAGTATCGGCAGACTGATGGTAAACTTGGTGCCCTTGCCCCACTCACTCTCTGCCTTGATGTCACCCTGGTGCATGTCTATCACCTTCTTGACGTATGCCAGTCCCAGTCCGAAACCTTTCACGTCGTGCTTATTACCCGTATGTACGCGGTAGAACTTATCAAAGACTTTCTTCAGATTCTCCTTCTTGATGCCCTGTCCAGTGTCGCGTATAGAGAGGTACAATTTGTCATGGTCGTTCCACGTATGGATATAGATATCAATGGGCTCGTCAGGCTTGCGATACTTCACAGCATTGTCCATCAGATTCGTGATGGCATTCTTGAAGTGCACCTCATCGACATATATGGCCGAATCGACAGCCTCAATCTCCGTATATATCTTTCCACCAGTGTGTTCCACGCGCAGATTAAAGGAGTTTGCAATGGTTTCAACCATCTCGTTCAGATCCAATTCTTTCTCTTGGAAAGTAATCGTCTTCTTGTCGAACATAGACATCTGCAGCACCTTTTCCACCAAGAAGCGCAGACGGTCAGACTCGTCTTTAATGACGCCGCAATAGCGTTTCATCACCTCCCCCGACTTGAGTACGCTATCGTCGTTCATCATCTGGGCAGCCAGTGAGATACTGGCGATAGGTGTCTTCAACTCGTGCGTCATATTGTTGATGAAGTCGTTCTTGATTTCTGAGTAGCGCTTTTGGCGGAACACCACGACAATCGTGAACAAGAATGTAATCAGCAGTACGATGGTGAAGATGATAGAGGGAATCATGAAGCGCACACTGGAGAAGATGTATGAGTTCATCTCAGGGAAATGAATCTTCACAACACCCATCTTTGACTGCGGATCATGGCTGAAGAGCTTCTGTTCGTAGGTGTACTCCTTGCCTTCTTCCTCGTAGTCCGGACAGCGATAGACCTCACGACCATCTGTCGTAGACACAGTGAAATGGTAAGGAATGTTGATGCCATTGTTCATCAGCTCTACGCGGATATCCTTGTCAAGCATGCGGAAATTGACACGCTCCTTCAGGGGTTTGTCGCTGGCGGTATAGAGAATATTATATACTACCTCGTCAAGCAACGCCTTCTGATAGACATAACGCTGGCGAACAATTTCCTGCATGGTCTTCGTAGCGTCAGCTATCGAATTCTTGTCCTTGCGCAGTATCATTGCCTTGGGCACAGAGGCTGGCTTAATCTTCAGTGCTTTCACCTGGAACGAGCTGTAGATGGTACCATCGTCTGCTGCTACGGCAAACTGATGACTATGCGTAACAGACCCCAGTCCGTCAACGATAACGCTATCTTGCGTGAATGCTCTGCGCTCTGTCTCGTTGACGTCTTTCTCCAAATAGCGCAAGGTCTCGTTCATCTCCAGATTACGCGATGCCTGATAGAGCGAGCGGGCTACACTCTCGTCGAACTGCTCCTTCTTCATCTTGACCATCTCCTCGACATAGGAGAACTGTAGAAAGAGCAGGGCGAGGAATGATGCCCCCATAATGATAGCTATGGTCCAAATAGTAGACTTCTTCATGCTGCAAAGATACAAACTTTACATGCATGAAGAAGCCTTTAAGTTAATTAATTCCGTTAATTTTAACGTTATTAACTAAATCGCGGTATTATAATTAAAAATGTACACTTACATCAATACCACACTGAAAGGGGTTGCCACGCTGTGCCATGAATACCTCTTTACCTGTTGCCTTGCTGGAGAATGCGAAGGTGTTGTATTTAGAATCTGTCAGGTTGCGTCCCCACAGATTAACAGTGCAGAGACCCAGGTCGAAGCTGGCGTGAGCACCCAGCACAGCATAGAACTTCTGGCTGTAGGTGTTGGCCTCGTCCCACCAGATTTTGCCCTGTGCATTCATGTTGGCACCAATAGTCAGACTCTTCAGGAACGAATCGGCAAAGTCGAAACGATAGTCAGCCAGCACAGACAATGTATGAGCAGGAACATAAGGAACCTTGTTGTTGCTGTAGTCAATCTCTGCAGCTGTGGCAGCACTGCTGGCTTTGGTGGTATACTCCTTAAAGACAGCGTGTGTGTAACCATATCCCAACGACCATGTCAGATGGTTAGCCAAGGCGCTTCCACGTAGTGTGGTCTCGATACCACAGCTGTAGCTCTTACCGGCATTAACCATTCGGCGGCCAAAGCCGTAGTCGGATGTGAATACAGAGAGCTGTTGGTTACGAATCTGCATATAGAAGGCAGAGAAGTCGAAATGAATCAGGTTGTCAAAGAGATTCAAGTGGGTTCCAACCTCGTAGTTCCAAGACTCCTCGGGCTTGAAGCTGACACCATCCATAATGGGGTCACAAGCCTCGTCGTGGTGTTCTAGTACAACCTCGGGCAGAGGTGTACCACCTTGTAACATCTGGATAGCTTTCTGTAGGTCTGTCTGAATAATGTCACCAAACATCTGGACGTTGAAACCACCAGCACGGTAGCCCTTAGAAACAGTAGCATAAATGTTACTGCCATCATTGAATTTGTATGTCAGGCCAAACTTAGGCAACAGCTGATTGAAGCTGGTCTTGTCTGAACCGATATAGTCAGTATAGACACGAGCAGGAGAGATAGTTTGTCCCATAATAGAGAATACAGGATTCATACTAATACCGCGTGTATCAAACTCTATCTTTGACTGTGTGTAATCATAGCGCAAACCAATCGTTGCAGTCAAGTGCTCTGTCAGGTCAATGTGCGACTCATGGAAAACACCCAAGTTAAACTGTGGTGTATGAAACAGGCAGGGAATATCCATAGCCATGCTGATATGAACGCCACCACGGGCAGCAATAGCGGCAGCAGCCTGCTCCTGAGTCATTCTTGCCATCATGCTCTTCAGCATTGCACCATAGATCTGCTGTTCCAGCATTTGTGGGAAGAAGGTACCGAACTGGTTGGGCGCTGTAGTCTTCAACCATGAGTATGAACCGAAGACGCCAGTGGTCCAGTGCCAACGGCTCTTATTGTTACTCTTCACGCTGAACTCCTGTGTCAGGGCATTGCTCAGCTGTGACTGGTCAACAGTGATGAAGTCTACGTTGCTATAGTCGTTGTCCATCAGCAGGTTGTCCTTCAGAAATTGGTAGCTGGTGTTTGAAGCGAAGTCGAAGCCATTACCTTTATATTTAATAGCAAGACCCGTTGTCAACATGTTACGCTTGTAGTTGCTCTGGTGGTCTTGATTCGGATCACCAATGACATCGCCACTCTCTGGGTCTAACACACCATAGGGATAGGCCTTTTGCTTCACCCACTGATAGTCAGTCATCCAGTCGAATGACAAACGCTCTGTTGGCTGATAAACCAAACGAAGACGTCCGCCAGCCTCGTCCATATCGTCAGCACGCTCGCCATTGAGCGCATTTTTCCAGAAACCATTGGTGCCATCATAGAAGGCTGCAACAGACAGAGCCAGCTTATCGCTCAACTTGCTGTAGTGGGCAACCTCAGCCTTGCGGTAGAAACGTGTGCCAATGCCCAACTTTACGTCAGTACCCTGATAGTTCATGGGGTTCTTGGTATATTGACGCACCAGTCCACCCTCGGTATTGATACCATAGAGTGTACCCTGAGGACCGCGCAGCACGTCAACACGGTCCAGTTCATAGACATGACCATTGAACGTTGACTTGTTCATCAAGGGGATATCATCAATATAGATACCCATCGACGGACTGTTGATGCGCGAGCCAATACCTCTTACATATATAGAAGAGGTGAAGCGTGCACCATAGTCAGGCATGACAAATGAAGGAATATAGTTGGCAATGTCCCTCAGGTCACGACTGCCCAAGCTAAACAGCTCAGTACCAGTGAGCACCGTAGAACTGACGGGCTGCTGGCGCAATTTCAAAAATTCTTTGTTCTGTGATACGATGACAACTTCGTCCAGGTCATAGACGCGTGAAGAGTCGGACAATTCAACCGCATTCTCAGCCATCACAGGCACAATAGCGGCAAGAGCTAATACCGATAAAACAATCTTTTTCATTTTTACTTTTTAATGCTATTAATTATGTGGTTTGCAATATTTGTTGCTTGTGTAATGCGGTGACCCATACCAATACCGTCACGCAGGTTTCCGCCGATAATCAGTCCCGGATAATCTTGTTCAATGCTGGACACAGCCTCAAAACGGGCACCGCTGTCTGCACCATACTGCGGGATGGCACGCTGATGACGCGAGATATTGATGAAGTCGGGCTTTGCTTCAGCAGGGAACTTCAACATGGTGTGCAGACATTCCTTCACGAGGTTCTCGATTTCCTCATCGCTCTTTTCCAGCATCTCGGGGTGTTTCACGCCTCCTAAGAAGAAAGAGAAGAGCGCCCCACCCTTTGGAGCACGCTGCGTAAAACATGCAGAGGGGAACAAAATGCCCAGAATCTGCTGATGTTCGACAGTGGGTACCAGTCCGCCAAAAGCCTGATAGTCACCGCCAAAGGTGTCTGGCATGCCTACATTGACCTCCATCACTGGAGCGTAAGTCAATTGGGAGATGGCATTCATGCGTGCTTGGTCGACAAAGGGCAACAGGGAAGGCAGGTTATAGGCGCCACAAGTAGACACCACCCAACGACTCTCTATCTGTCGCTTATTACCGTCAATATCGGTAAAAGTCGTCAACCATACATTATTATTATTGTTCACCATGACCTTGTCAGCTCCCAGCACGATATTCTCCATACCGACGAGGGCAGCCTCTGCTTCAGGAATATGACTTAATCCTCCTTGGGCAGAGAATACCTTCTTTGTTGCCAGACGATCGCGGTCGCTCTTGGGGTGCTTAGCTTTTGCCATAGCACCACGGACAAAGCTGCCATAGTCGCGTTCCAAGGCATACAACTTGGGCAAGGCATAACGGGTTACCAACTTGTCAGGGTTACCAGCATAGACACCAGAGATGAATGGGTCAACGGCATAGTCAACGAACGACTGACCCAATCGGCGGGCAGCCAGCGAACCTACGCTCTCGTCTGGGTCTGTACCACGCTTGCGCCAGGGTTCACCCAGTATTCGCAGCTTATCCGAGAAACAGAACAGGGGTGTTGTGATGGCACTTAGTGGACCTGAAGGCAATTCGCGAAAGCGGTTACCCTTCCATATCAGCCTGCGCTTCGACGAGTCGGGAGCTGTTTCTAACTGACACTTACCACCAGATGTCTGAGCCAAGTCCATCATGAGCTCGGCAACTTCAGGCGTTGAGACGGAACCTGTCGTAGGACCAGTCTCAAAGATATAATGATTATTGTGTTGGGTTTGAATCTGGCCGCCAATACGGTTTTTCGTTTCTACGACGCGTACATCGACACCCTTTCTCTTTAGCCAGTAAGCGGTGGTTAGGCCGGTCAGACCAGCACCAATCACCGTTACTTCTGCTACTTCAATATTTGTGTGGTTTAACATTTCGGCTGCAAAGGTACAACTTTTCTGTCACCTCCACAATCCCTATTTATGAGGATTTTCATCTTTCATCATAAAGAAGTAACACACAAAACCATATTTCTTTATACCTTTCCGCGGAAATATTCGATGATGTTATCCAGTCCTTCGTCGAGTGACACCTTAGGCTCCCACCCTAATTCACGCTTGGCGACGCTGATGTCGGGACGGCGCATCTTGGGGTCGTCGCTGGGCAGCGGACGAAATACAATCTTGCTCTTGCCGCCAATCTTCTTGATAACCTTCTCTGCCAATTCCAGCATGGTAAACTCACCCGGGTTGCCCAGATTCACGGGCCCCGTAAAGTCGTCGCCAGTAGCCATCACGCGCAACATACCGTCTATCAGGTCGCTGACATACTGGAACGAGCGTGTCTGCTGGCCATCGCCATAGATGGTAATGTCCTCACCTCGCAGCGCCTGAACCACAAAGTTTGAGACCACACGACCATCGCTGATTGCCATGCGCGGACCATAAGTGTTAAAGATGCGGATAACCTTGATGCGAACCTGGTGCAAGCGGTGGTAGTCAAAGAACAGCGTCTCAGCACAGCGTTTGCCCTCATCATAGCACGAGCGCAGGCCGATGGGGTTCACATTGCCCCAATAGCTCTCGGGCTGTGGATGAACGTTAGGGTCTCCGTAGACCTCACTGGTCGACGACTGTAGAATCTTCGCCTTGGTCCGTCGAGCCAGTCCCAGCATGTGGTATGCACCAAATACGCTGGTCTTTGTCGTCTGTATGGGGTCGTTCTGATAGTAGATGGGCGATGCCGGACATGCCAGGTTATAGATCTCATCCACTTCAGCCCAATAGGGATTAATCACGTCGTGGCGTACCAGTTCAAAGTTCGGCTTGCCTATCAAGTGCCACACATTCTCCTTGGAACCACTGTAGAAGTTGTCCAGGCATATCACGTCGTGTCCCTCATTCACCAAGCGTTCACAAAGGTGCGAGCCAATAAATCCTGCTCCACCTGTTACCAATATTCTTTTCATTTTAGTTTAGTGTTTAATGATCATTAGCATTTGCAAAGATACAAATTAAAATGTTGCGCTCCAAATTTTTTTGCACAAAAACCGCCATTCCATGCTCATCAAGAGATATTCTCATGAAACGCCGCGCTGGCAGTTGAACGCGAAAATCTATTGCTGGTGTTCTATGCCGAGCTCCTTCATCGCCAGTCCCAAGTGAATCTTGGTGCTGCGGTCACTCCTCAGCTGTGGCGGCAACAGGCGTTGCACGAAGGTCGTCTTGCCACAGCCCTGCGCACCAATCAATGTCGGCACACACTCGTTGCCGTGCTTCTGGTCCATCTGCAAGAGCTTGACATTGAGCACATTGTCTACTTAGATGTAGATTTAATATTCCACAACTATGTAATGAAATAACACAGGCTTGGGAGGATTCCTACATAGGCTCCGGAATTAAATTCCCAAGCCTACGTAATATTTCTTGGGAATTATATTAACGGTTCTGAAAAGTTGTTATTACCGCCGTTTTTACTAAAAAATCACTTCCAGAAGTCAAAAACTTGGGTGTAATGGTCAAATTTCAGGTTCTCTGTATAGCCTGTCCGCTGAAAGAGTTTGATAATCCATTCCTGCTGCTCAGCATCGAGCAGTTTCTCACCATGATGGTACCGATAGTAGTTGCTGCTGCCATTCAGATACTGATACATCGCCAGGCGAAGTCCACGCTCGTGCTTGCTCTTCACCTCCTCAAACAAGGTATCGAAGCCCCACGCCATACGTTGAGGTTCGCCAGTAGCAAAGAGGCGACATCCCTCTTCACCAATCTTTATATTAGGATAGATGGCTGGTCCCCAATCGCGGTCGTCAGGAATGGCGCAGCCCACCATAAACCGCAGACATTCATCTTTCTTAGGACACTCTCTGTTAAAACACAGCTGGTAGCCTTTTGGCACATTCCGAAAGTCGCGTCCAGTCTCAATTTCTGTGGTTGATTTCGTTGTAGTCATAGCTCTTGCAAAGATAGCGAAAAAAGCGAGAACAGCCAAAAATTTCGGCACTTTTTTACAACATTACGCATGTATGTTAAATGTTGGGCATCATTTAACGTGCCTCAAGCCCTCTGCACATCAGAGTTTGCGGCATATAATATTAATAGGTTAATAGATTTCGCAAGTTCAGACATCAAGCGGTGAGAAGTGAGAGGTAAGAGGAATTAATGGGACGGGTTCCCCATGATTCCCTAGTTAAGCACGCGGGTAGCTGTGCGCTGGTCGCTGAGGATAGCGCGACGCATGCGGCGGGCATCGAGGGAGACTGGACGGGAGGTGAAGTCGGGCGTGTTGTAGGAATAGAACAGCTGGCGATAGTACTCCTTGGGATTGCGCTGGGGCAAGAGGAAGGGTTTGGTGACACGGCCGTCGGGGGTGATGTGGGAGAAGTAGAGACGCGTGAAGAGGCCATCGTCACGACGACTGGTGAAGAGGAACCAGCGGCTGTTGCTGCTCCAGGCATGAAGACTCTCTGTCTCCTGACTGTTGACCTCGGTGAGGGGATGCGACTGACGGGTCTGCACGTCGTACAGCCAGAGGTCTGCCTCGGGGTGCCACACAGAGAAATAGCCGTAGTCTGTCTGGGTGAACATGACATAACGACCGTCGTAGGAGGGACGAGGCCAAGAGGCGCTCTTGCCAGTGAGAGTGGCACTGACAAGGGTATCTGCCTGCTGACCCAGGAGCCCCGTCTGAGCATCGAAGGATACACGACAAAGACTGTAACGCTCTTGATCGTAGTCAGTAGGATAGCTCTGACGCAGGGCTGTGGTGAAGTAGAGCCAACGGCCATCGGGCGAGAAGGCAGGGGTGTTCTCTGCCCAGCGGTCGTGCATGGTGAGGGTGTCAAGGAGTATGGTATGGTTCTGGACATCATAGACAAAGACGTCGGAGGCATCGTCGTAGACTTCTACACGCTTAGGACCGGCAGCGTGGAAGGTCTGGAGGGTCTTGTTAGTGGAGAAGGCGCAATAGCGACCGCTGGGGTGCCAATAGGGATAGACCATCGCTCCACCGAGGAGGTCGCTCTTGGCCATAAGCAACTCGTCCTGACCATCATGGTGAAGGACTGTGGCACCATTGGCACCACGAACGTGGAAGACATACTGGTCGGGATTGGTGCGGTTGGCGGTATGACAGTTGATGCACTGCCCACCGACAGCCGTATTCTCCAGGAGGACGTGTTCGTTGAAAGTGGAGAGGTCACGCTGGTAGATGCCCATCTTGCTCCACACCTCGTAGCCAGGGGCTATGCGACGATAGGTGACAGCCAAGTCAATGCTGTCGGCACTGATATAGAGCGGGAAGGTGCGGTAGGTATGCCAGCCATCGGCATACTTGGCAGAGACGCTGACGCTGAGTGAGTCGCCAACAGACTGGGCAAGCAGCTGGTGCCAGTCGTCGATGTCGAAATCAGTAGACTCCCTACCCTGGCTGTGCAGGCTATGGCCGTGGCGATCGGAAACGACAGCATCGACGAGCAGGGCATCGTCGTCAGCCATAGAGAAGTTGAGGGGGGCGATATTGACGGGTATGGTGACACCGACATAGTCGGGATAAATGGATGGCTGGTGCGACTCTTGCTGAGCATCGCTTACCGTTTCTGTGCAGGCGGCAAAGAGCCACAGAATGGCAGAGGAAAGGGGCAGAAGAAAGGATGGATGTTTTCTCATAGCATTACTGTAAACGACGAAGGAACTTGATGTAACTCTCACGATCGCCCGTCAGCTTGTAGTAGGCTACCAGATACTCGTAGGCCAGTCGGTTGGACGGGTTGTTGTCGAAAAGGCTCTCAAGCATCTGCGCAGAGACATGACCTCCAAAGAAGAAGTCGTCATAGTAGGAGATTTTGCGCAGACGACCATATTCAGGATGCTGGCTGATGGCCAACTCGTTGTTCAGCAGAGACAAAGTCTTGGTAGCCCACTGGCGATAGAACAAGGTCTTCTGCAACGCCAAGAGGTACTTGCGAGCAACGGCATAGTGGCCAAGGATGAGGTTGGTCTCGGCAAGGCGCTTGTAGCAGCGGGCACTCTTCTGATAGTCGAGAATGGCCTCTTGAGCCTCGAAGACAGTGCGTTGGGCGACGCTAATCATGCCGAGCTGATAGAACGCTTCGGCGGTAGGCAGCGGACTGGTAGCGTCCGTCCGGACATCGGGCAGGAGTCCTGCCGTGCCGTTCTGGTTATAGTCAAAGAGGTGGTCGGCAAGCCTGCCATGCATAGCCAACGCAAGATTCTGTACGGTGACGCCTATCTGGTTATTGGGGCGATCGGTATCGACGGTATCAAGGATGCGGTTCCACTGCTGATAACGGGCCATGAAGTCGTACTGCATGATACGCTCAGCCTTGAAATTGGCATGGTGGCTGACCAGCAGCCCCACGACAACCATCAACAGCAAGGTGGGGACAGTCCTGAGGATAACACTCCCGGAGGGAATGCTATGTCCCAGTCCTGTCTCCTTGCGCACAACTATTCCAGTGACGACAACGAGAAAGGCCACCACCGCGGAGCCCCACAGCAGAACAGGGAAAACGGAGGGGTAGCGATAGTAGTGGACATCGAGCCACAGCGCGTCAGCGGGGATGGGCACACTGACAGGGCCCACCAACCAATAGAGTGCGGGAATAATCAAAAGAAGTAGCAGCCAGTGGTATCGCCGACGTGGCAGTGCCTGATAGCCCCAGGCAACAAGCAGTGTCAGCAAGAGAGCCCAAGGACC
>JAEEGL010733621.1_pt1 | contig 10425 bp, 12 predicted proteins | sample 9134231 | NCBI WGS metagenome assembly JAEEGL01 (sample SAMN16246548, study PRJNA631951) | gut metagenome | biome: gut microbiome; feature: rumen; material: fiber-attached | host: Bos | place: Iran: Karaj | collected 2018-10
CGCGGGCCAGGCTCCATGCGGCGCGCCTCGCCCTGCTTGCGGAGAAGTGCCGCGACATCCCGAACGGCCACGCCGTCCGCCGCTGGGAGGAGGCGCAGCTGGACCGGGCCCTGCGCGATCTGGCTGCGCCAACCGCCCCTTCCAACGCGCCGGGGAGTCATCTGGAAGCCTGCATCGACGATCTCGACTGTTCGGCGCGGCCCTTCTGGGTGCGCATTCCCGAAAGGCCGGCGCCGAAGCCTGGCCTGCTCGTCTTCCTGCACGGCTATTCCGGCACGATCGACCGGCTGACAATCTCCGGCATTCCCGAGCCGCTGGCGCTCTGGGCCGCGCAGGTCGGCGCCTATGCGGTGGCCCCCTTCGGCCGGGGCGACACCGACTACCAGCATGTCGGCGAGCGCGACGTTCTGCGCGTCATCGACGAAATGGCGGCGCGCTACGGCATCGACCGCGAGAAGGTCGTCCTCGCGGGGCATTCGATGGGAGGGCTCGGCTGCTGGTGCATCGGCGCGCGGCATGCCCGCCTCTTCAACACGCTCGCCATCGTCAGCGGCCGGGGCGACTTCTACGAGTGGCACGGCCTCGCGCCGGAGTATCTTCCCTCCTGGCAAAGGGAGATCGTCGACGTCCAGTTCTCGACGCGCTACCTGCCCAACCTCACGAACACTTCCGTCGTCGCCGTGCACGGCGCGCGCGACGAGGTCGTGGACTACGACCAGGGGTGCTTCCCCGTCCTTCGTCTCAACGCGCTTGGCGCGCGCGATGTGCGCCTCGTCACCTTTCCCGAAGGCGGGCACGACATCTTCGCGGACGCCTCCTTCGCCACCTCGTCATCCGAGGCCTGACGGAGAGCCTCCCCAAGGCCCCTGCGGGCGGTCCCGCTCCGGCCTTCCCCGGCGAGGCGGGCGGCCGCGCCATGAACGCCCTGCTGCATCCCTTCCTGCTCGTCGCCGGGGGCGACTCCTTCGGCAGGGGCTATCCCGACGAATCCTTTCGGGCCCGCATTCGGGAATGGGAGAACTTCGCCCACGGCGCGCCGCGTGCCAAGCGGGAGTCCTCGCTCACCCTGCAGGATGCCGGCCGCTGCAACCTCGTCTTCTTCGGGGAGCCGGAATACAGCCGCTTCATCGCCTTTCTCCTGCGTCGCGCCGGTGTCGCGGTGCGTCCGGGCGCCTTTGTCTATGCGGGCAGGATGTTGCCGCGCGACGACAGCCATGGCTTCCTGCTGGCGGTGCCGAATCCCTTCGACACCAATCGCACGGCGATTGTCCAGTGCGGCATTCCCTGGGCGAGGGGGCAGGCGAACAACCATCGGTTCGACCGCATTCCCGACGTCATCTGCTATACCGACGAACAGGACCGCTTCGGCTATCCGATCGCGGTGGAGGCCGGCTTCATCGAGGCGGACGGCCGTGTGCGCTGGAGTCCGAACCCAACGACCGATGCCGACGTCAATACGGAGAGCCCGGATTCAGCTTCTCAGCCATTTTGAAAAGCGCGGTACGTTCGGCATCGGTCAACGGGGCGAGATACTTTTCAATGTAGGCATCCGCCAGGGCGGCTATTCCCTCGGCTATTTCAGCACCGCGCCTGGAAAGGGAGATCGTCACCTTGCGGCGGTTCTCCGCGTTGTCCTCGCGGATCATGAGCCCCTTGCCCACGAGGTTCGAGACCGTCTGCGAGGTTATGGCGTTCTTCAGCTGGATGCGGCGCGCCAGATCGGCCAGGGTGAGCTCGGCGTCGGCGGCGAGCTCGTGGCGGTAGACGGACTGGAGAGTGGCGACTTCGCGCAGCGTGAGGGAGAGTCTCTGGTCCTTCAAGTAGGATGCGGCTCCCACCCAGGCGTCCTTGCGGCATTTCCCCAGGGCATGATGGAGATTGACAATGGCTATTCGGTCGTTCTTGTTCATGGCGCCGTGCAAGGGGGGTGGGACTGCCCGTCGCTTCGCACACGGACGCGGCGCCCTTTGATTTCGAGGCGCCCGTCGGCGAGGAGTCGGATGGCCTCGGGGTAGATGCGGTGTTCTTCGATCTGGATGCGCGCGTGGAGCGTTTCGGGAGTGTCGTCGTCGAGGACGGGGACGGCGGCCTGAAGGATGATGGGGCCGGAATCGACGCCGCCATCGACGAAGTGGACAGTACATCCGGCGACCTTTGCGCCGTATTCAAGGGCCTGTGTCCAGCCGTGGAGGCCGGGGAAGGCGGGGAGCAGCGCGGGATGGATGTTGAGGACGCGCTGCGGGAAGGCGTTCAGGAGACCGGACTTGACAATCCGCATGTAGCCGGCGAGGACGACGGTGTCGACGCCGTATTCGCGGAGGACGCGGATCACATTGTCCTCGGCCTTGCCCTCGAGCTTGGTCTTGAAGGGGGCGTGGTCGACGAGGAGGCCTGGAATTCCGTGGCGGGCGGCGCGGGCGAGGATGCCCGCGCCCGGGATGTCGGTGATGACGACGGCGATTTCAGCTTCAAGCGTACCGGCCTCGATTGCGTCCTGGATGGATTGCATGTTGGAGCCGGAACCGGAACCGAGAACGCCTAGGCGAAGTTTGTGAGTGGACATAGGCTGGAAGGTTGAACCGCCGTTGCCAAAGCTCTGGCGGTCTGAAGGGTTCATGATGATTTGATTCTACCATAATCGCGGGCGGTGCATAATCTTCGCAGGGAAAATTTCTTCTCGATTTGTTAATTGCCTTTTAATATGATCACAAGAATAAAAACATGGAAGGGGAGACGGTTTGAGGACTTCCAAGCGCATGCAGCGAAAACGGGACGCAGCGAAGGATGGGGACGACCCCCGCCTCGGGGAGGAAGATCTTGCCTTTCTCGCGACATGCCGCATGGGTGACTTAGAACGCCCGTCCGTCACGGCCGACATCGTTGCGGTGGCGCTTCGCGGCGAGGCGACGGGGGATTGGCGGACGCCGGCACGCCGCCGGGCGCCGTCTGCGGGCAGCTTGCCGGCGCGAAATACGGTCTTTCCGGCATTCCCGGACGCTGGCTCGCGCCATCAGGGACCGCAGGCGGATTGACAGGCTCCTTGCCGATTTTCTCGGCGCCCTTGCCGTTGAGTTCGGCGGGAGGGGCGGCTAGCCGAAGGTGGCCCGGGCGTAGCAGCCGCTTGGCACGGGGCGGACGCCCTCTGCGCCCGTGAGGAGCATTTCGCCACACTGCAGCGAGGGGAAGAGACCGTCAAGGGCGTCCAGCAGGAGGTTTTGGAGGACGACCGGCGTGACGCCCGGCGTGTGGGCGCTGAGGAGGACGAAGAGAGGATGTGGCGAGAGGAGCTGGCGGCAGAGGCCGAGCGTTTTGGCAAGGTCGCGCTCGATCTTGTAGACCTCGCCCCTTGCACCGCGCCCGAAGGAGGGCGGGTCAAGGATGATGGCGTCGTAGCGCCGTCCGCGGCGGATTTCGCGTCCGAGGAACCTGTGGGCGTCTTCGGCGATCCAGCGGACGGGCGCGTCGCGAAGGCCGTTCAGTGCGGCGTTCTCGCGCGCCCAGTCGACCATGCTCTGCGAGGCGTCGAGGTGGCAGACCGCGGCACCGGCGAGGGCGGAGGCGAGCGTGGAACCGCCCGAGTAGGCAAAGAGGTTGAGGACGGAGACCTTGCGACCCGCATTACGGACGGCCTCTCCGAGCCAGTTCCACTGGGTGCGCTGCTCGGGGAAGATGCCGAGGTGGCCGAAGTCGGTTCCCGAGAGGCGGAAGCGGATGGTGTCGACGGCGATTTCCCAATGGTCGGGAAGACGGTCGCGCCCATGCCAGTTTAACCCATTGTCCCGGTCGAAACAGGCGTCGGCGCAATCCCAGGCGGCGGAGGGGAGCTGCGGCTTCCAGATCGCCTGCGAGCAGGGCCGGGCGAGAGTCACGCAGCCGAAACGCTCGAGCTTGCGTCCGTCTCCGCTGTCGAGCAAGTCGTAAGTCGAAAATCGTGAGTCCAAGGGTGAAGGGGGCGAAGAGTTGAAAGGGTTGAAGAATGATACATCATGTCGCAGGATCATTTCAAGGCCATTTTCCCGCGCGGGCGTGACAGAAATTGTCAGCCTCGGTTCTGGCGAGAAGGGTGCACGCGGGAGAGCGGAACCGCGCTTTGCGCGGGAAGCAAAGGTTATCCGCGAGGCAGACGTCATTTTCCGTCACGAATTTCATCAGCTGGGAACTTTGGCCGGCAAAAGCAAGGAACGGCCGCGACGATGCGCGGCCGCCTCGCGCACACGATTCCGACGATGCGGGGTCCCTGCCCGATCTCCCCGGCTTCCTTGCTCCCCGTCGCGAAAGCAAGCATGCGCGCTTCATCCCCCGCCTTCAACGGGACGCTGACAAATTCCGGCCACACCCTTCCCTTGCGTGGCGGGACAAGGCGGACGCAGGCCCGTACTCGGGAGATGGGCGAGGAGGCCTTGTCCTGCCACTGGGCGAATTTTCGCGACTGCGGAGAAGCACTTCGCGGACGCCGGTACGCCGTGATCGCCGGCAACCTTTCATGACCGATGTCTCGCGACGCATCCGCTTCCGGCCTGATCCGGCCGCACCGGGCGTTTCACTCGGCGCGCACGGGGACGTAGACGCGCCAGGAAATGGGACGCGGCTCCTTCGGGAGGCGCACGGCCATGATGTCCTGCGAGAAGCCGGTTGGCGGCGGCGGAGCGTCGTACTTCGGAATTTGAAGCTCCGTGGGCTGAGGCGGCGCCTCAGCCTTGGCGGCGGGTGCGGAGACGGATTCGGCAAACGCGGCATTGTCAAGCCCCGATAAGCCGGGATACCCCGGCGTCGCGGTGCGCTGGGAAGCCGCGTTTCCAACTGTGGACTTTTGCATCGCCGCCTTTGCAGCGGCCTCTTCAGCGGCAAGACGATCGGCCTCGGCCTTGGCGGCAGCCGCCTTTGCTTGTTCGATTTCGGCCTTCATCGCCTCATTGTCCTGCCGCATGGCGGCAAGGGAGGCGTTCAGGTCCTCCAGAGTCTTTGCGAAGGCGGCGGACTGGTCGGACTGGGCGCGGGAGATCACTTCGGCGACGACCTTCGCCGTTTCGGCGGCGGAAGGCTGGGAAGCTGGTTGCACGACGATGGGCGCAGGCGGTTCGGCGGTGGTCTTTCTGAGTGCGGCGTCAAGGAGCTGGCGGTTGGTTTCCTGCATGCCGTGCATGGTGGAGAACCAGATGAGGCCAAATGCGCCGACGACGGCGATTATGGCAATGGAGAAGACGATGCTCAGCATTGTCATCCGGCGGCGCGCGCGCTGACGTTCGGACTCCAAATAGTCCTGGAAGGCCTTGAGAACGGGGAAGGCGTCGCCTCCCGCCTGCGAAGCCGCGTGGTGCATCGAGACGAGCGCGGCGGATGCGCTCATGCCACCCGCGCCTGCCGAGGTTGGCGTGACGGGGACGGGATCGGGCTCGGTGTTTGCGCCGGCGTAGGGCGAAAAGCCTGCGCCGGTGTCCATGCGGACGGAAGCGGTTCCGGTTACGGGCTGTTTGGGAGGGACATCGGACATGGCAGGGGGGCTGGCTGTTGTTTCGGGTGGTCGGTTTTTGTTTCGATGGCTGGTTCCGGCAGGACTTTGCCGGAGGCGGCCGCAGGTATCGGCGGCTATTTCACGGGAAGGAGGGCGTCTTTGCCGAGAACCTCGGCGAGCGGGTCGTAGCCGGCGTCGCAGAACCCCAGGCAGTTGTGGCGAGACCATCCTTCGGCGTATGTGCAGGCCCCGCCGGAGAGGGAGCCCATCTCGCGGCAGAGGTCGTGCATCGTCTCAAGGTAGGCATCCATGCCCTGGGAGTCGTCGAGCCAGGCGCGCTGGCTGCGGTGCTCGCCGAGGGCGGCGGTCTTGGTCTCCATCACGGAGTCGATGGCGATGAGGAATGCCGGTTTTCGGAACTGCCCCATGGAGTCGCGGTGTCCGTGCGGCTGCGCGTGGTAGATGAGGACCGGGTTCTCCGCGATGGGGCGGGGCGGGTCGCACGGCGCGTTCGGCATGCCGCGGCAGAAGCCGGCCATGACGGCGAGTCGCGCCGTGAAGGTATGGTCCTCCATATAGTCGAAGAGCGACGGCACGAGCAGGATGTCGGGCGAGACCTCGCGGACGGCCGAAATCGCCTTTGCGAGAGCGGGCTTGTCGTAGTAGATCTCGAGGTCGTTCGCGAAGGGGGGGTGGAAGACGGCGCCGAGACGGGCCGCGCCACGGCGTTCCTCCTCGCCGCGGACGCGGATTGTCTCGGTCTGGTCCATCACGTTCGAGCCGCAACTGCCGTTGCAGAAGGTCATGTAATGGAGTTCGCACCCCGCCTGGGCGAGGCGGAGCATGGTTCCGGCCATGCCGAACTCGATGTCGTCGGGGTGCGCACCGATGGCGAAGACTTTCTTCGCGGTCATTCTAGTGCATCTCCACGTCGCAGGTTCCGATGCCGGGGCGGAAGAAGTTGAAGCGGACGTTCGGATGGTCGGCGAGGAGCGACATTGGGACGGCGGCGTCCGGAATCTTCTTGGAAATCATGAAGGCGCTGAGGCGCATGCCGAAGGGGTTGTCGTGGTGGCCCGGATGCCAGATGGAGATCGTCTCGGCCTTCCAGGTCTCGTAGGGACCTACCGTCATGGCGTTGGAGGGAACCGACTGGACCACGCCGCCGCCGGAGGTTCGGGCATTCTGGATGAGGGTCATCGGATGAAGGTCGACGCAACGGGTGCGGAGCTGTCGCTGGACTTCGGGAGGCGGGGGATTGTCGATGTACTGGCCCTCGCGCTTGGGCGGGTCGTTGAAGGCCCAGTGCTTGGTCTCGCCCTGGCCACCCTGCATGATCACGCAGCGGAAGTCCTCCCAGGACCTGCAGTAGGCCGTCGTGTCGGTATCGGGGAAGTGGAGGTTTTCGTCGGGCATGCGGAGTTCGGGCCGGATGCGGTCGAAGCAGAGCTCGCGGTCGGCCTTCTGGAATCCAAGAGGGAAGTCGCGGCCAACGGCTTTGCCGTCGACTACCCACTCGTCCATGCCCCAGAAGTGGCAGTTGCGCAAGTCGAGGCCGATGGCGTTGACAATCTGCGCGACGATGGGAAGCTGTTCGGTCGGGCCGATGGGACCGCAGATGCCGCAGGGGCGGTCGTCCGTCGCCTGCTGCCAGGCCTCGATGTATTCGAGGGCTTCGGCGGCGTAGAACTCCTGGATTGTTTCGTAGAAGCGGACTGTAAAGCCCGGACGCGAGAGCTGGAGAATATCCTTTTCGGTCAAACGGGCGGCGGCGTCAAGAATTTCTCGATCCAGGGTGGTATAATCCCACCAGCCAGGTGCGACTTTGCTTTGGTTGCGCATGATAAAGTCTCCTTAATGCCGAAAAGTATAGCATACATTGTCCGCGCGCGCCAAGCAAACTGCGCCAGAATTTCTGGCACTCGCCACGATTCCCGGAATGTGCTAGACTACTTTCTCCAATGTCACAAAAGGAAAGAACAGCCATGCGCAACCCCAGCATTGTGTTCGCTGCGCCAAACGTTGCGGAAATCCGTGAAGGGCCCATTCCGGAACCAGGGCCCCGCCACGTGCTTGTACGGACAGTCCGCTCGACGATTTCAAGCGGAACGGAGCGTGCCAACCTCATTGGCGACCCGGTCGTCAGCGTTTCGGCCCCGCCCGCCACGAAGGCCGTCTTCCCGCGGCAGGCGGGCTACAGCTCATCCGGCGTTGTCGAAAAGGTTGGCGAGGGGGTCGCGGCCTTCCGGCCCGGCGACCGCGTGGCGATGGCCTGGACCAAGCACGCCGCCTACCAGTGCCTTGCCGAAGGGGATGTCTTCCCGTTGCCCGACGACGTATCCTTCGAAATCGGCGCCCTCACCTGCATCGCAACCTTCCCGATGGCCGCACTTCGCAAGTGCCGCCTTGAATTTGGCGAAAGCGCCATTGTCTTTGGCCAGGGGATACTCGGGCAAATTGCCGTCATGCTCGCCCGTGCCGCCGGCGCCGCGCCCGTTTTCGCGGCGGACCTTGCGCCCGCAAAGCGCGAAAACGCCCTCCGGCTCGGCGCTGACGCCGCGTTTGATCCCTCGGCGCCCGACTTCGCGGAGCAGGTTCGGGCGGCGACGGCCGGCGGTGCGCGCGTCGCCATCGAGGTGACGGGCGTCGACTCCGCGCTTGACTCGGCGCTCGACGCCGTAGCCCCGTGCGGGCGCATTGCGCTTCTCGGCTGTACGCGCCATTCCTCCTTCGCCATCGACTGGTACCACAAGGTCCATGGCCGGGGCGTCACGCTCATCGGGGCACATACCCTTGCACGGCCTGTGCATGAGTCCTCGCCGGGTTGGTGGACGACGCGCGACGATGCGCTCGCCTTTCTGCGCCTCGTCGCCCTGGGGAGGCTCTGCTTCGACGGCTTCGTCGAGGAGGTCCATGCCGTTTCGGAGGCGCCTGCCGTTTATGCGCGTCTCGCGACGGGCGGACCGTTCCCGAATGTTCAGTTCGACTGGACCGCCTAACCCTTTGGCTCCTGCGTTCCGTGCAACGCGATCGACCATGGCGGAGGGCGGCGTTGTCCAGTTCCGCGTAAGCCCTGGGCCGGCCAACGACAGGCGCATTGCCCTTCGTCGGCCTGGTTTCCTGCGGGAGATGTGCGCCATTCTCGCGGACGGGACGCTAGAGGCCGATGGCATGGGCGGCTGCGCCGACAAGGGCGCAGAGGAAGATCGTCGCCATGACGGACAGCTTCTTGCGCAGGATCACGTAGAGCGAGAAGGCGGCGATGGCGATTGCCATCGGGCTGAATTTCAGGCCCGCAAGTCCCGTTTCGGACGAGTAGCTCCAGACCGACATTCCTCCGAAGACGATCAGCGCCGAGATCATGAGCGCCACGGTCGCCGGGCGTATGCCGCCGAGAAGCCCGCGCACAAGGCGGCTTGACTTCCACTTGTCGAGGCTCGTCAGCGCCCCGGCAAGCAGGAAGTAGCTTGGCATGAGGAGCCCGAGGGTCGCGATGACGGCGCCGGAGACGCCGCCCAGACGGAAGCCGAAGAAGGTCGCGGAGTTTACGCTGACGGGCCCGGGCGTGACCTGCGTGAGGGCCATTAGGTTGCTGAATTCCTCAACGGGCAGGTTCAGCAGGGAGGCCTCGGGTCCGACGAACTGGTCCATGTAGGCGGGAATGAGGACGAAGCCGCCCCCGAAGCAGATGAGGCCGAACTTCACGAAAATCCAGAAGAGGGAACCGTGGAGAAGCGTGACGCCGACGAGGAAGGCCGCCAGAAGAACGGCAGGCAGCCAGGGGCGCTTCAAATTTAGCGGGGGTAGGGGAACGCCTCCGGAGATGTCTGACTGTGCGCCAAGCCCGCAGAAATCCAGGGCGATGCCGATGGCGGCGGCGGCGACAAGGATTTCCAGCGTGTTCGCCAGACCGTATGCAAGGACGATTGCGCCGGCGAGTGCGGCCGCGTAGCCGTAAACGCCCTTCACGCTCTTCTTCCAGCCCGCAATGACCGTTCCCGCGATGATGCCCGTCAGCGAGCTGCGCAGGCCAAGAAAGGCGCTTTCGAGCCAGGGGTTTCCAAGGGGTAGTGAATCGTAGCCGCAGGCGACGATGAGAAAGATTATGAGCGAGGGGAGGGCGACGGCGAGTAGCGAGACCGCCGCACCGACGAGTCCCGCCATTTTGAGGCCGACGTAGATGGCGGTGTTGCCGGCGATGAGGCCGGGGACCATCTGGAAGACGGGCAGGTGCTCGATGAGTTCGCCCTCCTTCGTCCACTTGAGCCTGCGGCCGAAGACATCGTCCGCGACGACGATGATGGCATAGCCGCCGCCCACGACGAAGAGGGCGATCTTGAAGAACTCGTAGAAGAGCCGCCAGAGAAGCTTTGTTCTATGGTCGACGGGGTGCATCTCACAGGCCGAGTTTGGCCTTGGTCGCTGCAGTGACGCCGCCGGCGGCCTTCGCGCCGCTGTGCGACACGGGGTTGAGCTTCGGCACCTTGGTCGGTCCGATCCAGCCCGCCTTCACGCCGACGTAGCCGTAAAGCCACAATCCGGCCAGAATGACCACCGCCAGTCCGATCACGGACGGCAGGATGCGCTTGAGAATGAGTTTTGCCAGCATGGTTCTTTCTCCTCGTTATGTCCGCCACTACGAACTGTAAAATTCTATCATAATTCCCCCTGCGCTTCGCGCGACCACGGAAGCCGGCTGGGCGAGCGGCCGTCTGCGACGGCCTGTGGCGTGGCCCGTCGGCGGCCCGGTGAACAAGTTCCCCGCCCACCGCCAAGCCAGCGCCCCAGCCCTTTCGGGGCCTCCTCGCCTTCGCCGGACACGGAAGCCCGCCGTTCCGGCGGGACACGGAACTACACGGAAAAGTCCCATGTCGGCTTGAGATCAATGCCGCAGGCCTCAGGTCAAACAAATTTCCGTGGGATTCAGTGTCCCGCGAAGCGGGTTTCCGTGTCGGGGGGCGGCGATGCGACGC
>JAEEGL011133932.1_pt1 | contig 10425 bp, 6 predicted proteins | sample 9134231 | NCBI WGS metagenome assembly JAEEGL01 (sample SAMN16246548, study PRJNA631951) | gut metagenome | biome: gut microbiome; feature: rumen; material: fiber-attached | host: Bos | place: Iran: Karaj | collected 2018-10
CACCGAGAACGGCATCTTCTTGTAGAAGGTCTGCTGATTACACCATCGGACAATCTGAATATACAAGTTTGAAATCGGAGCGTTGTGGTAGTCTTCATGACGCATTATATAACCTACACAACCGTATGTCATCAGCACCTTGATGCGCTGGAAGATTTCCCATATATCCTTATAGAACTTATCACGGTTCTCCTTATTTTGTTTAAAACCACAGAACAAATAGAACTTTGTACCTTTCTTGGGATTATAGTGCTTCCAAATCTTTAAAGCCTTCTCTGTCTTGGGACGGTCTTTCCAATTGTCAAAGGCAAAAATGAAGTCTCCATGATATTTCGTCCTCGAAAGCATTTCTGCCATCTCTTCACCATGAGGACTTTCAGCCAACATACGCTCATCAAGCCCTTGTCGGAATTGGAAGGGACGACCTGTGTCAATCAGCTGTTGCAGACGACCTCGCCAAATATCAGGGTCTGCAGCAAGGAAGTTGTCGTCCCAAAGATAGATGTAGGGACGTATCAGCCGGCCATGTTCATCGCGCTCGTTATCAAGGAACCATTCAAGATCTGAATATGGGAATATACGGTCTTCCAGTTTATTGATACAGAAAGGACAATGACGGATGCAACCACGAGTTAGAAAGCCAATGCTGTACTGCTGATAGTCCTTATACTTCTCACGTTTTATGCCCTCTGCCACTTTGCGGTCAACAAATGTATCGTATAGATGGTAGAAAGGCATCTGACGGGCTAAGTCTATACCATTATTTCGAGGGCCGCCACGATGATTGGGATATTGACAAAGAAACTCATCTCGTTCCAACTGGGTCATATCGTCATCACGCTTTTGGCGGTAGATATTCACATTCAGCTCATTGGCATAGAAGCCTGTGCCACCTCTACGGAATTTTTTTTGTTGGGAGGGAGTAGCATTCTCATAAAAGGCAGGCATCTGTGTGAATGTAAATACTCGGGAGATGTAGATAAGTTTGTAAGGCGTGATGTCTTCGTCCTGATCAATAATCAGTTTAAAGTCAATATTATTGTCATTTAGGAATCCTGCCAGTTTCATCAAGACAAGATTAGGGTGCCGCGTCCCGTTGCAAAGCAAGTCGGCATCCACAAGTCCTATCTTGAGTTTCTTTCTTGACATATTGGCTTAGCTCATTACAAAGTCGTCCTTGTGAAGACACACCAGGAAGTTATCATCAATCAATATCAACGTATCAGTTTCAGGTACAGACCATTCTGCAAGCCCGCCAAAGCCCATCTCTTTTGCTTCTTCGACCTGTACTTCTCGCCACCCCTAGTGTTGGCTAATTGCTCCAACACCTTAGCGGTTTCTTCCTCCAGCAATTCCATCAGGCAACTCCACTCCTGAAACATTCCACCTGTAAATATCGTTATGTTTCTTTCACTCATTTTTTTTGTTTATTTCCAGCCCTCATTTCGAGATAACTACACAATCTCAATAACACAATTGATGGGGATGTTAACTTCCCATTCGCCATAACGAGGGGAGCCCGTTCGAGAAATATAGCCTTTCTGTTTCATGTTAGCAAGTTCTCTCTCCAACGTGCGTTTCTTTACCGCCATCTTTACCGCCAGTTGATCGATGGAAATGGAAGAATCAGCTTTAATCAAATCTATTATAACTTTCTGAATTTTAGTTAGTTCAAATATTGGTACATCACTGCAATCATTACCGCCATCTTTACCGCCATTCTCATTGATATAACTTTGTGACACTTGCACATCGACCTTGAATGCTGTGACAAGATTAACGTTGAACTCTGCAGGTTTATTACCATTTGCCTTCAAATCTGTTTGTACTTGTCCTACACCTCGATTGAACATATTGACATATCCCAGTGTCTTCATGGCACTAGCGATAAGCGGATTACGGTAGTCGTTCACACTGGGGAAGTTCTCTGGGCGGGCATTGCCATATAGGCCGCCTGCATTCAATATTTCCAGATGACCTGCATACTCATAGAAACGAAGTGGTGTATTACTCTGCATATCGCGGTGCATACAGGCGTTGAGAAGCAGCTCTCGGATAGCCTGATAAGGGTAGTTGCTGACCATTTCCTCACGTAGGATGGAAACGAAAACTGGTTTCTTCTTGATAACAGACAACTCCAAAAGCGACTCCAGACGTGGCAGCAGTTCGCAATAGTTGCCTTCCAACTGCATTTCGTTCTCTACCTCACTGGTTACATCCTCACCCTTGAAGCGCACATACTGAACATATAGTCCTGGCATGAAACGACGTGGCTTGTAACCAAACAGGACGACTGCTGCGTATGTGGGACACTGATGCTCTGTGTCATACAGACCCACTGCAGCCATCTGTTCCTCGATAGGACGGGTATCAGACTCTACCAATTCACTACCTAATAGTGGTATTAGATACTTTGTGCGCAACAAATCTGTGTTGATATCGTTCAGTTTGGCTGCCAGACAAGGCATGGTGTCGAAGGTTGCCATAAATGACATTCGACGCTCTGCCAATATACGTTCTTCGGCTTCCGTTGCTATGTCACGACGAGGACCTATACGAATAAAAGTACGTCCACGGTAGCGAACGGGCGGCAGATCAGACGGACTAACCTCAGCCACCAGCAAATCGCCTTCTGGGAATTGGAAGCGGTCAACGTTCATCACAGGTATAGGCAGGATATTTCCGTTGGAACGTATGGCTGCAATCTTTTTTAGCAAGTCATCGGTGACCTTCAGACCAGACAACTCTCCGTTGTCGTAAGCTCCCAATATCAGATAACCATTCTTGCGCGAATTAGGCAAATCGTTAGCAAAAGCACATATCGCCTCCTGAAACTTGTCCATGTCTCCTGTTGACGTGGTGCGTTCCACTCTGTAAGTCTCCGTGCTATGCAACAATTCTAATATCTCGTCTTTAGTTATCATATTCTCTATTTTGGATTCTGCTACAAAAATACAATTTATTTTATGTACGCACAAAAAAAGCTCGCTATTTTTATAACGAGCTTATATATTTAATTGGGGATGTAACTACGAACGACGATGGAATCACGGATATTGATGCCAATTCGCTTACCCGTAGTAAGCGGGCCGTCTAAAGGAACTAAGCGGGCCGTCTAAAGGAACTAAGCGGGCCGTCTAAAGGAAGCGGAATAAACGTATGTCAGCATCTCAAGACATGCCTGTGGAAAATCACCCTTCTTTTCTGAACTCCATGGGGGAGACGCCTGTGATTCTGCGGAAGGCGGTAGAGAAGTAGTCGGGGTTGTTGAAACCTACTTCGTATGCAATTTCCTTTAGGGTTTTTGTGGAATTCATAATCAGGAATTTGCTTTGCTTGATGCGTGTTTCCTGAATGTACTGGTATGGAGTCATGCCCGTTTGCTGCAGGAATACCTTACGAAAACGGCTATATCCCCAGTTGATGGATTTAGCTACATCTTCTGCCCGTATCTCGTTCTGGAAATTGTTATGTATGAAGAGCAAGGCTTGGTGAATGTCTTCTGCCGTTTCTTTCTCAGCTTGGCTGGATGTATTGTCGTATGATGAGATGTAGCCCAGCAGCATATTTACGCAGCCGCTCAGCAATTGCTGGTAGCCTTTTTCCATATGCTGAGCCGCCTCTATGCCAAGGTTAAAGAGGTGGATGATGTCGCGATTCATAGTTATGGGCAGATGGAACAAGGGATGCTGAGTGGAGAAGAAACCGTTCTGCACCTTCATCTCTATGTCTGGACCGCAAAAACCTATCCAATATTCCTTCCAGCCTGTTTCCGCGTCGGGGTGATAGGTGTGGCGTTCCTGGGGGAAGAGCATCATTACATCGCCAGCCTTAACGTGCATCTCGCCTGCTGTTTCGGTCCGGAACAGACCAGACCCTTTTGAACAATAGACCAGCTGGAACTCGTCGAGCATTCGCCCAGCTGCCGGTTGGAATCTGTATGACAGAGGATGACCCTTAGGCGGATAGCTTTCGCCTGGCTGAATATTCTGCATTCCAACGCAGTTGACGGTAAGGCCCCAGCCCAAATCGTGTTCGACGGAAGGTAGGTACTTGAAATTGGGGTGCTCATTCATGGGCATATCATATGTTTGTTATGTTTATTTATCGTAAATCTGTGGATGGTGGTCGGAAAACAAATAACCAAAACTTATGGCAACTGTGAGAGCACCTGACGGGCTACGTGGGTGCGGTAGTGGGAGGTCTCAAAGTAGTTGTGGTAATCTGCATTCCATGGATTGGGACCAGAGAAGTCGTGGACATTCTGAGCGCCGAATCTTTCTTGAAGCGCCTGCACATCCGAAGGATTGAGACGTATTTGATTGTAGAGCGGGCTGATGATGATGTGACACTGGGTATGATGCTTCCTGAATACGTTTGCTATGGAATCCAGCAGTCTCATGTGTTGTGTTTTGAGTACGGAGGGTGATACGGAATCAGGGAACTGTGCCCCCTGAAACTGACTAACACGCTGAGGGGTATAGTAGCCGCCAGAGGCTATCTGCTCCTCCATAGGCTGGAAGTCACACTCGTTGGTCTGCGGATTGTAGTTGAAGAGGTCCTCGCTGAGGAGATGGTTCTTCAACATATAAGGCCGCAGCGTATGGAATGTTCGGTAGTCTATCAAGGCCCACAAGTATCTGACATTAAGGAATGCCCTGAAATTGTACCAATGAAAAGAAGCCCAGTTGCTATAACCGGTAAGGGCCGGGTCGGACTCGCATAGATGCCAATGCGGACTCTGAAGGCGACTAAGTAGGTCTGCATCACAGACAAAAAGCACGCTTCTCAGGCTGTCTCCCACGTTGTCTATCAGTTGCACCTTCTCCCATATACCTTGCAGGGATTCTGCTGCAGCATCAAAATGGTAGCATCTGCTTCCGGATGGAAGATGCTTCTGCCAATCGGCAATGGGATAATACATACTGCGCGAGTTGCCAAAGATAAAGGCATCATAATGCTCACGAGGCTGCCGCCTCAGATAGTTGCGGGTAGCTACATGTGAGGGGTTGAGGGATATGCCGTCCGACTTGCCTGTCGGGTAATAGTTGTCATAGTCCCAAACTACCTTAAAAGGATCTGTGACAATGTAAGCTGCCAGCAGCAGTACAAAAGGCAGACTGAACAGTACCAGTGTTTTTATGAAGCGTGTCATGTCGTAGCGGGGCTTTAGAATTGGAAATACATAAACTGACTGCCCGCTGTTCCCTTAAGGACGATGGTAAGGAGCAGAAGATAGTATATGAGCCATCTGGCCCAGCGCTGCTGGGGTAGTCGGCAGTCACGCCATTCAGCCCATAGCATAATGGCTACAAATATAAGAATACTCTTGCTATATGCGGGGATGGAGAAGTCCATTGTACTGAAGATGCGCTTGATGTAGCAGAGCGAATCTCCCAGATTGCCTGTATGGTAGAGTACGCGACCCAAGCTGATCAGCAGGAAGGTTAAGAGCGTTGAGATGAGCGTTGAGATTCGTTTCCAGCCCTTTTCTCCTTGCTCCGTCTCTCCTGATTTAGGCCTGCGGAGCCATCCCATGCAGTAGGGGATGAAGAGAAGTCCGTGATACAATCCCCATGCCAGCCAAGGCCAACCTGCTCCGTGCCACAGACCGCAGAGCAGGAATACCACAATGGTGTTGCGAATGTTCATAAGTTTGCTGCAACGGCTTCCTCCCAAGGGGAAATATACATAATCCCGGAACCATGTGGTAAGGGTGATGTGCCAGCGACGCCAGAAGTCAGGGATGCTGGTAGCCAGATAGGGATTGTTGAAGTTCTTGGAGAGCTGAATGCCAAACAGGCGTGCTGTTCCTATGGCAATATCGCTGTATCCAGAGAAATCGGCATATATCTGGAATGAGAAGATAAAGGCTCCGTAGAGCAGGGTCAATGTTCCCAGGTGTGCGTAATCTCGAAAGATAAAGCCTGAAATAATAGCACAGTTGTCTGCTACAATCATTTTCTTGCAGAGTCCCCAAAGAATGAGTCTGCCACCTTCTACGGCTTGCGGATAAGAGAAAGAGCGCGCCTGCTTCATCTGCGGTAACAGATTGGAAGCACGTTCTATGGGACCTGCCACCAACTGCGGGAAGAAACAGATATAGGCGGCAAAGGGAAGCAGATTCCGTTCGGCTTGTATCTTGCCCCTATAAACATCTATGGTATAGCTGAAAGCCTGAAAGGTGTAAAAACTGATGCCTACAGGTAGGATGATATGCATCAACGGCCAACTCATATCCCAGCCAAAGACGGCCAGAAGACGGCTAAGACCATCAATAAAGAAATCCAGATACTTAAAGGTGCCCAGAATTATCAGGTTGGCAACTATATTGAATGCGCTGGCCAACCATGCCGCACGATGGTTCCCCTTAGCATGCTGTTCCTCTATGTAGATTGCCGAAAAATAGCTGCAAAGCGTTGTGAAGATGATCAGGAAAAGGAATCGCCAGTCCCACCACCCGTAAAAAACATAGCTGGCAAGAATAAGAAAAGTATTTTGCCAACAAAGCCTGTTGTGCAGCATCCAATAGATGCAAAACACAACAGGCAAGAAAAGGGCGTATGCTACAGAATCAAATGCCATTCGGTAGCACCGGTATTACTTCTTTTTACCCTTGGGGGCTTTTGTTAAATCCAATACGCGGACGTTTCTGAACTTCAGACCGGCACCATGACCGAGGAAACCAATGTGACCTGTCTTGTTGAACATACCGGGATGGTTCTTGTGGTCAACGGTGTAAGGGTTGTTGTCGCTTCCGTCGGGAGCTACATTGTGACCTTGGCAGGCTTCCTTGATGTCGCCATCCACAATCACCTCGCCGTTAACGGTAACGGTAATGTGGTTGCCCTGAACACGGATTTCCTCCTCGCTCCACTCGCCCAGAGGCTTATGCTTGATGCGCTTGGCGGGGATAACGCCATATACTGAGCCATGAACCTGATACTCGCGCAGGCCAGCATAGATGGGATCGTCGTGGTCAAGAATCTGACACTCGCACATGCCATCGTAAGCTGCATCTACACCCATAGGAGTACGGATACCTACACCATTGTTAACACCTGGGCGCAGGAAGCAGAACTCGAAGCGGAAGATGAAGTCGCGATATTCTTTCTTGGTGTACAGGTTGCTCTCGTTGCCGTAGTTGGCTGTTACATTGATACAACCGTTGATGGGTACATAACCTACCTTGTTGCCAACGAAGTTATCCAGATTGGTACCGTCGAACAAGAGCTCGAAGCCCTGCTTCTTCTCCTCGTCGGAAAGTACATAAATGGGTGAGGGCTGCAACTCAGAGAGAATCTTCTTCAGCTCATCTACAGCATAGCCGTCGTCGGCTGTGCCATGAGCCTTGTAGAGCGCCATAGCCTTGGTGAGGTTTTCCTTAACCACATCGTACTCAATATCCTCGTTTGTCTTGTTGATGATATCCTTCTCTGCTACTGCGGCGTTGTAACCCAGAGTATTGTCGTCGAGATACTTGCCTGCCAACAGGAAGGCATTGCGTGTAGGTGTGTCAGCCAAGAAGTCCAGAATGACCTTCTTCTGGTCGTCAGACTTGGCGAGCTGCATGGCTTTGTTCAGACCCTCATAACGAGAATCTGCATTCTTCTGATAGTTGCCTATCAGGTTGATGTAACCGTTCAGCGCGTTGTTGTCGCCAGCCTTAGCTGCATTCAATAGGGGAGCCGCAGCCTTCAGGTTGGTGCTGCGCAACAGTGCATTGATGGCAGCTTGTGAACCAATCTTCTGAAGCTCCTCAACTGACTCGTTGGTATTGGTAGAAGCCAGAATGGGGTAGAAATACTCCTTGTTGGTAGCTTTCTTCATTTCTGCGCTTACTGTCTGATATTGCTGCTTGGCATCCAGACTCTTAATGCTGGCAGAGAGGGCTTTCTGGTAGTCGGCCTTGTCTGAGCCAGAGGCTGCATCCAACAGTTGGGCTACCTTACTGATATCATCCTTGCCAACAACGCCTGCCAGTGCACTACGAGCTGCGGAATTGCTCTTTGCCAAATCGAATACAATGGGAGCTGCGCTGGTAATACGACGGGCAGAAGCCAGGCTGAGCAAGCTGTTCTGCTGCTGACCTGTAGCAGTCTTCAATGCTTCTGTTACCTTGCCAGAGATGTCACCCTTAAAGCTGAGCAAGGCATTGAATGCCTCCTGGGAATTATCGCCTCCCAACTGAGCAACCAGAGTGGTAAGAGCGTCATCGCCACCTATCTTACCCAATGCCTCGATAGCTGCAGCTGCAGGCTTGCCGCCTTGAGCAATTGCTTTGTTGAGGAAAGCCTTCTGGCTTGCAATTTTATTGTCGCCCAACCAGTTGATAATGTTGGCTTTGCCTTCTTCGTTTTGCTTCTTGTACATGCCTACAACCTGTTTAGCCAAATCGTCGGTAGCCAGATTGTTGGCGGTGGCAAACTTGAGGGCCTGCATACGCAGAGCGTGGTCTTTACTCTTGAGGGTCTTAACGATAGCAGGACCGGCATTGGCACCCAGTTTCTTCAGATTGTCGTATGCCTGAGCGTAAGGTGTAGCACCAGCATGCTCGCAGAATTCAATGGGTTTCTCGTCGCCAGCCAACAGACGAATCTGCGACTGGATGAACTGACGTACATACTGGTCTGGAGCCTTGGGAGCAGCAGCCTGAAGTCCGTCAAGAACAGCTTTCTTATACTTGACATTAGCGGCAGCAGATGCAAAGTTGGTTACACCATTGATGGCGTATTCCAACAGATTGTTCTTTGCCTTCTCTGTGGGTTGCATCATACCAACCAGGACTTCAATTGACTTTGGAGCAGCTTTGGCAATGTCCTCCATCTCGCGGTTGAAGTCGGTCTGGTTCTGCAAAGGCATCAGTGCCAATGCATCCTGCACAATGGTTTGTGTGGTTCTCTGTCTTGCATCCTGTGCAAAGGCGGGAGTTGTGGTGACCGTCAGCATCAGTACGGCCAGCATCAATATATTAAATATCTTCTTCATTGCAGTTTTTTTGTTTACTGTTTACAGTTTACCGTTTACGGTTTGGATTGTGAATTTATCCTCCCCTCGCCCACGGGAGAGGGGATGGGGGGTGAGGCTGTTCAGATCATCTTTCCCCACTCGCCACGCATGGGCTGGTTAATTAGCAGATTAGCGGCCTCATCGTTGATGAAGAGTTGTGTCTTGGGGTCGAAATGCAGTGTGCGGTTCAGACGCAAAGCGCAAACACCCATGTTTACGATGGTAGCGCTATGGTGACCGTTGCTCTCGTTGAGGGCAAACTGACGACGATTACGAACGCACTCCAAGAAGTCTGTATTGCGTGGCTCGGGATCGGGCATCTCGTTGATGAGTTCCTGCACATTGGGGATGGTGCACTCGAAGCCCTTGTAAACCTTACCCTTAGGACCCTCGATGTAAGGCACTTTTCCTTCGCTCTCGAATCCTTCGCCCTCGAGAATAATCTGGCATCCATCCTCGTATGTATATGTAATGCTACGCCAGATACCTACTGCATCGGGATGCTGTTGGGGAGCGTCTATCTCAACCTTAACGGGGAAGGTGTCATCCTTACCTAAGATATACTGAACGGGGTCGATGTAATGCTGACCCATATCTGCCAGACCACCACCGTCATAATCGAAGTAACCGCGGAAGGTCTGGTGTGTACGATGAATATTATAGGGCTTGTAAGGAGCCGGGCCTAACCAAAGGTCGTAATCCAGTTCCTTGGGAATGGGCTGAACCTCCAGATTCTCCTTTCCTACCCAGTAGAACTTCCAGGTGAAGCCAGTAGCGCCAGAGATGCGTACCTTCAGAGGCCAGCCCAGCAGACCGCTGTCCACCAGTTTCTTCAAGGGCTTAACATCTGTACCCAGACCATAGAAGGTATCCTTGAATCGGAACCAGGTATTCAGACGGAATACGCGGGCATTACGCTTAACAGCCTCTTCTACACGCTTACCTTCGCCGATAGTACGTGTCATAGGCTTCTCACAGAAGATATCTTTGCCGGCATTGGCAGCCTCTACTGACATCAGTCCATGCCAGTGAGGCGGTGTGGCAATGTGAACAATGTCAACGTTGGGATCGTGAATGAGGTCACGGAAGTCGTGATACGCCTTCACGGTCTCGTTAAAGTTCTTCTTGGCTGCAGCTACTGCAGAGTCCAGATGTTTCTGGTCTACGTCGCACAATGCAACCAAACGGCATGATTGATCGCTGGCGAAGTGGTGACCTGAACGTCCAATACCGCCTACACCGATAATACCACGTGTAAGTTGGTCGCTTGGAGCTACAAAGTTGTTGGCTCCGCCCATCTTACCCAATACTTCGCGGGGCAAGATACTGAACAATGCTGAAGCGGCAGCTGTTCTTTTGAGAAAAGATCTTCTGTTTAGTGCCATAATAGTGTTGTTTTCAAAGGTTTTTACGTTA
>JAEEGL011550059.1_pt1 | contig 10425 bp, 9 predicted proteins | sample 9134231 | NCBI WGS metagenome assembly JAEEGL01 (sample SAMN16246548, study PRJNA631951) | gut metagenome | biome: gut microbiome; feature: rumen; material: fiber-attached | host: Bos | place: Iran: Karaj | collected 2018-10
CGAGGAGGTCACGCCCAAGAACATCCTGATGGTCGGCCCCACGGGCGTGGGCAAAACGGAAATCGCGCGGCGACTGGCCAAGCTCGTGGACGCGCCCTTTGTGAAGGTGGAAGCCACCAAGTTTACCGAGGTCGGCTATGTGGGCCGGGACGTGGATTCCATCATCCGCGACCTGACCGAGGCCGGCATCCGCCTTGTCAAGGAACAGCAGACCGCCCTGGTGCACGACCTGGCCGTGCAGGCGGCCAACAACCGCATCGTGGAGCTGATCGCCCACCCCGTCAAAAAAAAGCAGAATCCCATCGACGTGATCCTCGGCAACCGCCCCCGCGAGCCGGAGATGAGCGCGGAAGAAAAGGAAAGCCTTTCCACCCGCCGCGAGGATATCCGCCGGGATCTGATGGAGGGAAAGCTTGAGGGCACGATCGTTGAGGTCGAGGTCGAGGAGGTCACCCCCCGCGCCGAAATCCCCGGCACGGACATGAGCGTAAGCGACATGATGGGCGGCATCCTGCCCAAAAAGACCAAGCTGCGCAAGGTGCCCGTCTCAGAAGCCCGCCGCATCCTGACCGCGCAGGAAGAGGAGCAGCTGGTGGACATGGATCGGGTCTACACGGACGCGATTGCCAGGGTCGAGCAGGACGGCATCGTATTTATCGACGAGATCGACAAGGTCGCGGGCAAGGGCAGCGGACACGGCGGCCCGGACGTCTCGCGCGAGGGCGTGCAGCGGGACATCCTACCCATCGTCGAGGGCTGCACCGTAAACACCAAATACGGCCCCGTGCGCACGGATCACATCCTGTTCATCGCGGCGGGCGCGTTTCACGTATCCAAGGTCAGCGACCTGATTCCGGAGCTTCAGGGGCGCTTCCCCGTGCGCGTGGATCTGAAGCCGCTGAGCGCCGAAGACTATAAACGCATCCTCACGCAACCCAAAAACGCACTGATCAGCCAGTATCAGGCGCTGCTGGGCGTAGACGGCGTAAAGCTGGAGTTCAGCGACGAAGCGCTGGAGCTCATCGCCCGCCACACCTGTGAGGCCAACGAGACCGGCGAAAACATCGGCGCGCGCCGCCTGCACACGGTGCTGGAGCAGATCCTTTCCGACATCGCCTTTAACGCCGGCGGCGGAGACGCGCCGGAAACCACCGTGACCGTGACCGGCGAATACATCGCCCGCCAGCTGCAAACGTCGATGCACAGCGCCGACCTGAGCAGATTTATCATTTAACCGGCATCCGGGAAAGGTACGGGATCGATCCATGAAGCGCACTGGGCTTTTCAAAACCGCCGCAAGGCTCGTTTTAAAAAATCCCGGTGCGCTTTTTGCGTTTGAAATCGTGTACAAGCTGGCCCTTGCGCTGGTGCTGGTTCCGCTGCTTCTGGGCGGGCTGCACGTCGCAATGGCGCTTGGGGGTTACAGCTACATCACCTCCGAAAATCTGCTGCGCTTTGCCCTGCACCCGGTGACGCTGCTGATCCTTGCACTGATCGTGCTGATCGTGTCCACGCTGTCGCTCATCGACATCTACGCGGTGCTCTACGCGCTTGAGGCCTCCCGGCAAAACAAAAAGGCGCGCCTTAGCGGCATGGCGCTTTTTGCCCTGAAACACGCGCTTCGCAGCTGGCGGCTTCAAAACCTCCCCATCATGCTGACGCTCATTTTGATGGCGCCGCTACTGAATGCAGCCTTTACCTTCAATCTGCTGACGCAGATTTCGATACCGGAGCCCATCGCAAGGTATCTGAGCGCGCATACGCCATGGCTCATCGTTGGAGCGCTCGCGGTCGCTGTTCTGTCGCTGGCGATGGTGCGGCGGGCGTATGTGTTTCACCTGTTTACGCTTGAGAAAAAGCCCTTTGCGCAGGCGCGCAGCCAGAGCGCCGAACTGAGCCGCGGGCATTTGTGGAAGGATTTCTGTCTGCTTGGCGGAGCGCAGCTTGCCTTGTCGCTGGGTATGGCGCTGATCACCCTTGCGCTCGTGGCGCTTGCGGTTGGCGCTGCGTATGCGCTAAAGAGCCTTGCGGGGCTAAGCGGTCTTACAGAGCAGCTCGTGCTCGAGGCGCTTCGCATCGGCGCGCTGCTGTCCACGGCGCTGCTTACGCCCTGCGCGTTTGCCTGCATAAGCGCTTTGTACGAGCGCCGCGCGCCGGACGCGGTTGCCTGCGCCGTTCCGGACGGGGCAAGGCCCCGCCTGCCCCGCGCGGTGATCATTTCCGCCCTGCTCATCCTTTTGACCGCGGCAGCCGCGTTTTGGCATCTGCGCGATACCGGAAGAACCAATCCCAACGTGGAATACCTGCGTCAGCTCGAGATCACCGCCCACAGGGGCGCGTCCGGCAGCTATCCCGAAAACACCATGGCGGCCTTTCGGGGCGCGCTGGAGCTGGGCGCGGACTGGATCGAGCTGGACGTGCAGCAGACCCGGGACGGCCGGCTCGTCGTGATGCACGACAGAAACGTGCGGCGCGTAACGGGCGTAAACGGTTACGTCTGGCGCATGAGCTGGGAAGAGCTCTCGGCCCTCGACGCAGGCGCGCTCTTCGGCAGTGATTTTGCGGGCGAGCGCATCCCGCTGCTGGAAGAGGTTCTCGCCTTTGCCGCCGAAAACGACATCCGCCTGAACATCGAATTAAAGCCCAGCGCACACGACGTCTCTTTGGAAAAGGGCGTGCTCGATCTGGTGGACGCCTACGATATGCGGGAAAAATGCGTGATCACTTCCCAGGCTTACAGCGCGCTGGAGCGCGTGAAAGCCATCGATCCCGAGATCACCACCGTGTACGTCGCGCGCATCGCCTACGGCGACATCGACCGGCTCACAGCGGCGGATCACTTCTCCGTGGAGGCCTCCAGCGCCACCCGACAGCTGGTCACCCGCGTGCACCGCGCCGGCAAGCAGATCTACGCCTGGACCGTCAATTCCGAAGAAACCATAAACAGCATGATCGCCAAAAACGTGGACAACATCATTACCGACGACGTGGAGCTGGCCCGCCGCCTGGTGTACGAAAGCAGGTACTCCGAGCTGCTCGGCGACATCGTGGAGCTGCTCGAGCCGGAGGAGGAAACGGAAGAGCCGGAGTAATCAGTTTCAGCTGTTCTCTAACGCCTGTTTTCGAGTCTCGTTTCTTATCGCCAATCCGTCAAAAAGGACGGCCGTACGCGCCCGCAGCGTCAAAACATTAAGCGCTGTCGCAGTTTTATTTAAAGCAGGATTATTTACAAGCTTTCTGTTGACATTTTTTGAATGCCTGTGCTATAAAATGCAGGTATTTTGAACACGCAATCTGTCAACAGGAGGATGCGGCGCACATGATACTGTGTTTCACCATTCATGACCTCGCACACCTCCCTACGGGCGCACCCTGGCTTGGTGCGCCCGTTTACTTTTCATGAAGTCTCATAGGAGGTGCGCATGAAGAAAATCGGCCTGATCATGGGCAGCGACAGCGACCTGCCCATCATGCAAAAGGCAGTCAACGCACTTAACGAACTGGATATCCCTTGGGAGGCCCACGTGTTTTCGGCGCACCGCACACCGGACGAGGCGCGCGCCTTTGCGCTGGACGCAAGAAAGAACGGCTTTGGCGTTCTGATCGCCGCCGCAGGCATGGCGGCGCACCTTGCGGGCGCCATCGCCGCGAACACCATCCTGCCGGTCATCGGCATTCCCTGCAAATCGAGCGCGCTGGACGGGCTTGACGCGCTTTTGTCCACCGTTCAGATGCCAAGCGGCATTCCCGTGGCCACCGTGGCCATCGACGGCGGCGCAAACGCCGCCCTGCTCGCCGCGCAGATCCTGGCCGTAAGCGAGCCGGAGCTTGCGCAAAAGCTTGACGACAGGCGGCAAAAGGCAAAGCAAACCGTGCTGGACAAGGACGCCGGAATCGGCGCCAGATTATAATCCACCCACACAAGCATCAAAAGGAGAGGTACGCACATGGAAAAGAAACTTGTTTACACCGGCAAAACCAAGAACGTTTACGCGCTGGAAAACGGCAACTACCTGCTCAAGTTCAAGGACGACTGCACCGGCAAGGACGGCGTCTTCGATCCCGGTGAAAACAGCGTCGGCCTCACCATCGAGGGCGTGGGCGACGTCAACCTGCGCATGTCCATCTATTTCTTCGAAAAGATCAACGCCGCCGGCATCAAGACCCACTACGTTTCCGCCAATCTCGCGGACACTACGATGGAAGTGCTGCCCGCGAAGGTGTTCGGCAAGGGGCTGGAGGTCATTTGCCGCTACAAGGCGGTCGGCAGCTTCTACCGCCGCTATTCCGACTATGTAAACCTGGGCGACGATCTGCCGGCGTATGTCGAGACCACCTTCAAAAACGACGAAAAGGGCGATCCGCTGGTGACCCGGGACGGCCTGATCGACCTTGGTGTGATGAGCGGCGAGCAGTACGACGCGATCAAGGACATGACCCAGAAGATCACCAAAATCGTATCCGACGACCTGAAGGACAAGGGGCTCACCCTCTACGACATCAAGTTCGAGTTCGGCTACGCTCCCGACGGCAGCGTGATGCTGATCGACGAGATCGCCTCCGGCAACATGCGCGTATACAAGGACGGGCAGTACATCGAACCCATGGAGCTCTCCAGGCTCTTCTTTGAAAAGGCATAAGGGCGCATGGGCGGATATTTTGGCATCGTCTCCGACCGGGAATGCCTTTCGGACGTGTTCTTCGGCGTGGATTATCATTCGCACCTGGGCACGCGCACGGGCGGGCTGGCCTCTTACGACAGGGAGCTTGGCCTGCAGCGGCAAATTCACGGGATCGAAAGCGCGCCCTTCCGCACGCGCTTTGAGCACGTATTAAAGGAGATGCGCGGCACCAGCGCCATCGGCTGCATATCGGACACCGATCCCCAGCCGCTGCTGGTGCGCTCCGGCCTTGGAACCTACGCCATCTGCGTGACCGGCGTAGTCAACAACGCCGAAACGCTGATCGAAAAATGCCTTCAGCGCGAGGGCAGCGCCTTTGACGCGATGACGGGCGGCAAGGTCAACACCACGCAGCTCGTAAGCGCGCTGATCAACCAGAAAAACGATTTTGCAGAGGGCATCCGCTTTGCCCAGGAGCAGATCGACGGTACCGCGTCCGTACTCATTCTGAAGGACGACGGCAGCATCATCGCCGCCCGGGATCTGATGGGGCGTCTTCCCATGCAGACCGCCAAAGGCGAGCACGGCTACGCGGTGTCGTTTGAATCCTTTGCCTACGAAAAGCTGGGCTTTGAGCAGCTGAAGGAGCTGGGCCCCGGTGAAATCGTGCAGATCACGCCGGACGGGCTTCGTCAGCTCGCCCCGGCCAGTCCCCACAAGCGCGTCTGTGCGTTTTTGTGGAGCTATTACGGCTATCCCACCTCCACCTACGAAGGCGTCAACGTGGAGCTTATGCGCTATATCAACGGCGCGGAGATGGCCGAGCAGGACGAAAAGAACGGCTTTGACCAGCACATCGATTACGTGGGCGGCGTGCCCGATTCCGGTACGCCCCACGCCATCGGCTACGCAAACCGCTCCGGCAAGCACTTTGCCCGCGCGTTTATCAAGTACACCCCCACCTGGGCGCGCAGCTTCATGCCGCAGGACCAGACCGACCGCTGCCAGGTGGCGAAGATGAAGCAGATTCCCATTAAAGAGCTGATTAAAGACAAGGATCTGCTCTTTGTGGACGACTCCATCGTGCGCGGCACGCAGCTGCGCGAAACCGTGGATTTTCTCTACGAAAACGGCGCGCGCTCGGTGCATATGCGCTCCGCCTGTCCCCCGATCCTGTTCGGCTGCAAATTCCTGAATTTCTCCCGCGCCACCTCCGACATGGAGCTGATCGCAAGGCGCGTCATACAGGAGCTGGAGGGCGAAGAGGGCTTTCGTCACCTTGACGAATATGCCAGCGGCTCCACCGAGCGCGGCAAGCGGTTAAGGACCGTCATCGCCGAAAAACTGCACTTCGCTTCGCTGGAGTTTCAGTCCCTGGAGGGCATCATCAAGGCCATCGGCATGAACCCCTGCGAACTGTGCACCTATTGCTGGAACGGAAAGGAATGATCAAAATGAACGAGCTGTCGCATTCCGGCGCGTACGCCGCGGCTGGCGTGGACATCACCGCGGGCTATAAGGCCGTCGAGCTTATGAAAAGCCACATCCAGCGCACCGCGGTACCCGGCGCGGACACCGACATCGGCGGTTTTGGCGGCATGTTCGTGCCGGACCTTGCGGGCATGAAGACCCCCGTGCTGGTCTCCGGAACGGACGGCGTGGGAACGAAGCTGAAAATCGCCTTCCTCATGAACCGGCACGACACCGTGGGCATTGACTGCGTCGCCATGTGCGTAAACGACATCATCTGCTGCGGCGCAAAGCCCCTGTTCTTCCTGGATTACATCGCCTGCGGCAAAAACGTGCCCGAGCGCATCGCCGACATCGTCAAGGGCGTATGCGACGGCTGCGTGCAGGCGGGCGCCGCGCTGATTGGCGGCGAAACCGCGGAAATGCCCGGCTTCTATCCCGAGGACGAGTACGATCTGGCCGGCTATTCCACCGGCATCGTGGACAAGGACAAGGTGATCGATACGTCCCGGATGCGCGAGGGCGACGCCATCATCGCCCTGCCCTCCAGCGGCGTGCACTCAAACGGCTTTTCGCTGGTTCGCAAGATCTTTGACGTGGAACACACCGACCTTCACGCTCCCGTGGAAGCACTTGGCGGCAAAAGCCTGGGAGAAGCGCTGCTCACCCCCACCTGCATCTACGTAAAACCCGTGCTGGAGCTCATCAAAAGCGCGGACGTGAAGGGCATTTCCCACATCACCGGCGGCGGCTTTTACGAGAACATCCCCCGCAGCATCCCCAAGAGCCTGTGCGCGCGCATAGAGAAAAAAGCGGTGCGCGTGCTGCCGATCTTTGGCCTCATCGCCCAAAAAGGCGGCGTGAGCGAGCGCGATATGTTCAACACCTTCAACATGGGCGTCGGCATGAGCGTCGTCGTGGAAAAGGGCGATGCGCCGCGCGCCCTCAAGGTTTTGCAGGATAACGGGATCGACGCCTATCAAATCGGCGAAATCGTCCGGGGCGAGGAAAGGATTGAGCTGATATGAAGCATGTACTTTCCGGCGTCTGCGCCGGCCTTTGCATCAGTCTTGGCGGCGCGGTGTTTCTGGCCTGCGAAAGCCGTTTGGCCGGCGCTGTGCTGTTTTCGGTGGCGCTGACCTGCATCTGCTATAAGGGCTACGCGCTGTTTACCGGGCGCGTGGGCTACATTCCCGAAAAGCACGACCTTGCAGCCGTTTCCGCGCTGCTGCTGGGGCTATTGGGAAACCTCATCGGAACCGTGCTGTGCGGCTGGCTGTTAAGGGCGGCAGTGCCCAACCTGGGTGAAACCGCAAACACCCTGTGCCTTGCAAAGCTTGAGCAAAGCGCGCTGTCCACCCTGACGCGCGGCCTGTTCTGCGGCATACTGATGTACCTTGCCGTCAGCATCTTCCGGGACAGCAAAACGCCGCTTGGCATTCTGCTGTGCATCCCCGCGTTCATTCTGAGCGGCTTTGAGCACTCCATCGCGGACATGTTCTACTTTGCAGCCTCCGGCATTGTAAGCCTGAAGGCCTTTGGCTTTTTGTGGCTGGTCATCCTTTCAAACGCCCTGGGCGGCATGCTTTTGCCCACCCTGAGCGGCGCATGGCGGGGGAATAAGCAAAATGCGTAAGATCAACACAGCCGTACTGGTCTCCGGCGGCGGCACGAACCTGCAGGCGCTGTTGGACGCCGAGCGCGAGGGTCGGCTGCCCCACGCGCACATCAGCGTCGTCATTTCCAACAAAAAAGATGCCTACGCTCTGGAACGCGCCAAAAATGCCGGCGTCGAAGCCCTGAGTCTTAGCAAAAAGCGTCTGGGCGGGCAGGAGGGCTTTGAGCGCGCGCTTTTGGAGGCCCTGAACGCGCGCGGGGTCGAGCTGATCGTGCTGGCAGGCTTTCTTTCGATCCTGAGCGCGGATTTTACCTCCCGCTATCCCCGCAGGATTCTGAACATTCACCCCTCGCTCATCCCCTCCTTTTGCGGCGAGGGGTTTTACGGTCTCAAGGTGCACGAGGCGGCGCTTTCGCGGGGCGTCAGGCTCACGGGCGCGACGGTGCACTTCGTAAACGAGATCCCGGACGGCGGCGAAATCATCCTGCAAAAGGCCGTGCGCGTGCTTGAGGGCGACACGCCCGAAATCCTGCAGCGCCGCGTCATGGAACAGGCGGAATGGAAACTGCTGCCCCGGGCTTTGGAAATGACCGCAAAAGCGCTTTCCCTCCGAAACGCCTGACCCCTACACTCTTGAATTCACATCATTTCCACCACAGTGCTAACGGCACAAGAAGGGAGCGGCATATGGACATCTACAAAATCAACGATATAAGCGACCTCATCAAGGGCAATCCCTATGTGGGCCGCGGCATCATCATCGGTACGACCTCGGACGGCGAAAACGCCGCCGTCGCCTACTTCATCATGGGCCGCAGCCAGAATTCCAGAAACCGTGTTTTTACCGTAAAGGGTGAAAGCGTCTACACCGAGCCCTTCGATCTGGCGCATGTAAAGGATCCAAGCCTCATCATCTACCGCGCCGTGGCGCAGTACGGCAACAATCTGATCGTGACAAACGGCGACCAGACAGACACCATCTACGACTGGCTGCGCCTTGGCTCCAGCTTTGAAAGCGCGCTGGACACCCGCGCGTTTGAGCCGGACGCGCCAAACTTCACCCCCCGCATCAGCGGCATGCTCACGTTCAAAGGCGCAGGTTTTTCCTACCGCATGAGCATTCTGAAAAGCATCGACGAAGCGGGCAGCGACTGCGCGCGCTACAGCTTTTCCTACCCTGCAAAGCCGGGCCTTGGGCACTTCATTCACACCTACGTCACTGACGGAAACCCCATTCCCACTTTCCAGGGGGAGCCGGAGCGCGTCAGGATCGAAAACGACATCGACGCCTTTACAAACGAAATCTGGGACGCCCTGGATCCGGACAACAAGATTTCCCTCTACACCCGCTTTGTGAACCTGAAGGATCGAAGCACTGTCTGCCGTCTGATCAACAAAAACAAATAAGGAGGACACGGCCATGAATTCTTTCGAGCTGAAATACGGCTGCAACCCTAACCAGAAGCCCGCGCGCATCTTTATGCAGGCCGGAAGCGAGCTGCCGGTAAAAACCCTTTCCGGAAGGCCCGGTTACATCAACTTTCTGGACGCGCTCAATTCCTGGCAGCTGGTCAGGGAGCTGAAGGCCGCGCTGGGTCTGCCCGCCGCCGCATCCTTCAAGCATGTATCCCCCACCAGCGGCGCTGTAGGTCTGCCCCTGAGCGACAAGCTCAAAAAGGCCTGCTTCGTGGACGACGTCAAGCATCTTGACGATTCCCCCCTGGCCTGCGCTTACGCCCGCGCCCGCGGCACCGACCGCATGAGCTCCTTTGGCGACTGGATCGCGCTGAGCGACGTTTGCGACGTGACCACGGCCCGCCTGATCAAGCGCGAGGTCTCCGACGGCGTGATCGCCCCCGGCTACGAGCCCAAGGCCCTGGAAATGCTCACCGCCAAGCGCGACGGCGCGTACAACGTGGTTCAAATCGATCCCTCCTATGAGCCCGATCCCATCGAGCGCAAGCAGGTTTTTGGCGTCACCTTCGAGCAGGGCCGAAACAGCGTGCAAATCGACGCGGACATGCTCAAAAATATCGTCACCAAAAACAAGAATCTTCCCGAAAGCGCGGTGCGCGACCTGATCATTTCGCTGATCACGCTCAAGTATACCCAGTCCAACTCCGTGTGCTACGCGGTGGACGGGCAGGCCATCGGCGTCGGCGCGGGCCAGCAAAGCCGCATCCACTGCACGCGCCTTGCGGGCACCAAGGCTGACACCTGGTTTTTGCGCCAGAGCGACAAGGTGCTCTCCCTTCCCTTTAAACCGGAGCTTGGGCGTCCGGAGCGCGACAACGTGATCGACGGCTACATCAATCAAAACGAAGAGGACGTGTGCGCGGAGGGCAACTGGCAAAAGTACTTCACCGCCCGTCCCGAGCCCTTCACCCGCGAGGAGCAGAGGGCGTACCTCGACACCGTCGACGGCGTCGCGCTGGGTTCCGACGCGTTCTTCCCCTTCTTTGACAACATCGAGCGCGCGCACATGTCGGGCGTAAAATACATCGCTGAGCCCGGCGGCTCCATCCGCGACGATCTCATCATCGAATGCTGCGACAGACTGGGCATCACGATGGCCTTTACAGGACTTCGCCTGTTCCATCATTAAGCAAGGGGTGCGCGCATGAAGGTCATGGTAGTAGGCGGCGGCGGACGCGAGCACGCCATCATCAAAAAGCTGAAGCAGAATCCGGCCGTTGACGCCCTGTACGCGCTGCC
>JAEEGL011551451.1_pt1 | contig 10425 bp, 5 predicted proteins | sample 9134231 | NCBI WGS metagenome assembly JAEEGL01 (sample SAMN16246548, study PRJNA631951) | gut metagenome | biome: gut microbiome; feature: rumen; material: fiber-attached | host: Bos | place: Iran: Karaj | collected 2018-10
GATATCTTTGAGCCCGCATTCTTTGCTGTCCAGCCGTTTTTAAAGATATCTGCTATAACCTTCTGTTCCTCTGTGTCTACGGTCCAGCCTGTGTTTTCAGTGATTATAGCATTATCGTTTCTGTATCTTACGGAGTTTTCATAAGCATTTGCCGTAAATGGTGCCGGCTTATCGATCTCACTGTGGCTTATCGCACCTTCAGCGTTGTCAACCCCAATACCGTCCCTTATCTGCGTTAACCTGTGGGTTATGACAGAAGCCACCAGCTCATGCCCTGTGTCATTGGGATGCAGATCGTCGGGAGTTATCTCACGGTTCTCTATCACTCCGTTCAAGAGCAGCGGATATATGGTCTCCCTCATGGTGACAGACGGTATGTCATAATATCTTGCCACCTTCGCATGAATCCGCTCCGCATTTGCTCCGCTGTCATAGCAAACATTGTGGACCAGCAAAACCGCCGGCCTTACATCGCTGTAATAACATTTGCGAACCAGGCTCTCATATGTCTCCAGATAGTGATCGTTTGAAGCATCATTCACCGAGTATTCTATTATCATGAAATCCGGCTTATATCTTAAAACATCACTCTCTGCCCTTGCGCAGCCGAACTGTGAATCGGTGGCTCCGATAACTGCGTTTACATAGGTTATATTTGCTTTCGGAAAAGTCTCACACCACCATTTATATACCCTGTATGCATAGCAAAGTTCCGGTGTGCTGGACAATGACCCCTGCGTTATGGATCCACCTAAAAAAGCAACCGTTATGTCTTCTCCGGCCTGCGCACGTTTCATAACTTCCTTGATACGCGCTGAATTTCCCATATTGGAAATCGCTCTGCTGTAATCTATTTCAATACTCATTTTTTACTTCACCTCGTTATATTTTTCCAGCCCTTTTATATACTCCGTCAGTTCCCTTGCCATCTCCTCGTGTTCGGCTATGCGCGGGTGTCCCGGAGTTGCGGATCCGTTTCTTGTGTACATAAAATGATGAACCCTGTCACTTCCGATATCCCTGCACACCTCTTCAATTGCCTTATCCCAGGCCGGATCGTGCATCAGCAGTGTTGTGGTCAGGATAAAAGAACATCCTTTGTATTTATCCATGAGTGTTTCGATAAAACCTTTGTAGGCCTTTCTCCACTCAGCTGCTTTTTCTCCGTCATAGTCCTCCGCCATGATATTGCCGGGGTTGGCATCGTTCTGCCCTATGGCTATAACACAGATATCCGGTATATATCTCGAAAAATCCCACTTCGTAACGGGAAGCTTAACCCCCGGATTGTACTGCAGCTTATCATAGCAGGACAGCACACCCAAACAGGTATCAAGCTCAGGCCCGTTAAAATATCCGGTCTTATCGAAAAGAGCGATACCGCCCTGACTTGTGAGATGAACCTCGGCATTTAAGTTTCTGGCAGTCAGCCATCCGTATGCATTCCAGCTGTTAGAAAATCTTCCCTCATGACCTTCCGGATCGCTTTGTCCCGTTCGCTCTGTCGCCTCGGAAACTTCACCGCAGGATACGCTGTCACCGAAAACTTCCATCTTGAGCTTCGGTCTTTCCGGCGGATCCAGCATCTCGATCTCACCATCGATCTCAAATCCCAAAAACCTTACGGCGTGAGCAGCGTCCATCCTCTTGAATATCATAAGATCATGATAATCTTTTTCCGGGGTCAGAAGGCCATCCATCACATCAGCTCTGTCGATCTGCTCTGTGACCGTAAACGCCTTCTCTCCGCAGGGGATCATGTTGCCGTTCTCACCCATTTCTGCTATAACATACGTTTTTTCTTCGGAAGTATCTGACAAAACTATCTTTGTCTGAACTCCATCGAGGATAACCCCAAGCGAGTTCTCATAACAGTTTTTGAAATTCTTAAAAACGGCAGATACTTTGCTGCCGCCCCTGAACCTGAGTCTGATATAACTTCCCGCATAAACAAACAAAGGTTCCTTTTCATTTTCAAAATCGATCCTCCCGGAATATAAAATCCGGGAATCATCTGCATCTATAAACATCATATCTCTCCTAAAATAAAGGCAGGGAAAAAAATCCTCCCTGCCCAATTGAATTTATAAACTGCGATCACCGTTTAGTGCGACATTAATCCGGTGTGCTCCTCAAAAGCTTCAGGTTCTTTGATATGAGATCACATCTCTGCTGTACGCACAATACCGAACGGCCCGGATCTTCAGGTGTCTCAAATACATAATCCAAAAGCTTATCGATAGTAGTGGTAGCAACATGAACCCTGGTATCCGAAGAAGCATAGTAGATGAAAACCTCGTCCTCATCATTGACGATGCATCCGTTGGTGAATGTAACGTTCGAAACATCACCTACACGCTCCGAACCTCTGGGTCCGATCAAAAGACCTGACGGCTCTGCTATGACACGTGACGGATCGTCAAGCGCTGTAGCAAAAGCATAGATGACATATCTCAGTCCCGCTGCGGTATTACGTACACCGTGGGCGATATGTATCCAGCCGCGCGATGTCTTTATGGGTGTAGCACCCGCACCGTTCTTTGCTTCCGTAATGGTATGATACTTGCGCAAAGACGTCATCTTTTCTTCGTCTATAACGGCATGCTCTATATCATCACAGAGTCCGAATCCGATTCCTCCGCCGGATCCTGTCTCTATGAAGTCGTCCATGGGCCTTGTGTAGAAGGCATATTTACCGTCCACAAACTCCGGATGCAGCACAACGTTTCTCTGCTGCGGTGAGCGTAATGTTTTTAAGTTATCCAGTCTCTCCCATGTCTTTAAATCCTTGGTACGCACGATTCCGGCCGCAGCAACTGCCGCAGAAAGATCATTTGTCGTAGTGTCCTTGCTCTCTGAGCAGAACACACCATAGATATATCCGTCCTCATGCTGAGTCAGACGCATGTCATAAACATTGGTCTCATCCGGATACAGATCATCCAGCAATATGGGATAATCCCAGAAACGGAAACCATCGATACCTGTTGTACTCTCCGCAACACCAAAGAATGACTTTCTGTCGTTGCCTTCTATACGGGCGATAAGGTAATATTTTCCGTTTAAGTATATTGCGCCGGAATTCATTACGGCATTGATGCCAAGCCTCTCCATAAAATACGGATTGGTGACTTCATTTACATCATACTGCCAGAACAGCGGTATATGCTTTCTGGTCAGCACAGGATTAACATACCTGTCATAAATACCGTTGTAGAAAGGTGCCTTCTCATTTTTGGTGCGGATGAATAATTCCTGCTCGCCCCGAAGCTTATTGTATTTCGGATGAACTCTCGGTGTCTCTGCAAGTGCATCCCAGTCAGTTTCTTCCTCTGCAGGTTCTTCAACTTCAGGCTCTTCCGCTACGGGTTCTTCCACTGCGGGTTCCTCTGCAACTGCCGCTTCTTCTACCGGTACTTCTGCCTCAACAGGTACTGTATCCTCTATCGGTGTTTCTATTCCGGCAGTAACAGCTCCCTCAAGATTCTCTTCAGCTACAGTTTCTTCCACAACCGGCTCTTCAACTGAAGATTCTTCCGCTACGGCTTCTTCCACAGCAGGTTCTTCAACTACCGGTTCTTCCGCTGCGGTTTCTTCCACTGCAGGTTCTTCCACTGCGGGTTCCTCTGCAACTGCCGCTTCTTCTGCCGGTACTTCTGCTTCAACAGATACTGCTTCCTCTACCGGTGTTTCTATTTCGGCAGTAACAACTTCCTCAAGACTTTCTTCAGCTGCAGGCTCTTCAGCAACCGCTTCTTCAGCAACCGCTTCTTCAGTAACTGCCTCCTCTGCAACTGCTTCTTCAACAGCTGTTTCCTCAGCAACTGTCTCCTCTACAGCAGCCGCTGCAACTGCAGCATCTTCTGCAGGTACTTCTGCCTCTTCTGCAACTGCTGCCTCAGCTGCCGGCTCTTCAGCCTGTCCCTTCTCGTCATTCAAAAGATACTGGTCATCTTTTTCCATGACAGCGACACGCCTGATGACCTCCATGCACATACGTCCGTTGTGATACGGGCACTTCCACTCTTCTATGATGGGCTTCTCCTCCAGAGAATTACCCTCTTTGTCTACCTTCCAGAACCACTCTGATCCCTCGCGCTTGTCGTAGACATGTTCTTTTATGAATTCCCACTCTGAGAGCACTGCGTTGAAATAATCTTTTCTGAAGGACTGTTTTTGATATGCGTTCAGAAGACCTACAACACACTCGGCCTGAACCCACCAGATCCTGTCCTCGTTGACCACTCCGTTCTCACACTCGTTGGCGAGTGAATGTCCGTCGAAAGCCAGCTTGAAAACATTGGCTATCAGATTTCTGGTGATAGCACTCATCTTCATGGTAAAGATCTCATCGTCCAAAACCTCAAGACCTCTGTCTATAAGCCATGCAGTCTCTATGTCGTGGCCGTAAGAATGAAGGTCTATGATAGACTTGTAGTTTGCATCAAAGAAAACATCCTGCCTGTGAAGGGCCGGATTATATATCCTGCCTGCAATGGTGTCTAAGATCCATCCGATCCTGGTCTTTGCGGGCTCGAATTTGCTTACTCTGTAAAGTTCTGTGTATGCCTCGAAAACATGCAGCAATGTGTTCATGGTCTTAGCGGCCATAACTCCGTTTTCGGAAAGCTTTTCATTGGACTCAGGTCCGAAATCTCTGGTGAATGCCTCGAGATAACCTATCTCATCCGTACATTTAGACTCGATCACATCATAAAGACGCTTTGCCAGATTAAGTGCGCCGTCCTCTCCGAAAGCACCGTAATAACTTGAAAGCGCATATATCGCAAAAGCCTGGTTATAAGTATGTTTCGTGGTATCCGATGGCTTACCGTCATAAGTAACGGACCAGTAAATACCGCCGTTAAGATTATCTATGCATTTTGTGCGCATGAAATCAAAACCGGCCTGAGCACATTCCTTGATATCAACTATTGCGTAACCATGAGCCGCACAGTCTTCATCCGTGATAAAACCGTCTTTGTACAATGCATATACATTAGAGAAAAACCATGTGATACGGCTGTTTAAGATACACCCTTTTACAGCCTGCTTATCAATGGCAAGATTGTAATCCATAAATCCGTAAAAGCCACCGAAATCAGGATCTCTCTTCGACATCCAAAACGGTACTATAACGCCCAGAAGATGCTCTTTAGTCTCTGCTCCGAGAGTTTGTAATCTGGTCATGGCAATAACCTCCGCTAATACAAATCATTTCCGTCCAACGTTTCTTTTCTCCGACAGAAAACATTGGCAATTATTAACAAAGTACATACACAGATAATATACAACATTATTGCAATTTATACAACAGATTTTTCACTTATCTCTTACCGAGTTCCGTGTCGTTCCAATCAGTCTCGCTGTGGTCTTTAATGTACTTCACGATCTCATCGAACTTGCAGAATGCAAGTGAAACATAACTGTCTGCGCAGCCGTAGTAAATAGCGATCTTTCCGCTCTCCGGATCATGTATCGTAGCGCAGGGGAATGTTACGTTCGGCACGAATCCTCTCTCCTCATACCACTCTTCCGGTGTAAGCAGGAAGTTCTCGCATCTGTAAAGAACCTTTGACGGCTCCTCGAGATCCAGTATCGCACCGCCGATGGAATAAACAAATCCGTTGCAGGTTCCTGAAACGCCGTGATAGAACAGAAGCCATCCTTCGCTTGTCTCGATAGGTGCAGCGCCTCCGCCGATCTTAACAGACTCCCACCATTTTCCGTTTGCTCCCATCACATGTCTGTGATGTCCCCAGAACTCCATATCCGGTGAATCCGAAATGAAGATATCTCCGAAGGGTGTGTGTCCGCTGTCTGACGGGCGGCTTAACAACTTGTACATTCCGTTGATCTTTCTCGGGAAAAGAACAGCATTTCTGTTGAACGGTATGAACGGGCTCTCGATACGTGTAAATGTCTTGAAATCCGTTGTCTTTGCCATACCGATGGATGCGCCGAAGAAATCCTGGCACCAGATGATGTAATAGGTATCCTCTACCTTTACAAGTCTGGGATCGTATGCATACTTGGGCATGAAGTCGTTACCTTCCTCATCCTTGAACGGGATCTTATCCTGATCGAAATCCCAGTGGATACCGTCCTCGCTGCGTCCGAGATAGATGTAGGGAATACCGTTTGTCTGCTCGCCGCGGAACACACCGATGAATTTTCCTTCGTAAGGCATAACTGCGCTGTTAAATATACGTGCTACGCCTTCGATGGGATTGCGGTCGATAATGGGATTCTCTGAATATCTCCAGATGGGTGCTCCCTTTATCTCTTTATCAGCAGGCTTATCCTGCCAGGGTACGTTCGGAACTGCCGGTGCGATCATTTTTATTTCGCTCATTTTTTTAATCTCCTTCTTAATTGTTTTTTGATAGATTATTGTTTTTGGTTAAGAATTGTTTTTCCCGATCACCCCTTTCACAACTATCTTCTTATAACACTCTTACACTGTCTTTTATCACAAGGCTTCCGTCAATCACATAAACCTTATGTCTTTGTGTATCATCACGAATGCGCGAAGCCAGCACTTCAAGGGTTTTCTTTGCCATCTCCGAGAAATCCACCTCGTAGCTCGTAATGGCAACATTGCATAATCCCGGAAAGATAAAGTTGTCGTAACCTATCACCGAAATGTCCTCCGGAACGGAGAACCCGGCTGCCTGCAGCTTGTTTATGAGTTTTCCCGCCGTCAGGTCGCAGTTGCAAAAGAATGCGGTCGGCATGTCCTTTGGCAGTTTCATAAAACTCTCGTCATCGATAAGGCCGTCACCGTAGGATCTGTCGTCGATCACCCACCCTTTTTTCACATCTATGCCCTTTTCCATAAGAGCCTTGCAGTAGCCGAAATATCTGTCTGTAATAGATGTGGTGGAAAGTATCGTCCCCACAAAACCTATCTTTTCATGTCCCATTGACAGCAGATATCTGGTCGCCTGGTATCCGCCCTCGAAACTGTTGGACACAATGGAATCCGCATATTTGTCTTCATCCAGATAATCCATGTAAACTAACGGTTTGTCTTTCTGTTCGATCAGAAATTTCCTGTAGCTTTCGGTGATGCGTCCTATGACGATGATGCCGTCGATCTTCTGCTCCCTGATGAGCCTGGGCAGTTCGTTTTTCTCTTCCATATCTTTTGTGATGACCTCAAGCATCGCAAAAGATCCCATATCCGAAGTCATCATCAAAACATCCTGATACAGTTTCCAGTAGAGCGATGAATACCTGTCAAGATATGTCTCTCCTATGAAAACTCCGATGTTGAGGTTACCGGGCAAAGTTGTGTTCGGTACCACGCCTCCCGAATTGTATCCCATCTCCTCCGCAACTCTGATGATACGTTCACGCATCTCATCGCTTACGCCTTTTTTTCCTGCCAGAGCCTTGGAAACAGACACTGTGCTGACACCGACTTTTTCCGCTATATCTGATAATCTGACTGCTTTCGCCATACTGTCAACTCCTTAACCAGATCAAAATGCTGACATTGTCACCCCAGGGATTTGCTATCATAAGTCCCGCATTCATCAACGTATCTCCATGCAGAGTCGCCACTTCCTCGTTCTCTGCCTCAACCTTGTAGATGCGTTTTGGATCAAGTCCTTTGAGCCTTAAGTTCCTACTGTGGTAATTCGGTCGTCCCGTTACCTGCACAAACACTACGATGGATTCGCTCTTATCCTTGGAAACGATCTGAACACAGTCGTACTGTCTGTTTTCACTGTATGAAGCCAGGCGGTAGTAATCACCCTGTCTTACCAGATCGCTGAACCTGTGGTAGTTTTCTATCTGCGCCGGTATCATGTTTACGTCTTCTGCGGGGATCCTCGTTACGTCAAGTTCGTATCCGAAAGTTCCCAGCAGTGCCACATCTCCTCTGGTCTTAAACGGCGTCGTCCTGCCCACCGTGTGGTTCGGGCAGTCGGAAACATGCGCTCCCATGGAAGACAGAGGATAAACCAGAGATGTTCCTTCCTGGATCTTCAGTCTCTCGATGGCATCCGTATCATCGGAGCACCAGATCTGCGGGCTGTAATACAGCATTCCGGGATCGAACCTTGCGCCGCCGCCGGAGCAGTTCTCCAGCAGAAGTTCCGGGAAATCTCTTACCAGTCTTTCCTGCAACTCGTATACAGCCAAAACATAACGGTGACTTAACTCTCCCTGATTTTCCCTGCCAAGATACAGGCTTCCCGGATCGGTTATCTGACGGTTCATATCCCACTTCAGATACTCGATGTTCGCGCTCTTCAAAACCGAGGAAATACAGTTGTAAACGTAATCCACAACTTCAGGTCTGGAAAGATCAAGTACGAACTGGTTGCGCGACCTCGTAGGTGTGCGGTCCGGAAGGGCTATTGCCCAATCGGGATGCTCTCTGTAAAGATCCGAATCCGGCGATATCATCTCCGGTTCCATCCAGATGCCGAACTTAAGTCCGATCTTGTTAACCTCGTCAACCAGATATTTTAAGCCTCCTTTTAACTTGTCCTCATTTACCCACCAGTCACCGAGACTGGAATTATCATCACTCCTGCGGCCGAACCAGCCGTCGTCCATGACTAACATCTCGATACCGACAGCCTTTGCCTCTCTTGCGATGGCAAGGAGTTTTTCCGTATCAAAATCAAAATATGTTGCTTCCCAGTTATTGATGAGCACCGGTCTCATGCGGTCCTTATACGGACTTCTGATAAGATGCTGCCTGTACATGTCGTGGTAGTTTCTCGTCATGCGTCCCAGGCCTTCATTACTGAAAGTCATGACAACCTCAGGTGCAACGAACTCTTCATCTTTTTTAAGTTCAAAATCAAAACATTCCGGACTTATGCCCATCATGACACGCAGGGAATCGAACTGGCTTTTTTCAACCTGCGCCGTAAAGTTTCCCGAATACACAAAGCTGAATCCGTAAACTCTGCCGAGATCCTGTGTTGAGTTTTTGTCCACCAGAGCCATAAATGGATTGAACTGGTGAGAGCTCTCTCCTCTGAAAGAACCGATACCCGTCTTTCCGTAACCCAAAGGTCTTATGTCGATCTGTCTTTCTCTGGCCCACGATCCGTACAGCGTCAGCAGTTCAAAGTCCTCCGAATCCATATCCATCGTCATACTCATGATCTTTGTGAGATGAACCGGCTCGCTGTCTTTGTTTTTTACTGTGATGCTCCTGACAATGCAGTCCTCTTTCTCGAAAACGCTGTAATACAATACCGCCTCAAGATTTAAGGTGTCATCTGCCAGTTTTACTGCCAGTGTTTCAATGGCATCATCCCCGGGAAATGTTGCCGGCAGCCCTTTAAGTTTCGGCTTACCCGACATGATCTCGTGGCTTTTGTATGTAAGCTGCACTGCCTCATGTCCGTTTTTATCACGGACTTTTATGCTGCCCTCACGGAAATCACCCACGAAACTTCCGGCATACTCTGTCGGGAAGGTATCCAAAAAAGATCCTCTGTCCCTTGAGTTTTGTGACGGCACGTAAGGCATCTCGAAGATACGCAAAAGATAGTCGACGCCGTCATCCGTGATACGGTTTCCGTAATAAACATGACCTAAGAACCCTTCGTCGTCCACCACTCCCATCATGTAGGTGGTGTTTTTTGTATCAAGCTTAAAAATCCTCTTCTCTTTATTGTATGTGATCATATTCAAACTCCCATTTTTTAACTATGACCTTGTTGTTATATAACTTTCAAGACTCCTCATCAGTGCCAGTGCCTCTATATGTCCTTCACGCACCAGTTTCGGAAGATCGGCTGTGCAGACCAATATCTTTCCCTTGGCCCGGTCGCTCTTTAACTCGTACAGAATACCGAGATTATGATTGCGCTCGAAGTTATCTGTCATTCCGATAACCGGTGATATATCGGTATCATCCAGAATGCTGCACCTGCTGTTTTCCACTATTGAAAACCACTGCGGTGTTGCAAAGGTCTCTGTCGGGAAACCGGAAAGCGCCGGATGCGTCTTATCTATGTTTAATCCAAGTGTTCCCACCGGTATCTCTTTTCCCATGCCCTCGGAGATCTGCCTGAACATCGGGAAACACCAGAAATCCGTAGCGTAAGCGCCTTTTATCGACTCTTTGTTTTCCTCGTCGGATAAGAACAACAGTACGTTTTCTCCGCCCTTTGCTTTTGTCTTTGCATCGGCAAGAGACTGCGTATATCGCATGTTCGCCAGCTCGCCCTCGGGATCTGCCATGGTCGGGTAAGAATACAGCGTGTAATTATTCTCCGCCAGTATCTTATAATCACTTCCGCCGTTTTCGTCCATCACCGGTGTGGTGTACAGCGTGATCTCAAGTTCATAAACATGTATCGCATCGCTGTGAGGAAGCTCTATGGATGCCTCGGTTAAGATACTGCGACCGTCAAATTTCAGCTCGTCCAATCCAATGGTGACATC
>JAEEGL012045836.1_pt1 | contig 10425 bp, 8 predicted proteins | sample 9134231 | NCBI WGS metagenome assembly JAEEGL01 (sample SAMN16246548, study PRJNA631951) | gut metagenome | biome: gut microbiome; feature: rumen; material: fiber-attached | host: Bos | place: Iran: Karaj | collected 2018-10
AATGACCCGACATCAAGACTTTATAACTACGGCTACCGTGACTATGCTCCACAGTCTGCCCGCTTTACAACAGTAGACCCTATCCGTGATGGAACTAACTGGTTTGCGTATGTTAATAATGATCCTGTGAACTTTGTGGATCCGGATGGAAGAATCGCGATTGATTATACAATTACAGAAGGTTATGCTGTTATTGTTGGATTTGTAAATGGTGGACTTGTAGGTGCGATAATAGGATACTCAAATGCAAAAAAACTTGAGAATTATAATGGCCCACAAAGAGATGCAGCAAATCAAGCGATTATTGGCAAAAATGTAACAAATCCAAAAGATAATAAGAATTATATTCGATTACCTGATTCTGAAGCTGCTTTTCATCAGTTAGAAGATGGTTCTGAGGTTAGTAAGTATGTGGCTGTAAATCCTGATGAAATAAATGGAGGTAAGGCTGAAATTGTATGGAATGATACAAAAAATGAATTAGTTACTGATTCAAAAGCAAGAGGTACATATAATTATGGAGATGGGAAAATAGAACATACCATTAAAGATGTTGTTCCATGGATTTTACTTGGAACAGGAAGAGACGATCCTTCCTCTATGGGAGAAAGATTATTAGACACAATAAAAGCTGCTCCTGATTTTTTTAATGGACTTCGTAATAAGAATGAGGAAAATAAGAACGAGGAAAATAAGAATGAATAAAAGAATTATTATATTATTCTTGTCAATTTCCATTATTAATGTTTCTTGCGTTGTAAATAAGCATTATTATGAGACTTATGAAACGGATATACCTTCAACATATAATTTTAAAAAGATTTCAAAAGAGAGATATAATGATTATTTTGTTGAAGATGTTTATTGCAGATTAGAAACATTGGCAACAAATTATTATCCAAATAAAAAAAGAGAATCTGCACCCTTTGAAATTAGAATTTTATGTAAATCTAAAACTTTGGATTATGATAATATAAGTTTTAGAAATATTAAAATCATTTCAAATTTGGAGAATGAATATTTTCCACAGAATGATATTAATCTTGTATTACAAGAAATTACTGATAAAAAGGGAAATAGTTATTTGATATCTAGATATAAACAAGATCAAATGCTTGATTCATTTAATTTTAAGCATTCTGAAAATGAAATTCTTACAGTAGTTATGGATGCTTTTTTATATGACAAAAAAGGTAATTGTTATTCAAAATCTCTAAAATATGTTTTATATCCAAAAACAAGAGTTGAATATTTTAATTTACTTTCTGATTTGTTTTAAATACACTTTTTTTCTAAAACGCTGTAGTTCTCGAAGAAAACTGCGGTATTTACTGCCGCAGGCTCCCTAACACAAGGTCTTCACCGGAGGAACAATCTTCAGTTAAAGAAAGCATCGTCGGGAGTCTTTTTGTCCAAGAGGTTCTAATAAACTTTCCAATAACCGGTTTTGTTAGAATCAATTCGTTGAATTTTTCCTTCGGTCTTTAGTACTTTTAAGATTCTGGTAATAGTTGATCTTGAAATTCCTGTAATTTTTGACAAATCTTCCTTTGTTTGTTTTGGATTTTCTTTTAATGCAGCATAAACTAAAGCGATTCTTTTCTGTTTTCCATTTATTTCTGTTGTTAAAGGTTGAGAAGATAAAAGGATTTTTTTTGCCTCTTTAATTCTTTCATTAAGTTTTTTTACAAGAGCTCTTTTTTTCTCTTCCGTAAAACGTTTGAGAGGTTTTAAAAGATTAGAATACCAGGTGTCTATATCATTCAAACTGTTTAGATTAATTATTGTACTTAACTTATTAATTGGAATGTTTTGTATCTGTTTACTTTGGGTTCCAAAAAAAGGTTTTGCCTCTATCTGCCCCGAACCCACCATTTCCATTTCAAAATCAAGAAGATTTAGAAACATAGATTTTCCACTGTCATATACAGGAGAGACGCCAATCCACTGTAACGTATCTGAATTTCTGATAAAACTGATATTGTAAGAATGACGGTCTGTATTAGCAATAATAAAATCCAGCAATAATATTTTGAGAATACCTGTTTCTGCATCAGGAATATTCATTTCATTGCAGCGATTTATAAGTTGTGAATAATCATAGAATCTTCCATCAATCAGATGAAGGTTTTCCTTTGAGAAATAGATGAACAGGCAGATGTTCTTTATTATATATTTGAAGAACGTTAATGTTTCCATTGTTTTCTTCATGTTTGAGAATTCGAATGTTCTTTTTATAAAGTATATATTCCATACGATATCCCTAAAACTTTATCGGCTCATTCTTATTAAATAATACGATATATCGGCTCAAAAATCAAGTTTATCGGCTCATTTTTATTAAATAATATGATATATCGGCTCATTTTTAGGTTGTTTGAATTCTTTATTAAAATTAAATAATTAGTCCAGTCAAAAATACTTTTTGACTTATGCGCAATCGTCGTTTAAAATGAAAGTACCAAATAAAATTTAGTCGAGGTCTCAAATGGCAAAAACAGCAAAGGATGTCATGCAGATGATTGCTGACAATGACATCAAAATGGTTGATTTTAAGATGGTAGACATTAACGGACAGTTCCGTCACGTTACAATCCCAGCTCAAAATTTTAATGAAGACACAATGAAGGATGGTGTTGGTTTTGATGCTTCCAACTATGGCTATGCTGTAGTAGAAAAATCAGACATGGTATTTATACCGGATCCGGACACAGCCCTTATTGATCCTTTCTGCGAAATTCCAACTCTTTCTATGACTGGAAACGCAATGATTATTGATTATCCAAACAACAGGCCGCTTGCTCAGTATCCGCGTAACATTGTCCAGGCAGCAGAGCAGTACATGAAGGATACAGGCATTGCAGATGAAATGCTCATCCTTCCTGAGTTTGAATTCTATCTTTTTGATGATGTTGCCTGGGATGTAAGCCACAACCGCATCGCTGCCGAAATTGACGCAAGCCAGGCTCCATGGAACACCTACAATGAAGGCTTTGGTAACGTAATTGGTTCGCAGAAGGCCTACCACGTTGCAAAACCTCTGGACACAAGCTTTGAATGCCGCAGCGAAATGTGTATGGAAATAGAAAAAGCTGGTATTCCTGTTAAGTACCACCACCCTGAAGTAGGTGCTGCAGGCCAGTTTGAAATTGAACCTAAGCTTGGTAAGATGAGTAAGATGGCAGACGGCACAATGATGATTAAATATATTATCCGTAATGTTGCTGCCAAGTATGGAAAGACCGCTACCTTTATGCCAAAGCCTGTTTATAACGAAGCAGGAAGCGGTATGCATGTACATATGCTCCTGCTTAAAAACGGCCAGCCTGTATTCAGTGATGACAATGGATATTCTCATTTGAGCGAGACTGCCCATTACTTTATGGGAGGCCTGCTCAAGCATATAAGCGCTTTGTGTGCCCTTACAAATCCAAGTACAAACTCTTTCAAGCGTCTGGTTCCTGGTTTTGAAGCACCTGTTACTGTAGGCTATGCAACCTCTAACCGCTCAGCAGTTATCCGAATTCCGGCTTATGCCAAGACGCCTAACATGCGACGCTTTGAGCTCCGTAACCCTGATGCAACCTGTAATCCATACTTTGCTTATGCTGCAATTCTTATGGCAGGCCTGGACGGAGTTAAAAACAAAATAGACCCTCACAAAAACGGCTGGGGTCCATACGATGTAAATCTTTATACTCTTAGCGATAAAGAAAAGAAAAAGCTTAAGCAGCTTCCAAGCCGCCTTGATGATGCTCTGGCTGCCCTGGAAAAAGACCATGCCTTCTTAACAGAAGGAGGAGTTTTCCCGGAGGAACTGCTCAAGAACTTTATAAAAACAAAACGTGCGGAGCTTGCACAATTCAATGCAATTCCGCACCCTGCAGAGTTTGATAAGTATTTTAACTGCTAAAAAAAACGGGGCCGTATGGCCCCATTTTTTTACTCAACTTCCTTAAGGACAGCTCTTGCTAAATCGCAGTGAGTACCAAGAGCCCGGTCTAATTCTTCCTGAGCAAGATCATATTCGTCTATATAATCAATTCTCTCTATGGTAAAGTTGTCGCCTGTTACATAAAAAGTAAAGGAGCCCATATAAAGGGCAGAAGCATAATCCGGAATATCAATATCGAAATCCGGAAGCCAGAGGTAAATTTTTGCTCTTACAGAGCTGTAGAAGAAGAAATTGTAAGCATCACGGTATCTCAGAATTTTTTCACCCTTCTTAGGAATTGCATATTGAACAATAAAGAAGTCGCCGTTATTGTATTCAAGCTGATTTTCTTTAACATATTTACTATAGTTTGAACCCCAGGTATCATTAGGATCGGAGATATAAGGAACAACATATGTGTCTGCCTTATCAAGGTATTCTTCAGAGATACCGCGGGTTTTATAAATGAATTCCCGGTCTTCGTCATAAACAACATTTATTTTACCAATAACAATTATCTTATTGGAATCTACCTTAAGCTTTGAAGTCTGAGCAAAAGCAGAAAAAGCTGTTACAGCAAAAAGAAGGGCTTCGGTTAAGAATTTAATAGTCTTTTTCATTAGTTCAATTCCTCCATACGTGCTTTAATAACAGGTTCCCAGTCTGTTCCTTTGTAACGGTTAAGAGCTTCTTTAAGGCAGGCAAGCTCGCGCTTTTCAGGAGAATTAGTACTTGGTGTAAAGACACTTTGAGGAGCTTCTACAGGTTTTCCGTTAGAGTAAGAATCTGAACCACTGTAATAACCAAAATAGTAAATACCAGGTTCGTCAGGGATTTTAATATCAAAGTTATTTACCTGCATAGAATAGTATTCGCTCCACCAGTAGGTTGTGTTTCCAACAGAGTATGAGCCGGAAACAAAAGAAAGTCTGTATCTTGAGCCGGGAGCAACAGGGGCAGAAATAACAAAAGGACCATCAAGTGACTGATAGTCAGGCGGATATTCTGAGTCGCTCTGTGACCAGGACATGGCGTTATTTGTTGCATAAAAACCGATGAAAATAACCGAATTTTCAGGGGTTCCAAGAGCTGCTCTTTCTGTATAATCAAAATTTAGATTACTCTTTTGAGAAAGACAGCCTGTGAACAGGAAAAAAATCATTCCTGTAAGCACTAACCATACTTTTTTCATAATAAACTCCTTTTATGAATAAATATTTTTTAAAATCCTAATGAAAAATAGAAGAGGACGGCAGAGGTTGAGCCTTCATAATATGATCTCATAAACTTCATGAATTTTCGGCCTCTGAAAGCTACGCCAAAGCCTGGTTCTAAGTTGCTGCTTGTTTCGATTGAAAAACCAAGTCCTGCTTCGTAGAAAAAGTTAATAAGCGGTTCAAAAGAAGCTGCGCCACCAAAGCTTGGGCCTGCCTGAACATATGGAATAACAGAGAATTTTGTAAAATCAAGAGGAACTCGGATTACACCTTCAAACTGCATAGCCAGCTGATTTCTGTTATCTGCAGAAACCTTACACAGTCCAAAGCCAAAACCAATACAGTCGGAAAAGAAAACCTGAAGGTCGGCACCAAAAGTTTTATCCTGATCGCTCAAAGGCAATTCAAAAGTGCCCCTCAGGAGCAGCATTACATCTGAAGAAACCCCGACAAAAGAAACAGGCCCGTCAGATTTCTTATCTTTCTTTTCTTTTTTCTCTTTTTTATCTTCGCTTTCGGTACTTTCTTCTACAGCCTGGGTATCAAGACGCCAGAGGCCATGTTCTTTTATCCAGTTTGTTGTAAAACTTTTCTGGTCTTCGCCTTCGCCGCTGGTAAAGGTGATTGTTATTTTGTCATCACTTCTTTCTGCTACTTCTGTTTTATAGGTATAGGTTTTATCTTCTGTTGAAGCGTACTTTTTGAAAAGCTGGTAGGCACAGGCGTAACGAAGACCTTCTGAAGGGTTATAATTAAATACTTCTGCAACCTGAGAACGGATGCTTGTAGGAGCAAAGCGTAAAACAGATTCAAAATCCTTCTGGCCATCAACAGCAGCTTTATGATAAGAAATAAAATTTACAATGGAAGTAAAACTTTGTTTTGAATCGCCAAGGGCTTGAGCCATTTTAAAGGCCCTGTCTTCTGCCGTTGCTGCATCTGGAGAAGAAATGCTGTCTATCATCTTTTTTATTTGAGCAGCAGGAATGGCAAAATTTGTTGAATCACGGTAAGAAGCCTTCCATGTATTTATTCCTACAACTAAATAATTCTTGCCTGAAGCAATTAAAAGAGGACCGCCGGAATTACCGGAGTCAACCTGTGCCGAATGCTGGATAATTGTAGAAATTTCAGGATCAAGGAGGTCCTTTATTCGGGCACGGGCATTTGTTACTGTACCCTTTCCAAACTGCCATACAGGCTGGTCACCAAGACCTGGGAAACCCGCAGACCAGACTTCCTGTCCGTCTGTTAAGGCAGCTTCTGAAAGTTCAAGGCCTTTCGTAAAAGGTTTTTCACCGTCTTTAAAGGCAAGTATTGCAATATCAATGTCATCGTTGGTTGCAACTACCTTGAGACCTTCATATTTTGTGATTTCTCCTGTTGCATCATCTTCAAATTCAACAGAAGCGGTTTCTGCATTTGGAACTACGTGGCGGTTTGTAATTATGTAGTTTGTTCCGTCTTTAGCAACCCAGACAAAGCCTGAGCCAAAACCGCCTTCAAGATAAGCGTCTATAGCTTTTGAATAAGTATTGTAACCTTCGTCCTTGAGCTCTTTGCTCATATTCTTGAACATATCTACATATTCAGAATAATACTGCTGGCGTACAATTCCAACATAAGATTTTACCTGAGCATAAATAAGCCCTGGAACCAGCATGCCCGCAAGCATGATTCCCATGATAAACTTTTTCATGATGTCCATCCTTTTTTTAATATCTTTTATTATATAAAAATATAAAACAAATTAAACTTTGAACAAATCTACGTCGTCGCTGATCTTTGTGATGGCGGCACGTAGTTTTGTAGAAATAGCACGAAGATTTTCGGTACTTTCATTTACAAAGCGGGTTCCGGCATTAATATCAGAAACGGCAGTATTGATGCTTTCCATACTTGAGCGCAATTCGGTAACGTCACCCTTAATGCTGTCTCCACTGCGGGTCATTTCATTTCCGGCATCACGTACCTGAGTTGTACTGTCATTCATAGCCTGCAAAGCTTCGAGAATCTGCTGAGATCCGGCCTGCTGCTCTTCCATGGCACCACGAATCTGGGTAATAAGTTCACTTGTAAGATTAATGCGTTCAGAAACAGACTGGAAGGATTTTTCTGATTCAGAAGAAGCAGATACAACCTGTTCAATGCCGTTCTGGATTTTAGAAAGCTCTTCACCAATCTTGTTTGACTGTTCAGCAGAAGTTTCGGCAAGCTTACGGATTTCGTCTGCTACTACAGAGAAGCCCTTACCTGCGTCTCCGGCGTGGGCAGCTTCGATTGCCGCGTTCATAGCAAGAAGGTTTGTCTGTTCTGCAATGCTCTGAATTGTGGTGTTGGCGTCTCCCATGGAAACAGACTGTTCAGAGATTTTCTGGATGAGTCCGTTTACAGAAGAGTTCTTTTCAATTCCGTTCTTAGTATCAAGCTCAAGAACAGTAAATTCTTCTACCATCTTGATAACCGATTTATCTACCGAGTTGATGTTTCCAATCATTTCTTCTACGGCAGCAGAGGCTTCTACAACAGTGCTGGCCTGGCCCTGAATCATGGAATCAAGGTATTCAATATTTTTAGAAATTTCAGAAATTGAATTAGTAGAGTTTCCTACAACAGTAGACTGATTATTAACCTGATTATTTACAAGACCAATGTTTCCGGACATCTGTGAAATTGTTGTTGTTGTATTCTGAATTTCGTTGGCAAGAACATCACCGGCATCTTTAAGCTCAACCTCTGACTGCTTGATGTTGGACATAATCTGATGGAATTTTTCAAGGAACATGTTAACACCAGTTACAAGCTCACCAATTTCATCATGGTTGTGAACTTCAAGGCGTACAGTAAGGTCTGCATCACCGGAAGAAAGCTCGCGTATAAGCTTATTGATTTTCTTAAGGCGGGAAAGTACTCGGTTAAGAGCAAGAACGAAGAAAACAGCAAGAATAAGAGCAACTACAATTCCAACAATAACTACAACCTTTTGGGTTTTTGTTGTAGCTGTATGAACCTGACTCAAAGAAACAATGTAACCGATTGAATAGCCTGTATCTGCAACCGGAGCAACAAAGGAAACGCATTCTTCACCATCAAGATCAAGCTCTGCATAAGAGTCTTTTCCTGTTCCTGAATAAACAAGCTGAGCTACTTCAGGAATTGTTTCTATTTGCTGCAAAACATAATCAGGATTACGGTGAGCAACAATCTGTCCGTTTATATCTGTAAGAAGGAAGTAACCTGTTTCACCAATCTTGAACTGTTCAACCTCTGTTTTAAGCTGATTAATACCAAGCATACCTACAAAGAAACCGAAGGTTTTTCCCTTTGCATCTTTGGCTGCACGGGCAATTGGCATTACATACTGGCCCGAAGTTTTTGAAAGAACAACGTTTCCAACAAAGATGTCCTTTCCCTGCTTCATCATTGCCTGGTAGTAGTCGCGTTCTACAAGAGCGCCTTTTCCACCAACAAGGCCTGTATCGCGGTAAGAAGTACCTTCTGCATCACAGAAGAACATGTAGTCATAATCCGGATTTCTAAGGTTCTGGTGATTATGAAGCCATGCAATTACCTGTTCGGCATCACCAGTTTTAACAACGTCGGCATCTGAATATACCTTAAGGTCATTTTTATATACTTCAATCCACTTGTTAATTTCGTCGGCACGACCATTAACAATTTCATGAGCCATTTCGTAATAAGAATCTTTTGTTTGAGATCTGATTACTCTTGAAGTAATAATCAAAAGAATTGAAAAAAGAAAAAGAACCGCAACGCCAAGCAGTAAACCCAATTTTCTTCCGATGCTTGATTTTCTAAGCTTTGTTTTTTTCTGAATCGTTGTTTCTGTGTCAGACATTAGTACACTCCATTTTATTAATTATATCATATAATTCCGTTTACTGATAGAAATTCCGTCGCCATTAGTGTAAAAAGTTGTTGAAAATTCCTGATTTTGCTTAAGAAATTCTATATATTTGCGGATTTTTTTTACTAATTTGACAGTAGAGTAGTTGTGGGTCAGGGTAAGATCATCTACCATTCCATGAAAAGAAAGATTGTCGCAAATGAAGACTCCCTGGGGTGCCAGATTTGCCTTGTATTTTTCAAAAAAGTTTATGTACTGGCCTTTTGCGGCATCTATAAAAATCATATCAAAGGTGTCGTCCAGCTGCAACTGAAGGGCATCTGCGTTTATTGCCTTTATGCGCTGGTCAAGGCCGCTGTCGTGAATATTCTGAAGAGCCTTTATGTGTCTGTCTATATCAAGCTCAATGGTTGTAACTGTAATGTCAGGTGCAACCCGGGCAAATTCAATTGCAGAAAAACCTATGGCAGTTCCAATTTCAAGAATGTGTTTGATTTTATGTTCCTTTATGTAATTGCAGATAAAGTCAATTCCTCCGTCGCGCATAATTGGTATTGAATTTTTTGCTGCGTAGAGTTTTATGTCATCAAGGTTTTTCATATTAAAAATTGTAACATAATTGCCCCCACACGTTCAATTCAGTATAATAATCGTATGGAAAATTTACCTGAACTGTTCGGAAGTCTTGTTTTTAATCAATCAGTAATGAAGCAGATGCTGCCTCCAAAAACCTTTAGTGCCCTCAAGCACACCATGGAAGAGGGAACACCTCTTGATCCGGAAGCTGCTAATCAGATTGCCGAGGCTATGAAAGACTGGGCAATTTCTAAAGGAGCAACCCACTATTCTCACTGGTTCCAGCCCCTTACAGGTATTACTGCCGAAAAACACGATTCCTTCCTGACTCCTGCCGAAGAAGGCAAAATCATAATGAGCTTCAGCGGAAAGGAATTGATTAAAGGTGAACCTGATGCTTCAAGTTTTCCTAATGGTGGAAAACGCTCTACCTTTGAAGCCCGTGGTTATACAGTTTGGGATCCAACCTCTTATCCCTTTGTAAAAGATCATACACTTTGTATTCCTACTGCCTTCTGTTCTTATACAGGCGAGGCCCTTGATAAAAAGACACCGCTTCTCCGTTCCATGGAAGCTATTAATGAACAGAGTCTTCGTGTGCTTAAAATGTTTGGTAAAAAGGCTAAGCATGTTACTACAACTATGGGCCCTGAGCAGGAATACTTTTTGATTGACGAAAAGCTCTACCAGAAACGCAAAGACCTTAAAATGTGCGGACGTACTCTTTTTGGTGCCCGCCCGGTAAAAGGTCAGGAAATGGATGACCAGTATTTTGCCGCAATCAAGCCACGCGTAATTGAATACATGGAAGATTTGAATGCAGAACTCTG
>JAEEGL013563720.1_pt1 | contig 10425 bp, 10 predicted proteins | sample 9134231 | NCBI WGS metagenome assembly JAEEGL01 (sample SAMN16246548, study PRJNA631951) | gut metagenome | biome: gut microbiome; feature: rumen; material: fiber-attached | host: Bos | place: Iran: Karaj | collected 2018-10
CAGTGAAGGTCTTGTGAGATTAGGCCAACTTAAAAGCGAAGTCACTGTCCTAACAAACATCACAAGAAGAGGCAAATATATCCAAGACTCTTACAGAGAAGGCATAAGAAAAGCTACTTATGATGACAAAGTAGTGAAAGACGAGTTAAGAAAGGCTCAACACGAGTTAAGTGCCTTACAAGTTGCTATCGATAGAACCAACTTAACAGTACAAATCGATTACTAAAACTAATCCGATTAATTAATATAAATCAACGCGTAATGCGGCTTAATGCGGACATGCTCAGTGATCTTTTGAAGGCAAGATTACGTAGATTATGTGCATTCAGTTATATAGGTGATACCTTATCCGTTTGCATACGGATCGGTTATAGAATTATGACGTTCCTAACGGAATGATTATTGTGAGTTATATTCATCTCCTTGATTTATATAAATATTAATAAAAACCAATTTGGTATAGATGGTTCGGTTCGTCTATGCCCCCTTTTATTCAATAAATTATGAAAGTTAGTATTTATTCAAAACCAGAATTATTCAAAATTATCAAAGATAAAGGATTACCACCTAACACCGCAGTTGTGGCTTTTACGGATGAAGGGTTTGGTGAGTTTTTAGATTTTCCTATTGCCGCTGATGTATTAAAAATTGAATTTGATGATATTAGAGCACGTGATATCCCAAAGGAACGAATAGTGGAACTCCTACCAGAAGCGCATAATATCGCTGTGTTTGTGGATCAAAAGATTAAAGAACACAAAGACATTATCTGCCAATGTGATTATGGCATCTCAAGAAGTGCAGGATTAGCCGCTGCTATATTAGAGAAATACGCCCATAAAGGTATAGAAGTGTTTTCCAACTATAGATATAACCCTAACCAAATTGTGTACAATAAGGTATATAAAGAACTGAAGGAATTATAAAATATGAAATATCGTTATGAATTATTAAACAATCACTATGTCGTCGACATCGATGGCAAAAAGTTTTTAATCGATACAGGAAACACATACTCTTTCCAAGTTGACGCTATTCCAGGAAACGTGGTAATTGATGGACGCCCCCATCGATTGGAGCCTAGAACCAGATTAGACACCGAAGAAAAGAAAAGAAAAACTTATGACTTAATCGGTTGCCCTTATCTTGATGGTTTTATCGGCATTGATATTATTAAAAAAACAGGCTTAACTATTTATAAAGATGGATGGTTAGAATTTGTCATAAGAGAAGTTCCAAACGGAGTTAAAACAAGACTAGGCCTCTTTTATTACAATTCCTATTTCGTTGTTGATGCCAGCAGTAACCATGTATCAGGTTCTATGCTTGTTGATTTAGGAGCTACTGTGGGGTACGGAATTCCAGAAGTTTTTTGTGGAGAAAAACCATATTGTCTAGACAAATACGACTACAATCCAGAACATGGCAAAATGAATAGTCCAATGTATCATCAACAAGTAACAATCGCCGGTATAACAAGAACTATGGATATGGGCTACAACGATTATCCTATGAATAACCCTTTGTCCTCTTCGATTCCTTTCGTGGGCAGTGTCACTAATTTCTTTGATGAGGTTTGTGTGTTTGATACCAGAAATTGGTTATTAATTCTCAAATAGAACATATATTGTTATTTTGGTCTACGTTCAACATTCCATCTAGACAAAAACAAATGATATACTGAAATAACTAAAACATTTACATAAAAATTCTGTTTTTAATTCTTTTAAAACAAACTTAAGGTGTTTACAAATTCGAAAAGAAAAAAACAAAAGAGGAGGGACTTTGTGAAACCAAATTATAGCAACTTGAAGTTTTTCTTGGAAAATGGCGCAGACATTCAGCCATATTCGTTCAAACAAATAGAGTTCATTATTGGAGTTAAACTGCCAGAAACCTGCAAAATTAAAAAAGCAATTGAAAGTGATGATTTTGAAATTAGAAAAACTGCTGAAGAGGCAGGATTCTATATTGAAAAAATTGATTATGACCATTCCTGGATTATTTTTAGCCGTCTTATCTCAGTAATCATTGATGGCGTGGAGCGCAAAATGAGAAAGACTGAAACAAATGAACTCAATAAACCTAAAACAATTTCGTCGGATGATATTGGCAAAGATTTAGATAAGGCCATCGGATATTTCAAGGAAAGTTGGAGTTCTGTTGGTGGCGAATATGTTCCGTTCTGCGATAAATATGACAACCTAGGAGATGTCTATTTCAACGCTGGCATGGAAGCCTACCGCGCTGCTATGAAAAGGGCAATTAAGTTTCACGGGCTCAATCAAAGAACTCGTAATCAATTGAGAATTGAAAGTTGTGAATATCTTGCGAATCGTTTCACAATGTTGTTTGGTCAAACAAATTTAGACTTTGCTTCTTTCAGTGATTGGGCAAAAGAAACAACAAAACACATTAGAGGCATTTACCGTGATGCAGGCGTTAATGATTATACAATTGGTAATGCACAAAAGATTGTTAACGTTGCCATTAAATTTGTTATGTCTTCCAACATTGTTGACTACAAGAGTGATGTTTTCAAATACTGTCATTTGCCTGTTGATAGTAGAATCCAAGAAATAATTAAAAAAACGTTTAGAATTAAACCTTTGAGAACTTGTTGGTCTAAAAATGATAATTGGAGAGATTTTGTAGATTATCAAATCAGAGTTAGAAATGCTGTTCTTGAAAAAGGCTATTACTCACCAATGGTTTGGGAAGCAACTCATTGGAGATAATTAAAACAAACGGCACAAAAGGTTTTAAATCAAGGGAAATTGTTCTAAATAAAGCACAAAAATTAGCCGTTTATGACAACGGCTTTTTTGATGTGCACAATATTGGTGTATGAATAACCTTATAGCAAGTGCTTTAAATAATAATGAGCGATTCATTAGACAATTCAATTTAGTGCCTAATATCGCCCATTTGACGTTGCTTTACTATCAATTCAGTTACCTGCAAGGTATATCAGATGTTGATAGGAAAAAAGAAGAAATTGTTTGTAGTTATTTTGAAAGTAACTATCAATCACCATGCGTAGTGATTATGAGCCATTCTAAAGATAAAAAACGTTATACACTTCGTAGAATTAGACTTGAGGAAGGTATCTATAAAGATTTAGAAAATATCTACAAAGGTGATAAAGAGACACCGATAGATGATGATTTGTTAAAACACTTTATAAATCTACATAGTAAATACAACAAACCAATAATGATATAATTGATTAAGCACATAATCATATTTAATAATTTGAAATCGATTTAATTGTGAGGTATTCGTTATGAAATTAACAAAATCAAAATATGTTACATATTGTTTGTGCCCACGTAAAGCGTGGCTAGACGAATTCTTTCCTAAACCACAATTAAGTAACGCTAAGAGGACTGATACAGGTAATGAAGTTGATTTATTGGCAAGAGACTATTTCGGCAAAGACTCATGTTCTTTAGCCGACTCTAAAAAGCCATCAAATAAACCAGGACTATATGCTCAGTATCCTTTGAGGTATAAAGACTTAGAGTGTTTTGTGGACATCCTCAGAATTAACGAAGATGGCTCTATTGATATATATGAAGTTAAAAGTACTACTGGATATCGTTCAAAAAGTGGAGCCATTGAAAAGAAGTATCAAGAAGACGTATCTTTCCAGTATTATGTCGCAACCAAAATTGGACTAACTGTAAAAAGTGTCAATATCATTTGCTTGAACAATCAATATATATACATGGGTGGTGATTACGATTTATCACAACTCTTTAAACTTGATGATTTGACATCAGAAATCAGCGAGACAACACAAGCAGTCGAAGAAAAGGTCAATGCATATTTATCAATGACTGAAGCCAATGTTGTTGAATGTCCTTTATCTGGTGCCTGTAATGAATATGATGGCTGCCAATATCTCCAAGATTGTAAAGATCACAAAGGCTTGCCTAAAACACAGAGTGTCTACGATTTATATGGCTGCCAAAGCAAAGGCAAATACATCGAAAAAGGTATCCTTTCTTTTAAAGACTTAATTGTCAGTCCTTATTTTGAAAAATTAAGTGCGTTCAATCAGAGAATGGTTATCTACTCTTTGCAAGGTATAAAGGATCCGTATGTAAATCACGAACTTTTACAAGAGAAGTTTTTAAATAAGATTAAATTCCCGTTATATTTCTTTGACTTTGAAACAGTAGCAGATGCCTTACCTATTTATCCTAACTCTAGACCATATCAACAAATACCATTCCAATATTCTTTGCATATCATGGATGACGAAAACCAATCATATAAGGATGTAGTCAAAGGCAACAAGTATTTCCTTGGTGATGGTGTCAAAGATCCAAGAGAAGAATTGATTAAGCAGATGATTGCCGAATTAGGCGATAAGGGAAGTATCATGGCCTATAACATGAGTTTTGAAAAAGATAGAATCACAGAACTTATGAGAGACTTTCCAAAATATGAAAAGAAACTAGCAAAAATTCATAAACGTTTTATCGATTTAGCAGATGTATTTGACTACAGCGAACAAATTGGATGGAGCACTAGAACAGAAAATGCTGTGGCAGTTAATCGTAGCACATCTATGGTGTATCATCCTTTAATGGGACCATCTACATCAATCAAAAAAGTATTACCCGCATTGTATCCTAATGACCCCGACCTAGACTATTCAAAACTAGGCCAAGTTCAACATGGCGATCAAGCTTCTGAATCATATCAGTTATTAAAAACACTGTCGCCTACAGATGAAACGCTGTTGAGAAAAGACATGCTTAATTATTGTTGCTTAGATACAAAAGCAATGGTGGCCATTTACTTTAAACTGCTAGAGTATTGAAAGAAGACTATAATATGAGTAACGACAAAGATACATACAATCATAAGGAGTCTTATTATGCATTTAAGTATTGATTCAGATGGCGGATTATTTTCTGCTCATTATGCTTTTTCCTTTTCCAAAGAAGATATAAAAGAACATTTTGATGGCATTTATAGTGCCTGTTTCCTGTTCACACTTTGCTTTATGAAAGTGCCTACTTTAGAACAAATATGCTACATGGCTTATGAAGCAACTTTCCCAAACTTCTTAAAAACGGGAATGGAAAATTTTGTAATCAAAACAAACTCTTTCAACGAACAATATGATAACGACGTTCTAGCACTATTGAATAAGATTTGTGATGTCATTCTTCTCCTGAAAGTAGATTCTATGAAATATCATAAAAGTATCGATAAAGAAAAAGTGATCAGTGGCTATCCGTTTGTTAAGAAATGTGTTTTATCTTTAAAACAAGAATTAAAAGACAAAAAGGTCATAATTACTCATTCTTATACTGATTATTTCTCATAATCTACAAAATCGTTTCACAGATGATAAGTATGTTTTAGAAGTCGAGTTTAATGCTGAAGATATTCTCAGAGTAGCCAATATCATCAAAGCCTTCTCTGGTTTTGGTACAAATAAAGAAGAACAAAAAGAAATAAATGCTGTGGCAGATGAGTTAGCAGGACACGCTAATCGTGAAGATGCAACAATTGAAGTAGAAATTGATGAAGATTTTTACAATCGAATCAATCAATCAAAGTAATATTGATTGTCACAAAACAACTTTAAAAACAAATAAACATTTAGTAACATATACATATCCATAAAGAGTGTGGTTAGGGACAAGCCCTGTGATCCACCGACAACCCAAGTAATGTTGGGTGCCAAAGCTTGTACGATGGGATTAATAAAATAATAAAAATTACTCCTGTCGTGACGATGGGAGTTTTTAATTCCTCTTTATGGTGACTATCAAAAGGAGGAATTATGAATAATTCACTAATTACAGAACCACTTGGATTATTTGGCTGGTCACATCTAGAGCCAGTCATATTAGCAGCGCTCGCAAGCGAATCGCCAATGTTATTAATTGGTAAACATGGTAGTGCTAAATCATTCATTTTAGAAAGACTGGCGGAATCTTTAAACCTAGAATTCAGATGCTATAACGCATCGCTTATTAACTATGATGACTTAGTTGGTATCCCGGTTCCGGTTAATAACAATACATCATTAAGTTATATTTCTAATCCAAATTCAATTTGGGATGCAGAAGTTGTTTTTATTGATGAATTAAATAGAACTAAACCAGAACTACAAAACAAACTATTTCCAATTATTTACGATAAGAGGGTTCAAGGAACAGATTTAACTAAACTAAAGTATCGCTGGGCAGCGATGAATCCGCCTAGTAAAGATGATGACGATGAAGATAGTCTATCTTATATAGGTGCAATGCCTTTAGATCCCGCTTTAGCGGATAGATTTCCTTTTGTCATTGAAGTGCCTACTTGGGAAGATTTAAATGATGCAGATAAAAAGAGGATGTTATTTGATAATCATCTTGGAAGGCACGAATATCCCGTTGATATACATGAACTTATCAACAAAACAAAAGAATTCTATAAAACCATATTAGAAGCAAAAGAAGAACCAATCTCTAAATACATCATTACATTAATGAACTTATTAAAGAACTCATTTGGGTATTTCTCTGCAAGAAGAGCAACAATGCTTGAGAATTCTTTACTTTATTTATATGCGGCATCAGAAACATTAAATACACATTTTGGATTAGAAACATCCTTCCATAATGTTGCGTATCTTCATATTCAAAATTGCTTACCGAATATCGCTAACGAATCAATTGATAAGACTTTGTTAATGAGCATTTGCCAACAAGCTCTTAAACTAGCGAAACTAGATGAATCAATTGAAAAGGATATCTTACTGATATCTGAACCAATCGAAAGGCTTAAAACACTTATCAAGAATAAGAAAACAGTCAAAATCGATATTGTAAACGACACAATCACAACCTCATTAAATCAGATAGGTGATCCAAAGATTCGCCGTGCTATGGCGCTATTTACCTATCTATCATTTAGAAGCAATCGTAATGTTCATGCAGCGGTTATGGAAACCTTAGCCAACGAAGTTAGACCTATTTTGGCAACAAAGAATCACACCTCTATGGAAGTCCTTAATAATAAAAAATGTGCGGATGCGGTTGTTTCATTAATGCATAGTGTTCCATCCAATAAGAAATATAAGGGATATCTGAATAATTATCTTTGCTCCTATCTACCTGATAATTACTTATCGCCAGATGAGCCAAAGTCATTATTTACATTCTTTGTTAATACATGGGAGGAACTTGATTTATGAGTGAACTATTGCATAACATGTCAGCGCCTCCTAGGAGTGAAGTTCATTTTGAACAGGGTCAATTAGAGGAATACGTTGTCTTTAATCCTATTGTGTTAGCGAGACTACTTAACTTTAAAAACAAGATGCTCAGTGGATTAGAAGAAAAGGTCAAAGAGTATTACGAAAACCACAATGAACTTGAGAATATCATTGAAAAGCCAACAGGTTATATGATCGCGGAAGTAATCGAATTAAATGGTGTAAATAGATTTTCAAAACAGTTAAAAACAAAGATAGATAAATACAATCACAAGGACTGTGAGAATCTTGAACTTCTTATTCTAGTTTTCTGTTCAACAGTAGGGGATCTATACATTCCAAATAGACCACTTAGTTTTGAAAAAACCAAATTTGACAAGATACTTTTATTTCCAAAAGAGGGGGTAAACTCATGAGTGATATTGATGATATTAAAAAAAGATTATTCTCAGTAATTCCTACTAGTTCCCTTCATATGATGGAATTTCTAAAACTTATGGATATTAGATTTGTGGAAAAGGAAACTAGTTCCGCTGCAGTAACTTGTACATCAAGACCAGAACTTTTGCTTAATAAATCGTTCGTGGATACATACTGCAAAACAGATGAGCACCTTTTTATGCTTATAATGCACGAACTCTATCACATTATCTTAGGGCACACTCATCTTTTCAAAAGACATACAGAAATTGATAACATTGCCTTTGATGCAGTGATAAACGCTATCCTATGTCGCATGTTTCCAGAAGAAGAGTATGTATCTTTCTTTAAAAATATAAATAGTGATATTTCATTTCCGGGCTGTATTCTTAGACCAATTGGTAACAATACACCTCGCAAGTTTATTCCAATGTTAAAAAATCTATATTTTACGAATACTGGTACTTATTTTGAGGCCTATGAATGCATCTCTAATGAGTTAGAGAAATTGTTAAAGGATGGTCAGATTAAATACGTCTTATTAGGTAACCATTCTGATAAAAATGATGATATGAGTAATCCATTACTAAAAAAGATGCTAGATAGGGTGATTGCAAAATGGCCTCGAGAAATGACTATCAATGGTAGAGATTTAGGCGGACAACTAATGGACAAAACTATCGAGTTTGAAAAGGCAGAAAGAATAGCACAAAACAAAATGAAAAGACTTTTAAGAAAATCAGGCGTTATTCAAGGTAGTGTGTTTAAAAGAAAGGTGTCTGTTCAATGTCTAAAAGAAGATGCGGTTACGACGATACCAGACTATAAAGACAGAACTTTATTAACTAAGTCCATTATTTATCAACAACCACTTCTGTATAATTCATCGCTAATGAACACAAAGGTAACTAATGATAGCAATATTCAAACAATGGTTTACCTAGATGTTTCCGGCTCTGTCGTTACTGACATTAATCACTTTGCACCTTTATTATTAAAACCATACAAAAACAAAGAATGTCTCTTGTTTGCGTTCTCCACAATAGTGGTACCTGTGTCATATAAAGACTTTAGAGAAGGCAAATATAAATCAACAGGCGGGACATCTTTAGATTGTATCTTCGAACATTACTTCTCTTTGCCAAAAAAGAAACAAACAAAAAAGATACTAATCTTAACTGACGGATATACTGGCAAAGCAAGAGATGAATACTATCAAAGAATAAAAGAACAAAGAATAGAAGTCTATTGTGGACTATTCGGTACATATATCAAAGACGATATGTCGAACGTAGCAAAATATTTTGAGGAGTTTAAATCATGATTTTAGTAGCAGAATACGTATCACCAGGTCATCCAGACCGTTTATGTGATGCGATTGTAAATAATATTGTTAATTATGTTGTTTCTAAAGATAAGGACGCTCTGTGTGGCTTAGAATGCGCTGTTCACACTAACAAAGTGTTCGTGGATGGAAGAATAGCAGCGGGAAAGACAAGAAAAGTAATTAGCGAAAACAAAATAATAGAAATAGTTAGGAAAGTATATAAAGATGCCAATTATGGTGAAAAATATCATCCACTCCCCGAAGAGTTGGAAATCATTCTTGATGTTTGTATTGAAAAACTATCTGATGAAGAAAGGGATTTAAGACAATATAGTGACGATCAAAACGTTGTTAATGGATATGCGCTTAATTCTCCTTTTACAGATTATTTGCCAATTGAACATTTTGTGGCGCTTAAGATAGGGGAGGAACTAGCTGAAAGAAACTGGTTACATGGACCAGACTTTAAAGTATTAGTTCAATTAGAAAAAGAAGATAATAATTACCATTGGCACAGATTAACTATCAGTGCACAGCATCAAAGAGACAACGAATATCAAAGATTTTATGGCAATATTAAATATTCTATTGATTATATTCTTGACAAAGCATTCGCTGGTACTTGTTTAGATTCTTTATCAAAGATAGACGATAACCATTTTTATCTAAATGGCGCTGGCGACTTTGTTCAAGGAGGGCCTCATGGAGATAATGGTTTATCTGGTAAGAAACTATGTATTGATTTCTATGGACCATCTATACCAATTGGTGGTGGTGCTATTTACGGAAAAGATCCACACAAGATTGATGTATGTGGTGCATTAAGAGCTAGAGAATTAGCGGTTAAACTAGTAAAAGAGCACGGATATCATAGTGTTTTCACTTCTTTAGCGTGGTCGCCTGGTGAAAAGATGCCATATATCATTGAAGCCTATGAAATAGATGAATTTGGTACCAAAATGAAGATAGATGATTCACTACTACCTCCTAATGATTTCTTCTCAATAGAGTGTATTAATAACGATTTAAAACTAGGAAATAGAAAAATCGCTTCAATTAAAGATATAAAGTAAGTTACTTTCAATTGTTACTAAAATCTATCGACATATTTATCAAATATAATATAATGTATTCGCTCATTTCAATGAGCTACCTCAAGTAGATATAAAGATTTTTTCGGGAAAGATCAATTATAAGGAGGTAGTATTATGAGCAAATTAATTGATTCTCGTTTAGTGGGTCAAACCATTAAACAACTAAGACTAAGCAGGAACTGGACACAGGACCACTTAGCAGACATCGTTGGCTATAGTGTAAGAAACTTACGCCGTATAGAAAACGATGGCACAACAAGTATTGACGTTGTTAATACTTTCGCGAATATCTTCGAGGTATCCGCAATAGACATCCTTGATGGGTGTCTTTTTGTTTTAAAGAAAATAAAAAA
>JAEEGL014672075.1_pt1 | contig 10425 bp, 5 predicted proteins | sample 9134231 | NCBI WGS metagenome assembly JAEEGL01 (sample SAMN16246548, study PRJNA631951) | gut metagenome | biome: gut microbiome; feature: rumen; material: fiber-attached | host: Bos | place: Iran: Karaj | collected 2018-10
AAAAGAACCAGCCAGAATCAATACTCAGGCCACTGCGAACTATATAAGTTTGATGTCCCGACAGAAGGGACTTTTGGCCGAATCCTCACAGCGTACATACAACCAGTTATCTTCATCACTAAACACCTACGTGCAGGATCCGCAGTCCGTTAAGGATGTGGATGTTGATAAAGACTCTGCCTCACTAGGTCACTACAGAAAACTTACTGTTCAGGTTATCAACAGAGATCCATCTCTTCAGGAAAAGGTTGCTCAGGATCTGTCATCTGCAAAGGAAATGGTCCGTTCAAGAGATGCGGCATCAACCTTAGAACAGAATATGAAACAGCTGCCGGAGGCTCTAAGTGAGGGTGTTCCTGCCGGTAAGAATCTTTCAAAGCTCATCTGTCAGAGTGTGGTAAACCTGACTGACTATGAGAACATGGGAGCAGGTCTGCAGCGAGACCTTGCCATAAGAGAGGTCTATCCTCCTCAGTCAGAGCTCTCACTCCGCTCAAAGATAGCAACCTCAGATGCACTGTCAGCATCAATTGCCTACGTTAAGAGCAATCAGCCTGAGGTTTTAGAAAAGCTTGAGCCAGACCAGCCAGTTGAAAAACCAAAGCCTGGCACCTCTACCCCTCAGATTATGACCAGATATCTGCGCAAGGCCTTAGATGAATTTCCTGAGGGCTCAACCTATCTTGATATCTTCAAGCAGAACCGTCAGAAGACAGAAAAGGTCGAGGGCGAAGCTGAGTACAACGACGAGATTTCAAAGAATACCGCAAAGCGTATTCACGATCTGATTCACAAGGCAGCTGACACTGCCCGCAAGGGAAATCTGATTCCGACCGCAGCAAAAAATGCAGCTGCAGAGACCGCAACCGGCACTGTCGCAGATGAGAGCGCCAAGGCTTTAGATGGAAAACCACGCGATGCCTCTACCCTATCTCTATCTGAGTTATCAGCAAGAGCTGCAAAACTTCAGCAGCAGTTCAGAGAGGAGCGAATCAGACTTGCAGCCGAGGGAAAATTGCCTGATCCTGCTGTAAGACAGTCTTTGGCCAATGTTGACGAGCAGGCCCTTCGTAAAGCTGATGAGGCTCTTGAACAGAAGATGGCGCAGACAAAGGCTGCAGCTGCAGAAACTCAGACCAAGGCACAGTCTGAGCTCAGAGCTGCCAAGAGTGAAACTTTAAAAAACGAGACTCCTAAGACAGAGACCTTAGCGCCAAAGACAGAACAGGTTAAAGCCGAACAGGTTAAAACACAGATTCAGGAGCCAGTTAAAGAACAGGTAAAAGCACAGATTCAGGAGCCTGTTAAAGAACAGGTAAAGAGTGAAACTCCTGCACCTAAGAGTGAACAGGTAAAGGCTGAGGTTCAGAGTCCGAAGACAGATACTGTACAGACACAGAATGCCCCATCAGAGGCGAAGACAACTCAGAGTGCAGGTCAGAATCAGCTAAGTGCTGATGATATCAGAAAGCTTGCAATGGAGGCTGTTAAGGAAGCCTTAAAAGAAAGTGTAAAGACACAGCTTGAGGTTACCCAGACTTCAGCTAAGGCTGCAGCATCTGAGGTTGTTAATGAGCTTAAGGCTCAGCTTGAAGCCTCCCAGAATAATGCCCGTGAAATGGCATCCATGGTCAAAGAGGCTCTGGCTTTAAAGGCTCAGAGTACCCCTAGTGAATTTCAGAGTACTCCTGTAAAGGTATCATACAGTACCAATATGGGAGCCTACGGTTATTCAGGCTCTTCCCTGTTTGATTTAAGCTCATTTCACAAGGCACAGAGAATAGCTGACGAGTCACTGGTTCAGGATTTTACATCCCAGGCAACTCAGAACCGGGTCTCAATGCAGCAGGAACAGCTTGAAAATGAAGCTTCACAGAAAGTTCCTGATGAGACTGACAAGGTAACTACAGCAGAACTGCTTAGGCCAAGAGTAAACGCAGATGGCTCCGAGATTGAAGAGCCAGTTCAGAATGAAGAGGTACTGGTTCAGAACCAGAATCAGCAGACTCAGCCTTCTGTAAATGAAGAAGCACAGGTAAACACTCAGGCCCAAGTACAGGCAGAGAGTGTGGCTTTAGCAGAAAATACAGAGCCTGTGGTTAACGTTCAGGCTCAGCAGGTTCAGACAGTACAGACTTCACAGCCAGAACAGAGTGCACAGACTCAGGCACCGCAGGCAGATCCAAATCTTAACAGACTGTACTCCCAGATTAGCTCAGAGGCTCAGAGCAGAATTCTCAATGCCTCAGCAGAACAGACTACTCCTGCCACAGCTCCAGAGCAGAATACTGCACCGCTACAGCAGGAACAGACTGCTGCATCCACAGGAGAAAATGTTCAGCCTGACAGAGTCCAGAAGGATATCTATGTAGAAGGACAGCGCTCTCACGAGGAAGTACTGGTTCAGAATGATAATTCACAAAGACAGACTCAGTCCGCAGAGCAACCTTCCTTACAGCAGAATCAGGGGGCTCCTGCAGCTGAGGTCCACGAAGCACCTGTACAGAATGAGCCTGCCTATACACAGAATCAGCAGCAGCTAAATGAACCACAGCTAAAACAGAACACAGCAGCGGCCTTATACCAGAATATTGCTCAGGCTCAAATGCCTCAGAATGTTGAACAGCCTCAGAATATTTATGTAAACCTGCCAGAGCTTCATCAGAATACAGTAGAGACTCAGCAGGAATTACCTGAGCTTCGACAGAATGACAACGTAGAAACCACAAAGGTTCAGACAGATGAGCCAAAACAGTCTCAGAACATCCATGAGATGAAACAGACTGATGGCGAGGTTCTGAAAAAAGATGCTCAGATTATCATCACCCGTTCAAATCCATCCGCTCCTTCAGCAGACGCTCAGATTGAAGCTTCAAAGGCTGAGCAGATGGCAGCTCAGAATGCTCAGAGACAGGCAGCTCTTACTCAGGGAGGTAATGCCACCCAGAGTACAGTTCAGAACACTGTAACCAATATGACAGAGCAGGTACTGGTTACCAAGTCTGGAACAGTTATTTCCCAGCCTCAGCCTCAGATACAGACACAGGCCCCTGCAGCAACTCAGGGAGTTGGTCTAAATCAGAATATGACTATCGCTCAGGCTCAGGCCATGACTGCAGCTATAGATGAAGCTGAAGCAGAGGAAACCGCAAAGGCAATAGCTCAGGCTCAGGCCCAGGCTCAGAATCAGGGGCAGGATGTAGAACAGAGTAAGACACAGAATACCGCTAATACAGCTAACGCACAGAACACAGCAGAAGCTTCAGATAAGAACGGTCTTTTAGATCTGGAGGCAGAAAGTACAAATCCAGTTCCAAATCCTTTTGCCACAAGCTTCTCTACTATCTCCGGAGTTGGAGTTACAGCAGGAGCAGAAGCTTTATCTGAAACGGCATATACCAGCACTGCCCAGACAAACAGCGGTGTTACACTTGAGCAGCAGGCTCAGATGCACAGTCGAATCGTGGCTGCACAGAATATGGATGACGTCGCTGCTGATGACACGCCTATCTCAAATCCTGACAATGACATATTCGAGGAAATACTTGATCCTGAAAAGAAAGGAATCAACTCTGATCTGAAATCAGCAGTTCAGAACCGACCTTCATTCCTCTCAGGACTAAACGCAGGACTTGGAAACAATACTGAAACTGTACAGAATACCACTACGGCAAATCAAAATCAGAATCTGCAAACTAAGGTTCTGACTGAAACAGTACCTGAGGATGAACTTGATGAAGGTGTTGTTCCTAAGGATGTTAAGGCTGTAGACAAGACCAAGGTTGCAGCAGTTACTCAGGGAGCAGAAGCTTCTGATGACTTTAAGATCAACGCGGTTCCATCCAAGACACCTGGTGCTGCCGCCATTACAAATGGCAGAAGCGAGCCTATTCCTGATCCTACAGTTGTTGATGATGTGGGTGAGATTAAGGAGAAATCAGGCTTTTTCAGCAAGCTAGCCTCAATCTTCTCAAAAAAGCCTGAATCAGCAGGAGAGACACAGAATCTGCAGCTGAATACAGCATCAGCAAGTGCCGCGCTTATGGCACAGAATGTTGCCAAGGATTCACCTCTTGATGCATATACCTATGCATTGAAGGCTCAGATAAACAACCAGGCTCTGCCTCAGGTAGTAAGAGATCAGGCAAAGGAATTCCTGAAAAAACTTGAAAGCCCAATCAATGATCTGCCATCTGTTACCAACTGGCTGAGCTTTACATCATCACCTTTGAGTACCAGCTCATCAATGTCACTGGCACTGCATCAGTGGGCATTCCTGCTTTTATCAATCAGATTCAGCCAGCTGGGTAAATCTGTTGATAAATTCCTGAGAAAAGATGTTGATCTGATGGAAGACAGATTTGATGATGAACTTAAGAAGATTTCAAAGGAATTAGGTTCAGGTTCAAGAGGAACCATCTCCTCGCTTATCGATGATACTTTTGAGCAGATTTCAAGAATGCAGAAGCCTCTCAAGGAAAATCTGCCTGCCCTCTTCCAGTATATTCCTCTTCCACCAGCCTACGATGGAGGAAAGGAAGGCGCATTCAACGCTCGCCCTGTGGTTGAGGAAGATGGTAAAAAGAGCTGGCATCTGACCTTTGTATTCGATCTTAAGGGAATAGGTCCTATTGAAATCAAGGCAGTAGCAAAACTTCCAGAACTTAAGCTGTCAGTTATTGCAAGTTCTGTTGAAGGACTGCAGAAGGTTCAGGAGGCACTTCCTATGCTGAAGGAGCAGCTGCAGGAAGCAGGCATTACCACAAGATCAGCTATGGCAAGACTTGGCAATGTCCACATTCAGGATACAGTAGCATCTCCTGATGTAGAGAATCATGAAAGAAACTCCGATGGAGCAACCTTGTCAGTTAATATCTGATAAGGAGGAGGATTTTTATGGATAATGAAAATAAGGCAGATAACATTGTTGAGACTCAGGTTGAGCCTGATGTTCCTAACAGTCCTGAAGAAGTCAGACCGATAAATGCAACTGATGAGGATCTGTCCTTTAAGCAGACCTATGAAAAGGCCAGCGCTGCAGTGGCCATCAGCTATGATGAGGACAAACAGTCTCCTTTTGTCAGTGCCCTAGGATATGAAAGCAGAGCTCAGGCCATTGTTGATATGGCAAAGGAGCTGGGACTTTACGTACATAAAGATCCTGCCCTGTTCAATCAGCTGAAAAATCTCAAGGAAGGAGAGGAGATACCAAAAGAGCTTTATATAATCATCGCTACAATTCTCTCTTTCAGCTACTATCTCCAGGGTAAAACTCCTGAAAAATACAGACGAGCCGACGGCAGTACTGCCATCAACACCGAAGCCTAATCAAATGCTTTTAATGATATAATTCGGATATTGGTATTTGTCGTAGGTCGTATACATGAAACTTATTGCTCAGTCAGAAAATATCGAAAAATTTATTGAGAATAACTATATTTACATAGACAAAACAGAATATATATATAATCTGACTAAAAACTATGAACGTGTTTTCTTTTCTCGTCCACGCCGCTTTGGAAAATCTCTTACACTAAATACCATAGGAACTCTTTTTGAAAAAGGAGTTGATCCTTATTTCAAAGGAACATGGATTTATAATAAGTGGAAACAGGATAAATATCCTGTGCTTCATCTGAGTTTTCTTAAATTCTCAGTTACTGATGTTGTGCAGTTTAAAAAAGATTTCTGCAACGAAATTCTAAAATTCGCAAATGAAAATAATATTACCGGCTTTAATGATAGTAATGAGCCAAAGACTCTTATAGGCAATATTTTTTCTGCAATGCCTGATGGCTGTCAGCTTGTACTTCTTATTGACGAGTATGACTGTCAGCTTACTGCAAATATCAATAACAAGGTGTTATACGAGAATTTCAGAACTCTTTTCAGAGAGTTTTATGCTGTTTTAAAAGGCGAAAAGCATATCAAATTCATGGCATTGACTGGCGTCACCAGATTAAAGGATGTATCAATCTTCTCCGTGGGATCTGATATTAAAGATTTAAGCTACAACAACGCCTATTCTAAGCTTATAGGTTTTACCCGAGATGAGATAAAACACTTTTATTTAGATTATCTTAAGCTTGGAGTGTCCTATGAGAAAAACAAGACCTTAGAAAGTGTTACAGATTCTGAAATAGAAAATCTTATCGATAGAATGGCTGCGCATTACGACAGCTACTGTTTTGATGAATTCAATAAAAATAAAGTTTTTTCTACATATTCGGTAAACGGTTTTTTACAGGACATATACGAGAAAAAAACAGTCAGATTCGGTGACTATTGGTATGATATTGGTGGACTTCCATCTATTCTCATGAATTACATGGAGTCTCATAATCTCAATATAGAGAATCTTCTGACCTCAGAAATTGAAATTCCTTATAACGATTTCGCGAACCCAACTTCTCTAATTGATATAAATGAAAATGTTCTGATGTGTCAGACCGGTTATTTAACTTTAAAATCAGAAATTGTGCCTGGCTATGACATAATCTTAGGTCCAGCTAACAGAGAAGTTAGAACGGCACTATTCCTTCTGCTAAGTTTAAAAATCTTTGATACTAATAATTCTGCTTTCTCATTAAAAAACAGATATGTTTTTGAGAATGGTACTGTTGAAGAAATTATAGCTCTATTCAACGAGGTCTTAGCTGCCTTATCATATGATAAATATCCAGTAGATAATGAATCTGTTCTCAGAGCACTATTACAAGTATATCTTTTAGGTAGAAATCACGATGTTCGAATTGAACAGCACAATTCCAAAGGCAGAAGCGACATACTTGTAAACTTCCCAAAGCGCAGAGTTGTGTTAGAACTTAAGTACACAACTGAAGAGAATGAAGAACCATCAAAACTTGATGAAGCTGAAAAGCAGATCAAAGAAAAAGGATATGGCCTAGAGAATCTTGCCGACAGAGAACTTCTTCAGATAGCCTGTGTATTCAATGGTGATAAGCGTAAACGCCAGATCACCATGTTTAAAAAAGTTGAAGAATAGCAACTCAAAATCTATAGTTTTCTTCAGCAGATTTACAAATGAGGAAAACTAGAAAAGCATACATGCAATCGAGATATTCGTCCGCTAAGACTCTTTAGAGAACTTCTTTTCTGTTAACTAAGGCTCTTCAAGTCTTAACTCAAGAGAGTCAACCTTATCAAGCAGTTCATTGCAGGATTCAGATACAGCATTGAGCTCTCGCATAACTTCACTTAAGGTTGAATTTACTTCTCTTAGATAAGATGAATTATCCGTAGAACCTTCAGAAAGCCCTGAATTAAGCTGTTCTAAAAGAGTTTTTAGTTTAGTTTCTAGAATCTTGTTTAAAGTCATGTCAACAAAGATTCTAAGCTTCTGAACCAGCTCTTCGTTCTTTTTATCAAGAGTCTCGTTTAAAACCTTTTTCACTATATCTTCAACATCAGTTCTGCTTAAATCGCCCATATCTCACCTTAAAACAGTCTTTAGGAAAATTTTGAAGAAAGGATTTATCCAGTCTATATACCATTATAGAAAGAGGACAGCTCACAGGTTGTTCGGAGGACGAAACTTACTGCTAAAAAAATGAAGAAATAGACAAAGGTCAAAAAAGAAATTTCACAGAGAAAATCTGATTTGAAAAAAAATATGAAGGATTTGTCTGAGAACAATACAGAGACGACATATCTCAATCCTAAAAGAAAGAATATGTCGTCTGATCCAGCTACAAACTAGTGTCTGTAGATGTAATCACCTGAGCAGACATACTGATAGGTTGTAAGCTCCTGAAGAGCCATAGGTCCTCTTGCATGAAGCTTCTGAGTTGAAATAGCCACCTCAGCGCCCATACCGAACTGACCACCATCAGAGAAACGGGTAGATGCATTTACATAAACACAGGCTGAACCTGCTGATTTAACAAACAGCTCTGCATTTCTTCTGCTGTCGGTCAGAATTGAATCTGAGTGAGAAGCATTGTGTACTCTTAAATGAGTAATTGCCTCGTAGACATCAGGAACAATTCTTACGTTCATCTTCAAAGATAAAAACTCTCTGTCAAAATCATCAGCACTGCCCTTCTCTAAGAAAGGATAGTTCCCGCATTTTGCAAAGGCTTCATCATGAGCAAGAACCGCAACTTCCTTTTCCTTAAGCTTATTTAAAACCATTGGCAGGAATTTATCTGCAATCTTCTCATGCACAAGCAGAGTATCAAGACTGTTGCAGGCTGAAGGCTTCTGAGTCTTTGCATTGAAGATAATATCAACACTGCGCTCAAGATCAGCAGACTCATCCACAAAGATATGAGAAATACCAAAACCGCCGATAATCACAGGAATTGATGACTCTCTCTGGCACATACGCTGAAGCTTCTCTCCTCCGCGAGGGATCAGCACATCAATATACTGATCTAATGAGAGCATGGTACCAACAAGTTCTCTGTCAGTGCTGTCTACAAATGAAACACCATCTGGGTTAATACCACACTTTTCAAGAGCTTTGCTGATAATGCTGTGAAGCAGAGAGTTGGTATTAAAAGCCTCTGAACCGCCTCTTAAAAGACAGGCATTACCAGACTTCAGACATAAACCTGCAATATCCACGGTAACATTTGGGCGAGACTCATAAATTACGCCGACCACTCCAAATGGAACAGACTTTTTCACAACCTCAAGACCGTTTGGCAGAACTCGTCCGTCAAAGTTTTTACCGCAAGGATCTTCCAGTGCTGCAACCTTATCAAGACCATCCACCATTTCATCAAAACGGGACTTTGTAAAGGTTAGACGGTCAACCATAGCCTCATTTAAGCCTTTAGCTCTGGCATTCTCCACATCCTTTCTGTTGATTTCAAAAATCTCATCAGAAGCATCTCTCAGCATAGAGGCTATTGTATGCAGAGCCTCATTTTTCTTAGAGGTTGAAAGCAGAGCAAAATCATAACCGGCTTTACGGGCTCTTTTAGCAATTTCAATAATATCTGTCATAGTTTTACTTGTTTACCAATACTAAATCGTCACGATGTACAGCTACATCACCATGAGAAAAGCCCAGAGTCTTTTCAATCTCTGAAGAACGCTTCCTGGCGATAAGATTAAGCTCATCTGATGAATAACGGGTAAGACCGCGAGCAATCAGCTTATCATCAGAACCTCTGATTTCCACGGTGGCACCACGCAGGAAATCACCCCTGATTGAGGTAATGCCCTTTGGAAGAAGACTTGAGCCTGAAGTTAAAAGAGCCTTGGCTGCACCATCATCAATATAAATAGAACCAACAGCAAGAGTTGCTGTACTGATCCATGACTTTCTTGCAAGCACAGGCTTCTTTGATGGCAGGAATACAGTGCATTCTGCATTTCTGTTGATAACATCAACAATAGAAGATGGATTTGCACCTGAGGCAATAATAAGCTCAACACCAGCCTCGGTTGCAACCTTGGCAGCCTTAATCTTGGTGGCCATACCGCCTGTACCTAATGAGGTTCCTGAACCTCCTGCAATCTCAATGATATGCTCATCAATCTTCTCAACAGTGCTGATAAGCTTTGCATCTGGATCATGTCTTGGATCACCGGTGTACAGACCTTTCTGATCGGTCAGCAGAATAACCTTGTCAGCCTCAATCAGAACACCTGACAGAGCAGCAAGATTATCGTTGTCACCAACCTTGATTTCAGAAACACTCACCGCATCATTTTCGTTGATGATAGGAACAACTCCCATCTCCAGAAGAGCAAAAAGAGTATCACGAGCATTCAGATAACGCTCACGGTTATCAAGATCAGCACGAGTAATCAGAATCTGACCTACACGGATATCATAAATAGAGAACAGTTTTTCCCACTCCTCAATCAGTTTTACCTGACCTACAGAAGCGAGCATCTGCTTATAGCGGACATCTTTGGGCAGCTCGGGGTAATTTAGGAACTCACGACCGGCAGCAATAGCACCGGATGATACTAAAATAACCTGAGCCTTCATTTTTAACAGAGCTGATACAGTTCTTACAATCTCCAGCATATGAGCTCTGTCGAGCTTTTTGCTGCCGTTGGTAAGAGTGCTGGTACCAAGCTTGATAACAATTCTCTTATTTTTTAAAGATGTCACTTTTAATTACCATTTGAAAATTTTTCTGAGAAAAACTTTGTTACTTCACCAATTGACTGTCGAATAAATTCTGCACGTCCCATCTTCTCATTTGAGAGGACAGTAATATCGCTGAAATTGTTCTCAAGTAAAGTTACGTCATCGCGGCTTACAACAGAGTTCTTGATAATACTTACATATGTAGGAACCTTGCAGCCGCCTCTACCTGAAAGAATACCCTGCTCTTTTAGAGAGAATACCTTAAGCTGCGGAGTAAGCGTATCCCAGCTGCTTGCATCTAAATCCAGTCTGTTACATAAGGATGAACGCAGACAGAGAGGCATTGAGTT
>JAEEGL015165369.1_pt1 | contig 10425 bp, 9 predicted proteins | sample 9134231 | NCBI WGS metagenome assembly JAEEGL01 (sample SAMN16246548, study PRJNA631951) | gut metagenome | biome: gut microbiome; feature: rumen; material: fiber-attached | host: Bos | place: Iran: Karaj | collected 2018-10
CAGGGGCGAAAGGCCGGAGCCGCCCAAGCAGCATGTAGTAAAGAAGCGCGTAGTAAAGCGCAAGAAGGTATCCGTAGACGATCTTCTGAGCATGATAGACAGCGAGGAAAAGAAGCTCAGCTGACCCTGCAGAAAGCGATGATACGATGTATGACAGGATAGACGAGCTCCTTCGTTCATCGAAACTCGATGAAGCTGGAGAATATATGAGACAGGAGCTTGCCGCTGCAGAAGAGAGGGGCGATGTCCCCTCTCAGCTGTATCTGTTAGGCGAGCTTGCGGGCTTTTCCCGCGATACAGGAGACACCTCCGCCGCAGTGGACTATGCAGAGCGTGCGGACAGGCTATTCCCGCAGGAGCGGCATGACAGTGCGGAGTATACCGCATTGCTGCTCAACCTTGCCAATGCGTACCGTGCCGCCGCCATACAGGACAAGGCACATGAGGTATATGACAGGATATCCCCCCTTGCAAAGCGCTATACCGAGCATCTGCCCGCATATCACAACAATCTTGCACTTCTGCTGCAGGACGAGGGCAGATTTGCCGAGGCAGCCGATGAGCTTCGCTGTGCCCTCGCGATACTTTCCGATGAGCGGAAGATCGCCATAACGCAGGCAAATCTTGCGGTCTGTCTTGTTCACACAGGCGATGTGTCCGCCGCAGAGGAGAACGCAAGGCAGTCTCTTCTCTACTTTGAGGGGATGTCCCCCTCCGACTTCCATTACAGCGCTGCGCTTGCCGCAATGGGCGATATATGCACAGTGAAAGGCGACAGCAAAGCCGCTCATTACTATGAAGCATCCCTGTCTGAGATAGAACTGCATATGGGGAAATGCGGCTTTTACGATATAGTATCGGAAAAACTGATGGATGCCTGCGGCGGACAGCGTCCGCACATAAGCGGCATCGAGCTCTCACGCAGATATTTCGACACCTTCGGCAGACCGATGCTCAAAAGGAATTTCTCGGATATATCCGACAGGATCGCCGCAGGGCTCGCAGGTGAAGGCTCGGAGAATTTCGGCTTTGACGATGCCCTGTCCGCAGACCATGACTTCGGCCCCTCCTTCTGCATATTCGTCGATGACGATGTGCCGCAGGAGATATATGACAGGCTGTGTGCCGCCTATGATGCACTTCCACCCGTATACTTCGGGATGAGGCACACCGAGAGCGTGAACAGTGCAGGCAGGCGCGGCGTGATGCGCACATCCGCATTCTATGGCAGGATAATAGGCGATATACCGCAGAGCGCCGAGGATTTCCAGCTCATACGCGATGAAGACCTTGCCTGCGCCACAAACGGCAGTATATTCTTCGGCGGTGCTCAGTTTGCCGATATCCGCCGCAAAATAAAGGCACGCCCCGATGCAGACCGCTTCGCAAAGCTGTCCGCCGAGGTCGAATCCATGTCCAAGCACGGCGAATACAATCTGCTCCGCATGCTCGAACGAGGCGATATCACAGCCGCATCGCTGTCGCTGTCGCTATATCTTGCATCCGCAATGAGGGCAGAGCATCTGATACATGGACGTTTCGCCCCCTATCAGAAATGGCTCCACCGCAGCACGAGAGATATATCCCCCGAGCTGTACACGCTCACCGATGAAGCAGTACGCTCATTCCCCGACAGCGCAGCGGAGTATGTTGAGAAGATAAACGCACACATACTTAAAGAGCTTGCCGATGCTGGTCTTTCCGACAGCACACTTTCCGCAGCCGCAGCAGCAGACCTGCTCGAGCTTGCGCAGCGCGCCAACCGCGCACAGAAGATAATCGACATAGAATGGGCGATGTTCGACAAGGTGCAGAACAAGGGCGGCAGAGCCTCCTGTCAGGATGACTACCCCACCTTCTCCATCATGCGCAAGAGCCAGTATTACTGCTTTGACACCGGCCTGCTCGACAGCATCCTGCGCGACTTCACCGCCGCAAGGGACATCGGGCGCAACGTCATAACCGAGAAATACGGCTACATGATGCGCTACACCGTACCCGAAGAATTCGCACAGATAGAAAAAAGCCTGCCGGAGATATCACCGGTCAAGGCCTCATTCATAGATGCCATCGCACCCATACAGACAGGGTGGATGGAGGAATTTGCGGCAAAGTACCCGAGACTCGCGTCTAACGCCCGCATGATACACTCCGAGGAAGATATGCCCTCGTATGCCTCCTATGAGACATACCTGCGTGGCGAGCTTGCCACCTATTCCGAGGAGACAGTGGCGATGTACGGTGCATTCATCGCATCCATCGCGCGCTCGGGCGGCAATCTTGCCGAAATGACTATATCCCGCTCCGTACATATGTACGGCTATGCATCCCTTGAGGAAGCGGAAATGTTACAGAAGTGACAGCTTATCCCTGAGATACTCGTATCTCAGACGCTTCTCCTCCTTCGCAAAATGCACGTCCCGTGACTGCAGCGGACAATCGTCGTAGACGAGCACCTCGCCCTTGAACTGCTCACTTGTCAGGTCAAAGGTGATGCCGCCAACGACATTGAAGCAGTGGTAATTCCCACCGCTCCGCAATATGCCCCGCACCTCGCCGCCGAATATGTCCTGCGCGAGGAATGCGGTTATGCTGCACTGTCCGAGTGTGATGTTTTCCTTGCTCCAGCCCTCTCTGAGGCGCGGCGCACAGGTATACTCACACCATATCCCCGACAGAGCGTCGTACAGGTCATAGGGCGTTTTCACACAGGGGTACTTCCCCGAAATATTCGTCACTGTGTCAAGTGCGCTTTGAGCACCGTAAAATCTGTACATAATGACCTCCCATAAAAAATCAAAGAACGGAGAAATGATATGGCTCGCATCAGATTTCATCTGCCTGATATGTGGTATCACGGCAAACTCAACCTCAGACTCATCGACATGATAAAGGAGCATCCGGAGTATTTCCGCGACGGCGTGGAGATAGCTTCTGTATACGGCTGCTTCCCTCCCGCTATATGGAACGGCGGCAGAAATGTCAACGGCTTTGCCGATGAGCCCACGATAAAGATCGTGCTCGATGAATTCAACTCCCGCGGTGTGCCTTGCCGCTTCACCTTCACAAATCCCCTGCTTGAGGAGAAGCACATGAGCGACCCATTCTGCAACAGGCTGCTCCAGCTTGCAGACAACGGCTTCAATGAATGCATCGTCAACACACAGGTAATGGAGGACTATCTCAGGGCGAACTACCCGAACTACAAGCTGACATCCTCCACCTGCAAGCAGATACGCGACTTCGACTCGCTCATCGCCGAGCTTGACAAGGATTACAGCCTTGTAGTGCTCGACTACAACTTCAACAACGACTTTGAGCTGCTCGAGCGCATCCCCGAAAAGTACCGCAAGCGCATCGAAGTGCTCATCTGTCCCTACTGCTACCCCAACTGCAAGCGCAGGGGCGAGCACTACCGTTTCCTCGGCGAGCAGCAGATAAAGCTTGCCACCCTCAACTCATTCAGGGGTATGGGCGGCATCGCTGCAGGCGGCATGAACTTCGTATCCGAGCAGACCTTCCAGTGCGAGGCCATCTCCATGAACTTCCTTCAGACCACCAAGTTCTCCACCCATGTTCCGCCCGAGAACGTATACGGCAGATATTCCGAGCTCGGCTACGAGCACTTCAAGATAGAGGGACGCACCATGCACCCCCTCAACCTCATCGAAAGCTTCGCATACTACATGGCAAAGCCCGAATACAAGGATCACGTCCGCCTCGAGCTCGGCCTCTACTACTTCCAGATGCAGGGCTGACCGGGCAAAGCCCGGGATTACCCGATAGGCATTTGAGCGGGACTTCTGTACTATCCTCGGAATATTGGGTCAAATCAATAATGAGTATAACGGATCCTTCCGCTAAACCCTATACCCTAAACCCTAAACCCTATACAAAATGCATAATGCACGGTATGACCCGATGCATTATGCATTTTTCATTATTCTTCTTCGTCGCTCTCGGGCATATCCCAGTTGTGATATACGTTCTGAACGTCGTCGTTGTCCTCAAGGTTCTCAAGAAGGAGGTTCATCTTCCTGATAGCCTCATCATCGGTGAGAGTGGTGTAAGTGGAAGGTATCTTCACAGCCTCGGCAGAAAGCACGGTGTAGCCCTTTGCCTCGAGTGCCTCTCTTACGCTGCCCACATCGTTGGGCTCTGTCTCGATCTCGATCTCGTCCTCTTCCATGGAGAAGTCGTTGGCACCGCACTCGAACACGTCGTCCATTACCTTGTCCTCGTCGTAGCCCTTGTTCTCCATTATAACTATGCCCTTGTCGGAGAACATGAAGGATACGCAGCCCGATGTGCCGAGGTTGCCGCCGAACTTGTCGAAATAGTGGCGGATGTCGCCCGCTGTACGGTTCTTGTTGTCGGTAAGAGTCTCAACTATTACCGCAACGCCGGAAGGGCCGTAGCCCTCGTATACATTTGCCTCGTAGTTGGTCTTGTCCGAATCGCCCATAGCCTTCTTGATGATCCTGTCGATGTTGTCGTTGGGCACGTTGTTGGACTTAGCCTTTGCGATGAGGTCACGCAGCTTCGCATTATTGTTGGGGTCGCCGCCGCCTTCCTTTACGCATACTGCTATCTCACGGCCTATCTTGGTGAATATCTTCGCCTTTGCACCGTCAGTAGCCTCTTTCTTTCTCTTGATATTGTTCCATTTTGAATGTCCTGACATATTTATCCTCCTTAGAGTATTGGGTACTTACTGTGCGCTCTTATAGAGCACCGTCCTTTATGCTGCGCATTATTATGCCGAAAAGCTCATCAATGCGCTCATTATCGCCGCACAGCTTCAGAAAGCCGAACAGCGTCTCAAGCGATGTTGCCTTATGGTATTCTATCGGGTTGGAGCTCTTGGGTATGCTGCCATGCCCTACCGCAGCATTCCTGCCGCGCTTCATGACTGCCGCTTCATCTTCCGTCAGCAGCTCCTCTATGGCATCTGCCGCCTGCGCCTGAAATGAAGCCCTGACATACTTCACGGATGCGCTGTGCAGCTTCCTTGCAGAGGTGTTCGCTTCAAGCACGAGCATCTCCCGCACCTTCTCGCTGTATACCGCATCACCGAGGAACGCCATGGAAGCCGGGCTGTACTGCTTCGCTCTGTGCCTTATATCATCCATACTTTCACCCGATCAGAATACGAAGTCGAACTCAAAGCCGAATATATTTACGGTGTCGCCCTCGTCTATGCCCATCTCTTCAAGCTTGTCGATGATGCCAGAGGTGCGCAGCACTCGCTGGAAGTACTGAAGCGACATATAGTCGTCCATATCCACTGTGCGTATGATATGCTCGAGCCACGGCGCTTCCACATAGAATACCGCATCGTCGCCGCGTGTGATCTCGAACTTCTGACCCTTGCCCGCTTCTTCATCGAAGCTCACAGGCAAAGCTTCGGGCTCGTATCTCTTTATGGGAGGTAGCTCTGAGAGCTTCTCTGCGATGAGCGATATCAGTTCGGATGTGCCCTGAGTGGTGGCTGCGGATATGCATATGCACTCATAGCCCTTGTCCCTGATGAACGCGGTGAACTCATCCTTCTGCTCATCGGTCGCCATATCGCATTTATTTGCGCACACGATCTGTGGCCTTTCGGACAGCTCCTCCGAAAAGTTCTTCAGCTCGCGGTTGATTATCTCAAAGTCCTCCTTCGGGTCGCGGCCTTCGCTGCCCGATACGTCCACCACATGAACGATGAGCCTGCATCTGTCCACATGACGCAGGAACTCATGACCGAGACCCACGCCGTCTGCCGCACCCTCGATAAGGCCGGGTATATCCGCCATAACGAAGGAATTGCCCTCGTCCACACGCACTACTCCGAGCACTGGCGAAAGTGTGGTGAAGTGGTAATTCGCTATCTTGGGCTTGGCTGCGGATACCACGGAGATAAGCGTGGATTTGCCCACATTCGGGAAGCCTACCAGACCCACATCCGCAAGGAGCTTGAGCTCAAGGGACACCTCGTATTCCTGCCCCATGAAGCCGGGCTTGGAAAACTTCGGTATCTGACGGGTGGGTGTGGCGAAACGTGCATTGCCCTTGCCGCCCTTGCCGCCCTTTGCTATGACCACAGGCTCATCCCCGGAAATATCGGCGAGTATCCTGCCGCTCTCGCGCTCACGCACCACTGTGCCGCGCGGAACTTTTATAACAAGGTCGGGGGCGTTCTTTCCCGTGCGGTTGCCGCCGCTGCCGTTCTGTCCCTTCTGAGCGGCATACTTGCGCTTGTACCTGAAATCTATCAGGGTAGAGAGCGAATCATCGGCAACGAATACGATGTCGCCGCCCTTGCCGCCGTCTCCGCCGTCGGGGCCGCCAGCTGCAACGTACTTCTCACGGTGGAACGATACCGCACCGTCTCCGCCGTCGCCCGCCTTGATATTTATCACGGCTTTATCTACAAACATAACCATTCTCCATCAATAATATGCGCCCTTACCGTAAAAGGGCATTACCGATTAATTATACCATAGTTCTGCGGATTTGTCAAGTTGATACATTTTACATATGAAAGCGTACAAACGGCTCTGATATGTACTATTCGCACAATCCGAGGGTGTAGGGCACAGGGTTCAGGGTTTAGGGAAGGAGTTATGAAACACCCGCAGGTGTTTCATAACATTCTTAACGGGGGCGCTGCCCCCATCCCCCTATGAACTGTCCTGACAAAAGGGCTCCAATAATCATTACCGATTGTCGTCCGCCGCCTAACAAGATTGCTTCATCTCATGAAAGTGACCGAGCCGCAAATTTTGCCTCCCGCAAACATACATCAACGAAATCACCGCCGGCCGTGCCGACAAATAAAACCACTTTATCTCATGAAAGTGACCGAGCCGCAAATTTTGCCTCCCGCAAACATACATCAACGAAATCGCCGCCGGCCGTGCCGGCCTTGACAAAATTGTGTTATAGGGGTATAATCATATACATTGATACCGTGATTTAGAACAGGAGACAATATGAACAAAAAGATATACAGGAATGTCTATAAGCATTTTGCACGCATCCCGCTGGGCCGTGCATCCGATAACATCACAGAGGGCTGTCTCGTGCTCGAGGGCGGCGGCTGGAAGGGGCTTTATACCGTCGGCGTGCTCGATACCCTTATGCTCAATGGCATAAACCTTTCATCGGTCACGGGCTGCAGCGCAGGAGCGCTCTGCGCCATAGGCTATCTGTCCGGCCAGATAGGCTGGGGCATACGCATCGACCTCACCTGCCGCCACGATACGAACTACTGCGGCCTGGGTGCATATGCCAGAGACAGCGGCATCACTGGCTTTTCCTACCTATTCAACGAGATACTGCAAAAGCGCCCCGTCGATACAAAGCGTCTGAACGATCCCTCCCGCAGACTTGCGGTGTCCGCCACCAATATGCTGACGGGCGAGCTCACCTACTTTGAAAAGGGCAAGTGCAGCCTGTCAAAGGCGATACAGGCATCTGCCACCGTACCCTATGTCTCAAAGCCCGTGCTGATACACGGCGTGCCCTATCTTGACGGCGGCTGCGCAGAGAAGATACCCTATTCATGGGCACAAGAGCACGGCGAGGAGAAGAAGATAGTCGTCGTCACCCGTGAGCGCGAATACCGCAGGAAGCCGGGCGCACCAATGGCACGCACCGTGTATGGCAGATATCCCCGCTTCGTGCACAGCCTTGAAATGGCCAACGAACGCTTCAACGATATGATGGATATGCTCGAGAGCAAGGCGGCCAGCGGAGAGATAATACTCATCGCCCCCTCCGAAAAGGTCGCTGTATCCCGCTTTGAGGGCGATATAGACAAGCTGGCAGATCTCTATTTCCTCGGCATGGAGGATGCACGGAGGATGCTGCCGCAGATACGGGAATACCTCGGCATGAACGCCTGAAATGAGGGTACTATGATCACACTTATTGCCACTGGCGGCACCATAAGCTGCACGCCTGCGGAGGACGGCCTTTCCCCCGCCGCAGACAGCGCACAGCTTGCGCGTTTCCTTGCCGCCGTACAGAAAGATGCGGATGTCCTGCCCCTGATGAATAAGGACAGCACCGATATCACGGCGGATGATATGGCACTCATCGCACGAGCCGCCGCAGATGCATATGAGAACGGTGCGGACGGCATCATCATTACACACGGCACCGATACTATGGCGTATACCGCCGCATACCTCACCTGCGCCCTCGACGGCATACCCATCCCCGTGATACTCACAGGCTCACAGCTCCCTTTCGATGCACCCGACAGCGATGCCCCCGCCAACCTCAGAAATGCATTCGATGCCATCGGCAAGGGCTTCACCGGAGTGCATATCCTGTTCGGCGACAAGGTGCTGTACGGCGACAGGGCGACCAAAGCACACACACGGGATGTATGCGCATTCGTCTCCCCAAAGGAGATATCGGGCACGGTGGGTGAAGATATCATATGCATGTGTCCCCCGCCCGCGGAAAAGCCATTCACGCTTCGTGTGCCTGCCCGTACAAAGGTCGGCACAGTGCGCCTCACTCCCTATACGACCGAGGATGAATTGTATAAGGCTGCTCGCCTATGCCCGGACGGCATAGTCATAGAGGGCTTCGGCCTCGGCGGTGTGCCGTCACGCCTCCTTGAAGCAGTGTCCCGCATCTCCCGTGAATGTACCGTGCTGTTGAACACTCAATGCCTGTTTGACGGAGTGGATGCAGGCGTGTATGCGGTGGGCAGCGCTGCAGTTAAGGCAGGGGCAAAGCCTGTGGATATGACAACAGAAGCGGCTCTTGCCCGCCTGATGTTCCTTATGATATGATACCATATTCCCCGACATTTGTCAATGCATATGTTTCATTTATATGAAACATTGTATAAGTGCACAAAGAATGTAACTTTCATTTATACGATACATCGGACTTGCACCTTAGTGCAGAACAGCAGCAGAGGAATGAAAGTGACCGAGCCGCAAATATGATCAGCTTGCAGGCAAACATCAGCGAATCAGCTGCGGGCACTGCCCTACTGCATAATATCAATCAGACAAGTTAAAGTGACCGGGTCGCAAATCGTATCAACTTGCAGGCAAGCATCAGCGAATCGGCTGCGGGCTTGCCCGCCCGCCCGGTTGACTTTTGAGCGGGAATGTGGTATAGTTATAGACAGGATATATGAAGAGGAGAGCAACATGACATACAGACTCACCTGGGACGAGGGCGCAGCGGTATTTCCCGCAAAGGCGGCAGAGTGTATGAGGCTTGCATCGCCGAAAGCGGTGAAGGTGCTGATGTACCTTTGCGTGAATAAGGCGCTGCCCGATGACCCGTCACAAATAGACAGGGATATGTCCCGCGATGATATAGAGGATGCGGTGGCATTCTGGCGCAGGGCAGACGTGATAATGTCGGAGCAGACCGTGAAGGCAAAGCCCACAGCGGTGCCGAAGTTCAAAGCAATACTCCCGTCGGAGATAGCGCAGAGGATGGAGCAGTCGGAACATATCCGCTCGCTTTTCGGTGCGGCGGAAAATATATACGGCAGACCCCTCGTGCACGATGAACAGCGCACGCTTATATGGATACACGACCACCTTGCGCTCCCCACGGATGTGATGATAATGCTGATCGGCTATTCGCATACCGCAGGCAAGGGCAGTATGGCCTATATCGAGAAGACGGCTCTTGACTGGTGCGAGCGCGGCATAAATACGCTCAGCGCCGCGGACGAAGAGCTTATAAAGCTGCAGCATACCGACAGCTACAGCAGCCATATCGCATCACTTCTCAAGATATCACGGTTTACCGCTGCACAGCTCGAATGTCTCGACAGATGGGACAAGCAGAGCATCACCGATGAGATGATACTCAAGGCAGCAGAGGTATCCACCGAGAAGAAGCTGCGCATAGACATCAAGTATATGGACGGCATACTGCGCAACTGGCAGAAGGGCACCTCCCCCGATGCAGCGAAGCCGCAGAAGAAGGATGAACCCGATGAGCAGGTCTACTCCGTGGCAGACCTAGAACAATGGATAATGCGTGACGTTGAGAGCGGAGATGAGTAAATGACGCGGCAGGAGATAAGGGAAATAGCAAGCAGGCGCATGGAAGAGCGCCGTTCGCAGGCGCTCGAACAGGCCGAAAGGCGGCGCGAGGAGATAGAGGCAAAGCTCCCCCATGTGGCGGAGATGCGCCGTATGCAGACTCCCACAGCATCCGAGCTCACCGCGAATATGCTGTCAAACGCATTGCCCGCACAACAGCCGGCGAATTTCGAGAAGATACGCAAGAACAACCTCGAGTGCTCCGCGCTCATAACCAAGGCCATCACCGATGCGGGCTATCCCGCAGACTACGACAAGGTGAAGTACCGCTGCGAGCTGTGCAACGACACGGGCTATACCCTCTACGGGATGTGCAACTGCTTCAGGCGGCTCATAAGCCGTGTGG
>JAEEGL015862843.1_pt1 | contig 10425 bp, 7 predicted proteins | sample 9134231 | NCBI WGS metagenome assembly JAEEGL01 (sample SAMN16246548, study PRJNA631951) | gut metagenome | biome: gut microbiome; feature: rumen; material: fiber-attached | host: Bos | place: Iran: Karaj | collected 2018-10
CCGGATAGTAAGTCAGACAGGCTGGAACAATTTTTTTTGTCTGTCATAAAGCTTTAAACCAGTCTTGATTTGCTGAACTGTATATGCCATATCTCACATCTTCTGGGTGTCCCTCCTGTATTTTGTATAGACTAATGTCTCATGGATGGTTGTCAAGTGAGATCGTTTTATAGATTAACATTTATTACCTTAAAGAATTATTTTTAGAAAGTCGTTTCATTTGTATGAATCAGTAATATTTATGAAAATATATAATAGTCTGTGTGGCAATATTAAGAATTTCAACTTGTCAGCCCTAATGCAGAACGAGATGAGAAAGATACTGTTATAGAGAAGAAATCTCATATAGGCAGTAATTGATACGGTTATTTTGATATAAATGGTATATGTGTACATAATATGGTGCACATATTTTTGTACAGATGATAATGGTTATAGAATTTTGACATCAGATTTACAAAGCTTGAGTATGGATGAGCAAGACTTCGTAAAGGTTAACGAACACTTGTAGCGATCTATTTCAATTCGAATTAATACGAAAGACATTTTCTGATGCAAAAGTATGTGGATTGGAAGAAAAGCGAATGCGCTGATTCGGATACAAAAGTAAGTATCCGTTCTTGTAATGAGTAATGAGAGAATATATGAACGCGGTTTATTATTCTCGTATTCCTATGTGGTAAGGAATTAACTATTTGCTTCATGAATTAGTTGTAGAAGTTTGAAAAATACTTATGCATTAGGTGAATGTGTTTTGGATTCTTTGAATTTTATATACAGATTTATTGAGCATGATAATATCAGATGAGGTATTAAAGGATTTTTTAGGTTTAGTGAAAATTTTATTACAAGGAATTAATTAGATAATTTATTTAAAATTATACGCAGGTAAACAAATGATTAGTATTTCAGTAATAATTGCAAAGCATGATTCTAAAAATACAAATGAACTTATTAACAATTTGGTATCGGAAGAATGTGATGAAATAATTGTTGTAGAGTCAAGTAACGATTCAAAAGCGATAAATGATGTTGATTTTGTCGAAAAAGCAAATGTTAAAAAAGTTAGCGTAACTATTGGAAAAGGTAAATATCAAACTATTGTTAGTGATATTGAATTATTTAGTCATGCTATAAAAAAAGCAACAGGTGATTATATATTATTATTGTCAGATGCGTATTCGTTGTCGCCAAATTTTTTAAAAGATGTACAAACAAATATCATAGATGATGATATTTATGTTTGTAATTATGGTATCAATTGGCAAGATTCTGATGAATATATATATGTATATGAGACTGATAGATTTCTAGATAATTCTGTTATTAATTTTTTTAAATGGTGGAATTGTATCTATTGTAATAAATTTTTTAAAAAGAAAATTATTGAAGATATATTTAATAATCTACAGGTTTATTTTAAGAAAAATAATGCATATCTTGATTTTGAAGAAGTTTTAATTACAAATGAAATATTAATAAATATTAGTAGATACAAAATTAATTACATTAATAGTGTTTTCGTCATAGCAAATTGGAAAAGAATTGATAAACTAATTTCAGAGTATTTTGATAAAACATCTCAAATTGCATTTATAAACCAGATAAAAAAAGTTATTGAACGGATAAAAGATAACAATAAAAGCTTAAATGATAATGATATTTCCGCTTTATTATCGAGATTAGTTTGGAGGTATGATTGGAAACTAAAAAACATTAGAAAACTTTTTGAAATGAACTTTGATAATTGTGTGCCAGAGTTCACTTTAGAGAAAATGGAAAAATATATCAGCAAAGAGTCTAAAGATTCTACAATTATTAAAAATTCAAATTCGGATCTAAAAATTAAAATTTACATCGCTATGCATAAAGAAGCGTATGTACCGAACATAAAATACCTTTATCCTATACAAGTTGGTGCTGTTCTAGAAGAAAGATTAATACCTGGTTTTATTCATGATAACGATTCTGAAGATAATATTTCTTCTAAAAGGAAGATGTATTCAGAAATTTGTGCTCAGTATTATGCATGGAAAAACGAAAAAGATTTTGATTTCTTCGGTTTGTGGCATTATAGAAGATATTTTTCTTTTAATCCTAACGAAAAAGAAAATGAGTGGGCTTTAATCACTCATGATACACTCAATGAAGAAACATTAAAAAAATCCTATATTGATGAAGAACATATATTAAAGGCGTGTCAAACATACGATATCATTCTTCCTAACAAGTGGCACTGCCATGATATTTACGGAAACGAAATAACTGTATATGACCAATGGTGTCAGTTCTTTAAAAAGGAACATTTAGATACAACAATTCAAACAGTAATTAAGCTATATCCTGAATATTCTGAAGCTGTTCTTTCTTTAATGAAATCAAATGAAGCGTTATTTTGCAATATGTATATCATGAAAAAAGAATATTTTTATGAATATTGTAAATTTAATAATGATATATTAACAGAATTAGAAAAAATTATTGATTTAAGTGATGCTAGCCAAGAAGAGAGAAGGTTTTTTGGACATATATCTGAGAGATTGCTTGGTGTTTACATCAATTATATAACAAAAACAAGAAAAGCCAATATTTTATATACCGGTCGAACATTTTATTCAAATACTAAACCTTTAGCAAAAGTAACTCGTCCTAAGTTTGATAAATGCATATCACTAATGCTAGCTTGTAGTAATGAGTTTATGAAATATACGTGTGTTCTTCTTGAATCTATTAAAGAAAATATTAATTCAAACTTTAATTATGATATAGTTATTACTCACAGAGGAATATCTGAATACAATCAGCATGTTGCTAAATCAATATTTATAAACTCAAAAAATGTTTTATTAAGATTTGTAGATGTTACAAAAAATTTTGAAAAATATACGAATCTTTATGTTGATCGGCATATAACATTAGAGACTTATTACAGATTTCTTCTAGTAGATTTATTTCAAGATTATGAACGTATCTTGTATCTTGATTGTGACATGATCGTTAATAGTGATGTTTCTGATTTATTTTTTACTGATCTTGAAGGGTATTACATCGCTGCGGTTCGAGATTATGACTTTATAGCAGGATGTAAAGAAATTCCTGCTTTCTATAAGAGTAAGATTCTTGATTATGTTAATGTTGAAAATGTATCTGACTATTTCCAGGCTGGTGTAATTTTATTTAACTTAAAAGAGATTAGAAAAGATTTTAGTGCAGACGATTTGTTTCAAACTGCTCTGGAAAGAAATTGGTACTATGTCGATCAGGATGTGTTAAATTGTCTTTTCAATGGGCGTGTAAAATATTTAGATACTAAATGGAACGTATTTTCTTTGCTTGAAAAGGGCAGCATAAGGGAAAATAGAATCAAAAACGTGCTTCAAGCTAATTTCTCTGAGGATTATTATCAATCATCTCTTTCTCCTTGCATAATTCATTATGCTGGTGTACCAAAAGTGTGGTTGGACACAGATGTAGATTTATCACATATATTTTGGAAATACGCAAGAAACAGTCCTTTTTATGAATCTCTTTTATCTTCGTTAATAAATGGTGAAGGAGTAATGCATGATTGGGTTGTATTCATTCAAAAACCAGATCTAAATATATTTAGAAAGTTCTTTTCGCTGTTTTGTATCAGAGAGCCATGGGCTAGTACTTATTGCACAATTGATTTTACTTATTTATCAAATCATTGTGCGGTTAAAAATGACGTATTAGTTATTAGCACGTCTACTTTAAATAATGAAAATGGAGGAACTTTTTTACGTGTAAACGATTTTTATTTTAAGAATAATATCCCAATTTTTGCCAACAATATTGTTTATGAAGTAGATAATCTTTTGTTAAATATAAATGTTCGGCAATTTGAACAATATGCAGGTTTTGCGTTTAAAGTTCGCACATTAGAATCCCGAAGCGTTTCAAAACCTGTAATAAAAGTTTTAAATCATCATTATATCTAGAGGTAATATATGAAAGTAGTAATTTTGGCTGGAGGATTCGGAACTCGCATTTCTGAGGAAAGTCAATTTAAACCTAAGCCTATGATAGAGATTGGAGGAAAGCCAATACTTTGGCATATTATGAAATCTTATTCATATTATGGCTATAATGATTTTGTGATTTGTGCCGGATACAAGCAGCATGTTATAAAGGAGTTCTTTGCCAATTATTTTGTTCATACTTCTGATATAACTTTTGATTTTTCAAAAGATCATTCTATACACATTTGGGATAAACATAGTGAACCTTGGAGGGTAACCGTTGTTGATACAGGTCTTAATACTATGACTGGAGGACGAATCAAGAGAATTTCAAAGTATATTGATGATGATAATTTTATGCTTACTTATGGTGATGGTCTTTCAGACGTAAATATAAATGAACTAGTAAAGTTCCATATGCATACTCAAAAAATTGCTACAATAACTGCTGTTCAACCTGGTGGAAAATTTGGTGCATTAGAGATTACAAATGATGCAACAATATCAAATTTTGCTGAAAAAAAATTGGAAGATGGCGGTTGGATTAATGGTGGTTTTATGGTTCTTAAAACAGAAATATTTGACTACATTGATGGTGATGCCACTACATTTGAAAAAGAACCGTTAGAAAAAGTTTGTTCAGAACATCAAATGGCAGCATTCAAACATATTGGTTTTTGGAAGTGTATGGACACTTTGAGAGACAAAGTTGCTCTTGAAGAAATGTTTGCTTCTGGAAATGCTCCATGGAAATTATGGAATGACTAGTTTTACTTGCTGGAAATTACACTTTACAAATTAAAACAAATTAAATTACTAAGGTAAATTCTGGACTTATGAATAAATCGTTTACAGATAATATGTCTTCAACTTTTAATTGTCATTTTTATAAAGGCAAAAGGGTCTTCTTAACTGGTCATACAGGCTTTAAAGGAAGTTGGATGTGCAGAATGCTACACTTTCTTGGTGCTGAAGTATACGGGTATGCACTTAAACCTCCAACTGAACCGTCATTATTCGATATTGCATCTGTACGTAACATAGTCAAAGATAAGATCGGTGATATTCGAAATCTTTGTGAGATTAAAAATTACATAAATTCGGTTAAACCTGAAATTGTAATACATATGGCTGCTCAACCCATAGTCCTCAATTCTTATCTTGATCCTGTTTACACATATGAGACAAATGTTATGGGCACCGTTAATATTCTTGAGGCAATTAGAGAATGCGATAGCGTTAAATCTTTTCTAAATGTTACAACAGACAAAGTTTATCAGAACAATGAATGGTTTTGGCCTTATCGTGAGAATGATCATTTGGACGGTTATGATCCTTATTCAAACTCTAAATCATGCTCTGAACTTGTCACTCACTCATATGACTTATCTTTTTTAAGAGAAAAAGGAGTCGCAGTATCTACAGCTAGAGCAGGAAATGTTATAGGTGGAGGTGACTTTGCAGATCATAGAATTATCCCCGATTGCGTGAGAGCAGTGCAACATGATTCAGAAATGATAATTCGTAATCCTTTGTCGATCAGACCTTATCAACATGTACTAGAACCTATATATGCCTATCTTATGATCTGTGCTCGACAATATGATGATTCGTCGTTTGCAGGTTCATATAATATTGGACCTAATGAAACAGACTGTATAACAACAAAGCAGTTGGTTGACTTATTTAATCAATTCTATGAAGGAAAGTTACGTTTGACAATCCGTTCCGATAACCGTCTTCATGAGGCAAATATATTAAAATTAGACTGCTCAAAAATTAAATCTGTATTTGGATGGAAACCAAGATGGAATATTGAAAAAGCTGTTGAAAAGGCGGCAGAATGGAGTAAAGCCTGGCTTAATGGAGAAAATATGTCGGATTATTCAGATAAACAAATTAGGGAATTTTTTAATATTCAGTTTTAAATTATTAATAATGTGTCTAATTTATCTTTTAAAATATTATTATTTATGTTTTTAATTAATAATATATTTATTTTTAATAAATTTAAATATTTCAAATAAGTATTGTTTTGTAGGCTTGTATATCGTATATGCTGAATGACTCAATATTTTATTTATAAACAATTATTGTACAAAGTATCTTCTAGTATGCATTAGGTTGATTTCAAATGAAAAGAGTTATTGTAACCGGAGCGAATGGTTTTATAGGCTGTAATGTTGTTCGATGTTTGCTGTCTGAGGGTGTAGAAGTTATTTCAGTTGATTTGGACGGTCACAACAAAAATATTCCATCAGATTCAGAAAATATCAAAAGTATTTTTATACCATGTGATCTAACAGATCCTTACAGGTTATTACAGATAATCGAGTCGGATACAAGAATTAAAAAGAATGATGCTATAAATAGTTTAGAAGTTTCTTCAGACGAAACATTTCTATTTGACGCATTCTATCACTTTGCCTGGATTGGTTCTGCTGGAGAAAAGAGGTTCGATACAAAACTGCAGTTGCAGAATGCACAGAACACTGTTGATGCATTGAAAGTGGCAAAGAAACTGGGCTGCAAGAAATTTATCTGTGCCGGCTCTATCATGGAAGAAGAGTCATATGTTGCTGCTATGACTCAGGGCAATCGCCCTGGTCTTGGATACATATATGGAAGCGGCAAACTTGTAGCTCATACCATGTGTATGTCCGTTGCAGCAAGCATTGGAATAGATTTGTGTTGGGCAATGATTACAAATGCTTACGGTGTCGGCGAGGTATCTCCAAGATTCATTAACACAACTTTAAGAAAGATTATTAATGGCGAGCCACTTCAGTTTACAGCAGGAACGCAAAATTACGACTTTGTTTATATTGATGATATTGCAAGAGCTTTTTACTTTATTGGAGAAAAGGGTATTGCTTTCAAGAGATATGTAATTGGAAGTGGAAAAGCACAGCCTTTGAAAAATTTTATACTTGAGATAAAGAATTCTGTAGCTCCGGATAGAGAATTCATATTCGGTGATGTTCCTTTTACTGGTGTCAATATGCCTTTATCCTCATTTGATATAAGTGATTTAGAAAAAGATACAGGTTTCAAGTGTAAGGTTTCCTTTTCTGAAGGTATTAAGAGGACATTGGCTTTTCTAAAGGAGATTCGATAATGATTACACCTTTTAGTTTCAAGGAATCAAGGATATCCGGACTTTATGAGATAACACCTTTTAACGCTGATGATGTAAGAGGATGTTTTACCAAGGATTATTCGAAAGAAGTTTTTGAAAAGAATGGCATAAACCATAATCTTGAAGAGGTGTTCTATACTACATCCCATAAAGGTGTAATAAGAGCATTGCATTTCCAAAGAGTAAAACAGCAGCCGAAACTGGTCAGATGTGTATATGGTCATGTATATGATGTTGTAGTTGATTTGAGAAAGAATAGTCCAACTTTCAAAAAGTGGCTTGGTTTTGATTTAAATGATGACAATCGTAAGGAAATACTTGTTCCTGCCGGATGTGCACATGGTTATCTTGTACTGGAAAAAAGCATAGTTTCATACAAATGTGCTGAAAAATTTTATGGCGAATATGATGACGGCATCATGTGGAATGATGTTGATATAGGCGTCAACTGGCCGCTGGACAAGATAGGCGGGATTGAGAATGTGATACTTGCTGATAAAGACAAAAATCTGCAGACGTTCAGAGAGTTTCAGAGTACATATGGAGGATTCTGATGAAGGCTCTGATTGTTGGTTGTGGATTGAGCGGTTCAGTGGCAGCAAGAGAACTGGCTGAAAAAGGATATGACGTACTAATTTTAGAAAGAAGAAATCATATCGGTGGCAATATGTATGACTACATTGACGACCACGGTATCCTTGTTCATCAGTACGGGCCTCATACGTTTCATACCAAAGACAAATCAATTTATGATTATATTTGCAGGTTTGATGAGTGGGTTGATTACAAACTAACCTGCGGAGCAGTTATAAAAGGTAAATGTACTCCAACACCGTTCAATTACAGAACTATAGATCAGTTCTTTTCAGAGAACGAAGCTGAAAATATCAAAAAGCATATTGAAACATCATTTCCTGGCCAAAATACAGCAACTATTTTAGAGATGCTTAATCATGAAGATTTAACAGTCAGAAAATATGCACTGTTTTTGTTTGAACACGATTACAAACTTTACACTGCAAAACAGTGGGGAATTAACCCTGCCGATGTAGATCCATCAATTCTTAAAAGAGTACCCGTCAGATTCAATTATGATGTTGGATATTTTGATGATACATATCAGTGTATGCCAAAGGTTTCTTATACTAATTTCTTCAGAAATCTGCTCAATCATCCTAATATAAAAATTGAACTTAATACTGATGGATTGAGAATAATAAAAGTCGATGTTGATAAAAAACAGATACTGGTATCTGGTACACCTGCAGATTTTCCTGTGATTTATACAGGACCTATTGATGAACTATTTAATTTCCGCTTTGGTGCTTTGCCTTACAGGAGTTTAAGATTTGAATGGAAGTATAAAAAAGAGGAAAGTCTTCAGGATATGCCTGTTGTAGCCTATCCAGAAGCACAACATTACACACGCATAACAGAATATAAAAAACTTCCTGTGCAGCAAGTTAAAGGAACCTCATACGCCGTCGAATATCCTCTGATGTATGAACCTTCATCAGGTTTAGAACCCTACTATCCGTTACTTACAAATGACAGCCAAATAACGTATAAAAAATATCAGCAACTTAGTGCAAATATAGATGAACTCATTGTAGCGGGAAGATTAGGATGTTTTAAATATTACAATATGGATGAAGCTATAAAATCTATATTTTATGTGTTTAAACAGAGAATAATTCATTATAAATAATGATGTATTAAGCACCATAAGATTTTTTTATGCAAAATGATAATGGTAACTTTTGCTAACGTTATTAGATATATTCTAATAAGTTAAATTTTTATTGGTGTAAGTTTTTATTTTATGAATGTATAACCGGATAATTTTAATGTTTATAAAGTATATATTTAATTCAAGTTGATGTTTATTGGGGTTAATAATAAATGATTTATAAAATAAGATATGATCTTATTAAAGATATACTAAAAAAACATAATATATTTTTTCAGCTTAACTGCGAAACTTCACGAATGAAAGATGATGATTATGTATATTTTAATGAGAATTGTAATTTAGAAGAGTATATTGCGATATGCGTAGGTAATGTTTTGACTAATGTTGGAGCTTACACTTATAGTTTTTCTCAATTGTCTGCCGAAATAAAAATAGGAAGATATTGTTCAATTGCGTCAGGATTGCAGTTTTTAGGAAACGATCATCCTATTACAAGTATTTCAACATCTCCGTTTACATATTCAGACAAGCAAACAATATTGGTAAAACCTTTTAATGATAGTAGTTTAATAAATAAAAATATAATAGTTGAGGAAAAAAGAGGCGGAGGAACTGGCATTGTCATCAAAAATGATGTGTGGATAGGACAGAATGTAACTTTAAAAAATAATATAACCATTGGTAATGGTGCTGTTGTAGCTGCATGTAGTATGGTAACAAAAGACGTGCCAGATTTTGCTATAGTTGGAGGTAATCCAGCAAGAATAATTAAGTACAGATTTGAGAAAGATGTTATAGATGAATTATTAGATATTCAATGGTGGAATTATGAATTAATTTCTATGAATGGATTAGGTTTTGATAAACCACATGATTTTATAAGAAATTTTAGAAAACAAAAGAACCAGTTTAGAAGTATTGATTTAAAACCATCTATTAATTCAAATTTTATTCTGAATCATTTATATGATTCAATAATTTCTGAGAATGTTAAAGATAATTCTCTTTTGATAACTGCAACAGTTGATACTCTAGGGTACTTTGATTCAATACATAATGATGTTGTTTTTGAACCTAATTTAAAAATAATTAATTTTGATTTTATAACTAAAGGTGGTATTACTCTCAAAATTTCTAAATTAATAAAAAAGTCTGATGGTTCTCTTCAATGGGTTGACAGTATATCGTCAAATGTGAGTCATGAAAAATTTAACTTTGAAATCAAAGGTGTTAAAATTTCAATATCAAATTCTAAGGAATTACACACTGTTTATTATAGATTTAAATATGAAAATTTCACTTGGTCAAAGGTATTCCAAAATGGAGAAGAAGTAATTTTTTTATCTAATATTATTGGTCTACATGTAGCTATTGTTTAGTATCTACTTAAATGCATGAAAGTCAAAATTTGAACTACACTCAGTTTTAAAAAGACGTGAATTTGTGTTTTAAACAATGATTGAGAGAAAATTATGGTTCTCTATAAATTTTAGTTGGATGGTTAAATCTTAGACAGCTCCTAAATTAAGAACTGTGAGGATATTTAAAGAGGTAGTTTATCCTTATAAAATATGAAATTAGAACAACAAAATAAGGAAAACTACCATGCA
>JAEEGL016317642.1_pt1 | contig 10425 bp, 13 predicted proteins | sample 9134231 | NCBI WGS metagenome assembly JAEEGL01 (sample SAMN16246548, study PRJNA631951) | gut metagenome | biome: gut microbiome; feature: rumen; material: fiber-attached | host: Bos | place: Iran: Karaj | collected 2018-10
CCCCTTTCATTATTCGTCGGGCCGGGCGGAAACACCGCCCTCTAAGATTTCCTTTTGTTTTTTCTTGGTAAGGTTCTTGAACACCAGGTCATAGGAGCGATTCAGCAGTTTTTTGAGCAGCTCGTCCGGCACGTCCCCGTCGGGCTTGACGGAATTCCAATGCTGTTTGTTGCTGTAATAGCCCGGAATGATGTCGGGGGTACTTTTTTTCGATTTTTCTTCAATTTTTTTCGATTTTTCTTCAATTTCCCCTTGCGTTTTTTTTGCGCATCCTGTATAATACATTCTTGGCACATCCTTGCGTCCTACAAGGATAGGACGCCATATGTCCATGAGGAGGTGAATGGAAATGAACAAGTATGAAGTGGTGTACATCATCGATCCTGCTGTGGAAGAAGAAGCCCGCAAGGCCCTGATCGCCAAGTTCAACGATCTGATCACCGGCAACGGCGGCAGCGTTGACAAGGTGGAAGAGTGGGGCAAGCGCCGTCTGGCCTATGCCATCGACTACAAGACCGAAGGTTACTATGTGCTGGTAAACTTCCAGGCCGAGGCTGAACTTCCCAAGGAACTGGAGCGCAACCTTCAGATTTCCGACAGCGTCATTCGCTACCAGGTGATCAAGCAGATCGAACGGAAAGTGGGCATCAAGCCCCGCGCCGTCCGTCCCGCTCCTGTGGCCCCCGCCGCGGAAGCCCCTGCCGCTGAAGAACCCGTGGAAACCCCTGCCGCCGAATAATCGGGAGGAGCGAAGATGAACAAGGTATTCTTGATTGGCAATTTGACCCGGGACCCGGAACTGCGTACCACGTCCACCGGTGATTCTGTGTGCTCTTTCTCCATCGCCGTCAATCGCCGCCGCCGCAGCAATGCGGAAGCGGGCCAGCCCGAGGCGGATTTCTTCCGCGTCAGCGCCTGGCGGCAGCTGGGTGAAAACTGCGCCAAGTATCTGGCCAAAGGCCGCAAAGTGTCCGTGGTGGGTTCTGTTTCCTGCCGCACCTATGTAGGCAGCGACGGGCAGACCCGCGCCAGCCTGGAGGTAACGGCCGACGATGTGGAATTCCTGACGCCCCGCGGAGAAGCGGGCGAAGCCCCCACGGCTTACGCGCCTGCCGCTCCTGCCCCCCAGCCCGCCAACGCGAGCTATGGCAGCGCCCCCCAGGGCGGCGGCTTTGTGCAGGTAGACGAAGAAGAATTGCCTTTCTAATCGCCTTTTAACGGAAATCATAAGAAGGAGGAAAACGAACATGTCTGAAGATCGTGGCGAAAAGCGTCCGCGTCCCCGTGGAAAACGCCCCCGCCGTAAGGTGTGCGATTTCTGCGTGAATAAGATCGAATACATCGATTATAAAGATGTAAACCGCCTGCGTCGTTCCATCAACGAACGCGGCAAGATCCTGCCCCGCCGCATGACCGGCAACTGCGCCAAGCATCAGCGTCAGCTGAGCGAGGCCATCAAGCGCGCCCGTGCCATCGCGCTGCTGCCCTACACGGTGGACTGAGCAGAATTTGCAAAGTTAAAAAGAAGCGTCGGTTTTCCGGCGCTTTTTTCGTTTGCGTGCTATGCTTTTTTGATTTTATATTAGAATAGAACCCGGATCAATAGAACTCGCAGCCGATTTCCATGCGCACCACCCGGCTGTTTTCCAGGTAGTAGCGCAGGGTCACGATGCCGTTGTCCGTGCGGTAATAGGTATAATCGATCCGATCGCTGAACGCGCTCAGATGGTACATCATGGCGTACTTGTGCTCGCCGGCATCGTAGTAGATGCTGCGGCTGCCGTCCTGATTGTAGGTTTGCCCCATATCCCGGTACAGCTCGGTGATTTCGCTTTCCGTCATGCCGATCTTGGTTCTCCGGGGGCCGGTCATGGAAACGTCGCTGGTTTCCACGAAATACAGCATGTAGCCGTTGGCGGTCATATAGAACCGGGCCTCGCCCCAGGGATAGAGCAACTGCATGCTGTCGCTGGTGACGGCCACATCCTGAATGGCATTTTGTTCCCGGGGCGTGCCGAATTTCTTGGTGAAAGCGTCCAGGGAGGTGGAAAGCAGGGTGAAATCGCTGAAATTATCCGAATCGTTGAAATAATGCTTGAAGGGCACCTTCACCTGATAGGTGCGCTCCAGCACGTTGCTCACCTTGCTGTAGCCGTTTACCGCCACCGCCTTCAGGGTGGATTTCCCGGCGGGCAGATAGAAGGGTTCCCCGGTGTAAATGGGCGAATTGGAAGTGGGGGTCTGGCCGTCCACGGTGTAGTAAATGGTAATATCCTTCAATTTCGGGTCCTTGGAATTCTTTTCGTCCTCCGTCTGATTGTAGCGCAGCCAGATGCGCTGCCGCCGCTCGTACGGCCCGGGCTCCAGAGAGGAAAGCGGTGCGGCGGGCCGGGGCAGGTTGATGGTGTACTGAATGCGCATTTCATCGCTCACCAGATCGCTGGATACGGCCACGGCGCGGATGATATGGGTGCCTTCGTTCAGGTGGATGGGATCCGTATACAGGGTGCCGTCCTCCGGCAGAATGCCCTCATCCCCGAAAATATAATAGATTTCATAATCCTCGGCAGACAGAAGCTGCACATCCTGCTCCGCCTTGCGGGTGCCGGCCTCCTGGTCCGCCGTGGGGGTGGAGGGCAGCAGTTCCTCCCGCTGGCGGCGGAAGGACACATCCTGGGTTTTTTCGTAGGCCATTTTCAGGAAAGCGGCCAGCTCCATCTGCCGGTCCTGGCTTTCCATCAGGCGGGCTACCTGACGGTACACGGAAGCGTCCGTGGGGGCCACGTCGGTATACAGCTTGGTATAAATCCTTTCGGCGTCGGCAGGACGGCCCGCCGCTTCGTAGGCGTCGGCCAATTGCATCAGCCGGTCGTAAATATCCTCCCGCTCCGGCTCCATTTCATAGGCCTTTTCAAAGGTGGCCACCGAACGATCCACATAGCCCTGATCCAGCAGCTCCTGGCCGTAGGCCCATAGGGCATTGGCGTTGGCGTCGCGGCCCATGCGGGCCAGGATCAATTGGCCGGGGTCCGTCATTTTCAAATAAACAAACGCGCCACCCGCGGCCAGCACCACCAGCACGATCACGATCGTCCACAAAAGGGCCCAATTGATCATGAACCGGCGAACGGGCTTTTTCTTTTTGCGGCTTCTTCCCTGCTGGCGGGGCAGCTCCGCTTTCCTTACGGCTTCCCGGTATTCGCTGGCCCGGACGCTTTCGGCCCTGGCCCGGGCACGGCTGGCCGATACGGGCTGGGCCGCGTCCTCTGCCGGAACGTCCACGGGCATATAGCTGCCCGGGCGGCCGCCGCGCTGCTTATCGGGCCGGCCCTGACGCCGGGCGGCCAGCCCTTCCCCCCGTTGTACCGGGGTCACCTGCGCGCCGCACTGCTCGCATACCACGGCCCCGTCCGGCAGGATATTGCCGCAATGTTCACATACCATTGAATCACCCCTTTCGGGCGCAAAAAGCCGTTCCTAAACTATAAAATCCTTGAAGCGAGGTAGGAAGTAGGAGGTAGGAGGTCTATATAGCTGATCCTATGAACAATGAAAATGCTTTTGGGCAATTATTGCGCGCAAGCAGATAAAACCTCCTACTTCCAACCTCCTACCTGATTTACTGCATGCTCCGCATCGCTTCGTAGGCCGGGTCCTCGGCGTCGAAATCCCGTTCGGGGCATTCGCCGCCCAGGGCTTCGATGGCGCTTCGCAGCTCGATATAATCCAGGTAAGGCGTTTCTTCGCTGGCGGCCAGAGCTTTCAGCGGCTCGATGGCCCGCTCGTCCCCCAGCTTGCCCAGGCAGTCCGCCAGTACGGCCACCCGATCCCGCCGGGCCCGCAAAAGGGCCAAGGCCGTCTGGAACACCTGCTCGTCCCCCGGATAATCGGAAAGCACGGTCAGCAGCGCTTCCTGACCGTCCGGAGAGGACAGGGCCAGCGCATTCCGCATGGCATCGACAGCCCTTTCGCCCATAGAGGCCAGGCTGTCCAAAGCGTTGTCCGCCAATTCATCCTCGCCCTCCTGCCGGATGGCCTGCAGGCCGATGTAGTATTCCATGGGCGCGATGGAATCAATTTCCCGCAAAAGCGTAATGGCCGCCATGCGGATTTCCTGGGTGGCCCGATCCTTTTTCAGCAGGTTCATCAGCGCTTCTTCGGCATCCAGGCCCAGCTCCGCGATCCGGTTCAGCAGCATATCCGGCACGGGAATGCGCTGCTTGAAGTAATCCTCCATCCAGTTCACCAATTGCCTGGCGCTGTCAAACTGGGTAAAGTACTCCCCCGGCTTGGCCCCGGACAGCCAATTCACCGGCGTGTCCAAAAATTCCTCGTACACCTCCGGCATGGCGGCTTCCATTTCATCATAATTGCGGTATTTCTTGGCGTTTTCCTTCATCCAGGCGCCCACATACCGCTCGAATTCCTTATCAAAATTGATGCAGCGCACTTTGGTGCCTCCTTTTGCACGAATAGCTTTCTTCCCTTTTCGGTTGGGAAAGGGAGGTTTTTTAGAGTACAGAGTACAGAGCGCAGAGTACAGATTTATTTCGTCGATCAATGGGTGCTTACGATTTGTGTGTACACCATTCAATCTGAACTCTGTACTCTGAACTCTGAACTCTTTTTCATGAGTCTTTTCAAAAGCCGCATGATCCGCTTCTTCCCGGGGGAGGACTTGTACAGCCGAATAGCCTCCACGCCGTTGCCCACCCGCAGAAGAAGCGCCATGGCCAGCGCCACGGTGATCGGCGCGGTGCGGTACTCATCAGCGCTGTATTTTTCCGCTTCGGTCAGGCGCGCGTACAGGCCCGGCAGCAGGCGGTAGATAACCTCCGTATCGGCCATGCCGTTCAGAGAAACGGTGATCAAATGCAGCATCCGGTTCAGCCGCCCGTAGCGCAGCCGCTCCGGCAGGGCGTACACCATGCCGCCCAGCACGGAAAGCATCACGGACCGGACGGAATTCATATGCTTTTCCTCTGGATGGCGGCGGTAATACAGGCCGTCTGCGTCATCCGGATCAATTTCCAGCAGCGTTTCCAGCGCCCGGCCAGCCTGGCTTTCCTCCCCCGGCATGCGCAAAAGCGTCAGGTATTTCAGCCGCAGATAATCCACGCTGGCGGGAGAATGCATCAGCTTTTCATTCACCAAGTTGAGGGCGGTTTTCGGCTTGCCCATTTCCCAGGCAACGATGCAGAACAGCTCCGCGTCCGTGATGGTGCGGCAATATTGCCGGGCCAATTGCAGCTGCCGCCGGGCCTTCGGCCAGTCCCTGGTTTCGGCGCAGGCGCCTGCGAAATACAGATGCGCCCGCAGATCATCCGGCAGCTGTTCCGCCGCCCGGGCGAGATACTTTTTCCCCTCCTTGGGCGGCAGCAGCATGCCCAACCACAGGGCCGCCCGGGGCGCATGGCCCCGACGCCAAGCTTTCCGCGCCAGCTCCACCGCTTCCGGGGTTCCCGCCGCACGGAAGGAGCGGCGGCACAGTTCTTCCCCCCGGGCGCAGTGAGGCCGGGGAGAATTCCACTGCCAGGGATAATACTCCAGAATATCCTGAGCCCGCTCGCTGAACACACCGTCCGGCTCCAGCCGCAGGCTCTGGTCCAGCGCCCGTTCCGCCAAATCCTCGTCTCCCCGGTTCAGGGCGCAGCACCCGACGGCAAAGCACAGGCTGCCCGTCAGGCCCTGCCGCACGGCGGAGCGAAGCAGGCACCGTTCGGCGGCGGTGTAGCATTCCATGCCGGAGTAAATTTCCGAAAGCTCCAGGGCCAAACCCGGGTCCCCGCTCTTTTCCAGCGCCTTGCGCATCAGCCGGGCGGCGTCCGGCAGCTTCCGGGGGCTGTAATGCTTCCGGGCCCGGACGGCCCAGTAAGCCGCGGGCCGCTCAAAGGGCACCACATTGCTGCGCGATCCCGTCATCTGCCGGCCCTTTCCAATAATTCGGTCAGATCCTGCTTGCTGAATTGATGGGCCGTGCGGCAGAAATGGCAGGTCAGTTCCGCTTTGCCGTCCTCGTCGATCAATTGCTGAAGCTCATCCCGGCCCAAAGCGATCAGGGCCTTTTCCATCTTGTCCCGGCTGCAGTCGCACTGGTAGCACACGGGCTCCCGCTCCAGGATTTTCATATCTAGCCCATCGAACCAAGCCTTCGCCAGATCCTCCAGGGCCACGTCCGCCACTTCCCGGCTGATGGCTGTGAAGAACACGGAACGCAGCTCCAATTGCTCCAATAATTCTTCGCTGCAGCCCGGCATGGCCTGCACCAGCACGCCCCCGGCGCTGAGGCAGTACCCCTCATGCACCAGGCAGCCCAGGGCCACCAGGGAAGGCTGCTGCTCGCTGACGGTGAAATACTGGGCGAAGTCCTCCCCCAGCTCGCCGCTGACCAGCTGGCTTTGGCCGATGTAGGGCTCTTTGAGCCCCAAATCCTTGATCACGGTCAGCCGTCCGTGATGGCCCACCAGGCCCCCCACGTCCAAATGGCCGTCTTTTTTGAGAGGCAAATCCGCGTCCGGGTAATGGGCGGAAATTTTCACCTTGCCCCCATGGGCCACGGCGGTGATTTTGCCGATGGGCCCGTCCCCCGCCACGGTGACGGTGACGGAGGCCTCGTCGTCCTTCATCATCACGCCCAGCATGGCGGTGGCCGTCATGGTGCGGCTCATGGCCGCCAGCGCGGTAGAGGAAGGGCAGTGGATTTCCGCCGCCTTCCGCGCCATGGCCGTGGTGCGGCACAAAAGCACCTTGGCCTGGCCTCCCATCAGGGTGATATGCAGCATTTCATCGGGTAAATGTAATACGTTAAAGTTTTCGTTCATAATTGCTCCTGCCAATCAACAATAATAGCTGATTTCTCCAAAATAGTCCTTCCACTTTTTGATAATTTCAAAGCTTCTGGCTTCAATAATTTGCATGATCACGTGCAATTGACGCTCAGGGATATTGCTTTTGTTATTTTGCAACAAACAGCGTCCAGAATGCGTAATCCAAATCTTTGTTGCGTTGGGTGATGGATTTCCTTCTGACACATGCACGTGAAGCGGTTCCAGCGGGTCATTATCGTTTGTCCAGAAATAGATCAAATACCCGCCAACCTTAAAAATTTGCGGCACGGTTAAATCCTCCATCCCTGGCTAATTCAAAAATGACATGCGCAACGCTTTCCAGCAATTCCTGATAGGAAGAAATTTCTTCTTGGGAAAAGCCTTGTATATCCTCCCAGCGATATTCCGGCAGCCAGCATACGGCGGAATGGAAACCGCCCCAAACGGGCTTTTCGATTACTACTTTCACTGTTTCCCGTCCATCGATCATTTTGCTCTCCGAATGAACGATTTCCGTTTCATCGTTTAATGTCATGAATGGATAAATCATGCTTCGCTTCCTCCTTTTTGAAGCGTATGCCCGCGAACCGTCACGCAAGGATGATCCAATACCGCTGTTCGGTTTCGCCGTCCTCGTTGACGAATTCGTTTTCCAGCACGCCGCCGTTTCGGATGATGGTTTTGGCGGAAGCCGCGTTCTCCTTGTCGCAGGTCATGAGCACCCGGCCAATCCCCAGTTTTTTGCATTCTATCAGGGCCAGGCGCACGATTTCCGTGCCGTAGCCTTTTCCCCGCTCGCTGGGCCGGATGCCGTCGCCGATGTGCCCGCCCGTTTGAAGCAGCGTGTCATTCAGGTAATGCCGGATGTTTACCGCGCCCAGCAGCCGGTTCCTGCCCTCGTCCAGCAGGAAGAACACCGAATCGGGCACCCGGTTTTCCGTGGGCGCTTTCAGCTCCAATTGCTCCAGATAATGGTCAAAATCATGGCAATCATTTTTGAAAATCGCCCAGGGAGAATGATTGGTGTGGTTAATTTCCTGGTCCAGCTTCCATTCGTCGATCATTTCGACCAACTGCTGTTCATATTCTTTCGATAGTTTGATCAGTTTGACGCCCATATATTTTCCTCTCGAAAGCGATGCCGACACATCAACTGGAATGTGTCAGCCACCCAGCAAGTCTATCGCTTCCTCAATGGTTACGACATCCACCAGTTCTTCCCAAACATCTTCATGATAGTACCGAACCGTGGTTTCGCCTGTCATGTAGTCATTGTCGAAGGTGGAGTTAGTTCCTTCGGGAATGATCACCTCAAATCCTCTTTCAAAAGCAGATTTTACGGTACAATCGATGCAGTAGTTCGTTTGCAAACCGACGATCATCAAACGCTTATCTTCTTGATGCTCCATGTACTCCCTGAAATCCTTGTTCCCAAAGCAGCTGTTGATCGTCTTAACGAAAACTTTTTCTCCCGGTTCAGGGCGCACCTGATCGGCAATTTCAAAGGCACTGTCCCCGACAGACATGCCGCTGCCAGAACCAGCGTCATGCTGAACATAGATGACTTCTACATGATGTTTCCTGGCAGCATCGATCAGCCGAACGATTCTGTCCATAAAAGTATCGAAGGCATAAAGATCGTCGTCAACCAGGCCTTTCTGCATATCAACGACCAATAAAATCATAAGTGTTACCTCCTGTAAATCCCGGCTAAACCGCCCTCCGTTCCGCAAACTATGCACCCATCACTCAATAATCGACAGATGGTCTATGCATGCCGGAAGATGCATCATATGATGATAGGTCATCGGGGTCAGAATCATTCCACCCCTGGTTAATCTGCCCCAGAACACCAACAGCCACACGGATCGGAAATCTGTCGTAACCCCGCCGACTTCCAATATCTTCATGACCCACTCTTCGGGTACCATGGATTTGATCTCTTTCAGCGTCAGCTTCTCAAGAATGGTTCTCGTATTTTTTCCCACAGCGATCATGTACTCATGCAGCGCCACTGTGTTTATCTTCTCGCCGAAATCTTTCACTTCATCCGATTCCAACGCGTTTCCTGTATCCGTGATTATCGCGCCAATTTTCTTCTGCCATTCATCGTTGAAAATCTGATCCTGGTCAGCCATCAGAATATTGCTGACAAGATCCTCAATGCGGTATGTATGCCAAAATTGCCAGCAAAGCGGCACCATATCGGTTCCGGCATAATGTAAATCCGTATCCCATATCTGCCTGGGAACCAAGGCGTTTTGATTCCCGGCCAGCATATAATCCAGCACATAATCAGCAATGGTCTTTTCAGACGCATCGGAAACTTCTGCCGGATGTACCATTGCGTGAACTTCCAGTGTCAGTCTCCTGATCTTGTCCAGATCATCACCGGACAGAGCATCCTTCAACTCTTCATATTTGTTTTCAAAAGCCTTATATAACGCCGCTTTATTCATGATGCGTCCTTTCTGGCATTGCTATGATCATTGAAAAGATAAGCGACCATTGATACATTCCGATTGATCCGCCCTCAGTTCCGCAGACTGTGCAGCGGCGCGGGAATGCGTCCGCCCCGGGCGATAAAATCGTCACTGGCGAAGGGATGCACGGGAATGACGGGGGCCCGGCCCAGCAGGCCGCCGAATTCCACATAATCGCCCACCTGCTTGCCGGGAGCGGGAATGATGCGCACGGCAGTGGTTTTGTTATTGATCATGCCAATGGCCGCTTCATCCGCGATGATGGCGGAAATGGTGGCGGCGGAGGTGTCGCCGGGCACGGCGATCATATCCAGGCCCACGGAGCATACGCAGGTCATGGCTTCCAGCTTATCCAGGGTCAGGGCCCCGCAGGCCGCGGCCTCGATCATGCCGATGTCCTCGCTGACGGGAATGAACGCGCCGCTGAGGCCCCCCACATGGGAGGACGCCATCACGCCACCCTTTTTCACCGCGTCGTTCAGCAGCGCCAGCGCCGCAGTGGACCCATGGGTGCCGCACTTTTCCAGGCCCATTTCTTCCAATATATGCGCTACGCTGTCGCCGATTGCGGGCGTCGGGGCCAGGGACAGATCGACGATTCCAAAGGGCACGCCCAGGCGCTGGCTGGCCTCCATGGCCACCAGTTGGCCCACGCGGGTGATGCGGAAGGCGGTCTTTTTAATGGTTTCCGCTACTACGTCAAAGGATTCCCCTTTCACGCTCTCCAGCGCGCGCTTCACCACGCCGGGGCCGCTGACGCCCACGCTCACCGCGCAGTCGCCTTCGCCGGGGCCGTGGAACGCGCCGGCCATGAAGGGGTTATCCTCCACGGCGTTGGCGAAGATCACCAGCTTGGCGCAGCCCAGGCCGTCCTTGTCGCCGGTTTTTTCGGCCAGAGACTTGATGGCTTCCCCGCACAGGCGCACGGCGTCCATGTCGATGCCCGCCCGGGTGGAGGCCACGTTGACGGAGGAGCACATGAGCTCGGTTTCGCTCAGCGCTTCGGGGATGGAGGCGATCAGCCGCCGATCCGCCGCCGTCATGCCCTTCTGCACCAGGGCGGAATAGCCGCCGATAAAGTCCACGCCCGTTTCCTTGGCGGCGCGGTCCAGCGC
>JAEEGL016720237.1_pt1 | contig 10425 bp, 11 predicted proteins | sample 9134231 | NCBI WGS metagenome assembly JAEEGL01 (sample SAMN16246548, study PRJNA631951) | gut metagenome | biome: gut microbiome; feature: rumen; material: fiber-attached | host: Bos | place: Iran: Karaj | collected 2018-10
CGCACTGCATGTTCGAGTGGGTCTACTTCGCAAGGCCGGATTCCGTCATCGACGGCAGGACCGTCTACGACGTCCGCAGGGACATCGGAAGGATCCTGGCCAAGGAATGCCCCGCAGACGTTGACTTCGTCATGCCCATCCCGGACTCGGGACGTGCGCATGCGATCGGATATGCGATCGAGGCAGGAATCCCCTACGAGGAGGGATTCATGAAGAACCGTGCCGCAGGCAGGACCTTTATCCTTCCGGAGCAGAAGCTCAGGGAAACAGCTGTTTCAATGAAGATGATCCCCATCAAGTCCGTCGTCAGCGGCAAGAGGGTCGTCATCATCGACGACAGCATCGTAAGGGGAACCACCCTGAAGATCCTCATCGGCATGCTGAAGGATGCCGGAGCGAAGGAGGTCCACGTCCGTATCGGATGTCCCCCCGTCATCGCGCCCTGCTTCTACGGCGTCGACATGAAGACCAGGGACCAGTTCATCGCGAACAAGCACACGGTCGAGGAGATCCGCGAGATCATCGGAGCGGACAGCCTCGGATACATCAGCCTCCCCGGACTCATCGAGGCCATCGGATTCAAGGAGGACGACCTGTGCCTGGCCTGCGTCAACAACAAGTACCCCACCAAGATCAAGGGCGAGGTCTACAGGTTCGAGCAGTGATTCACAGTCGCTAATCCAAACCTTTAATTATGCCAAGTCTATGTGCGATTATCCTCTGGGCAGGTAGATCAGTTGGAAGATCGTTACATTGGCATTGTAGAGGTCGCGAGTTCGAATCTCGCCCTGTCCACTCATTTCTTCTATCCAGATCCCTAAAGTTCGAAACCATCGGTTTTTCACTTTTTTCGGTCACTATCAACTATTTTGGGCTATTGTATTCGGGCTGAGCACCTTCATCTTGAATTGAGAGAGGCTACTTTTGGGAATGACCAAATACAGATTCTCGAGATTGGACAAGAAGCAGTTGCATCCTTGTTTACAGTGTAATATATCGGACAGGATGAGGGAACCAGTTTTCCTGATTTCGGAAATGGTCAGATGGCATTCAAATGAATATCTTGTGAATAATTCTCTCGTTCTCAGAAAGAGTCGAACCTACCAGGAATAAAGAGAGCAGTAAAGAGAAAATGGCTGCTCCTGTTAAATCATGGATTAACGATTGTAATGAAAATACAAAGAAAAGCAAGAAATAAATCAAAGAGAAAAACCAGGAGTATCTCTCACGAGAAAGCATGAAAAATGATACTACGAGCACTGATCCGCAAAAAGAAAAAAGGAGAATATCTGATATTTGTTCAGTACCATCCATTAGAAGCACAGCAAAAGATCCAACCGCCGATGCTGTGAGCATATGTTCTTCGAGTTTGGTCTGACCTATCTTTTTTTCACTCATCTCAGCTGCCTCTTTTCATATCATCTATCAGATAGCCGATGTTCGAACCTATGCATTCTGGACCTGAACTGGTCGGTCTTTTCAGAACCTCTATGTCCTGAGCATATTCTCTCAATTTCTTACGTGCTTTATCAATATTGCCTACATATTCATGACCATCTATGTACTCTCTGTTGATCTATGAATGTTTATCCAATTCTTCTTTCAGCCATCCATTGAGATAACATCCGGCCATGATGACCTCTTTGGGTATATCGAAATGAAGAAGAAGCCAGAGTTCAAAACACGGGTTGGAGATGATAAGGCGATATCCTTGTTCGTTACAGATGTCTGATACAAGTTTGACTTGTTCTTCAGTAAAACTCTTTTCATCACGGTCGACTATGAGGCAGAATTCCTCCTCTGAATCCTGACAGTAAAACGGTTCACGATAGCCGCTCAAATCCAGAGGTACAGGAATGCCTAGAACACATGAAAAATAATCAGCGGCAAAAACTTCAGCTTGTTCAACATTTAGGATCATATCATCTGCCGCCAAATCTTCTTCCAACAGTTTGGCTCTCAATTCGGAGTAATAGCGTCTGATCTCCTTTTCAGGCTCATGTTTATCGATAATACCATTCTGCTGAAGATAGTAGAGCACATGGTTGATGAATAGTCTGACAGAATATCTGTCGTTGTGGAGAAAATCAACAAAGTCAACTAACAAATTGACCAATTTGTACGGATTGGATTCGTGGGATTCTTCGGGACCTCTTCTAAGTCTTACGGCGCGTACTTTATGATTATAAATCCTGTTGTTTTCCAAAACAGAGAAATATCTTGGTTCGGTGCGTTCGCCTTCGAATGCGAGATAATACCGTTTCTTGATTGAACGCGGTATGTTAACCCTGGCGGTGATCATAGCGACCACCCTCTGAGAATGTTTGGGATTGCTTCGAAATCACCATTGAGATACATCCTCTCGATGTTCTTGTTGGATCTCTCGTTATACTGATCCAACGAATACAGCTCGGAGTGGCCATCCCTCTCTTTTTGAACAAACCAAATCTCATCCCTTCTCAAAAGGTTCTGATCCAATAGACATGTTTGATGTGTAGTGAAGATCAATTGCTTTCTCGAATGTGCGGCAGCTAAAGTGAATCTGCGAACGAATTCGTAGACAACCATCGGATGGAGGCTGCGGTCCAGTTCATCGACGATATAGGTTATGTCAGAAGAATTTGATATGATCATCGGAGCCAAATCCATCAATCTGCGTGTACCGTCCGATTCATCAAACCAAAGGAATAGTTCATCCTTCAAACCATGATTATTGACAAGAACGAGAGGAAGTGATGAATCCTGTTGTTTATCACCAGAAGATGCTTTTTTATTTTTTTTTGGTGAATTTTTGGATACATATTCATCATAAATATTCAATTCATTATTGAAATATGCCAGATTTGATTTTGCTTTTATTTTGACATTTTCAAAACCGACTGAGAATATCCCGACATCAAAATCTCCCAAGAATTTACCCAATTCGATACACTGTTCTTCGGTGTAATCCAATTCACTCAAGAGATTCTCGTCCGTGCTGATGATCTTCAAATTGTTCTTGAACCAATTTCTTACAGTTATGATCTCTTGAATCTCTGGATCGCGGTGATTTCTCAATTCATCCATCAATGTCAGGGCCAGGTACTTATTGAGACGGCGCTTCAATTTGATCAGAGAAGCCGGACCCGGATTGGAATCCAGAGGTTTCTGGTAAATGAGGGTATCTTCACCTGAAGCCGAGACCCTCCAAAGCCATTCGTTCACAATCTTCCTTTCGGATATTATGATCTCGAAGCCGTATCTGTATAGCTTGTCATCGATGGAGAATTCGTATTGGAAGAGTGACGGCTTCTGTTTGTATTCCGGATCCAGCCTAAAAAAACAGTTCTCATTGATCTTTTTTCCAAGAATCAGATCGTGGGAGTACTTCATAGCTTTGAAGATATTGGATTTGCCTGATGCATTGGCTCCGAATATGGCTGATGTACTAAGGACCTCAAGGCCGTCGAGGTTCACAATATGGCCCGGGTGATTCTTGGTAGCACCCGGCAGCATTGACATAGTAACTTCGGAACGGAAGGAACGGAAATTACTGCAGGTGAAGTTCAGCAACATCAGGTTTTTGTATGGAGTTCCTATATTAAGAATATTCATGTCAGTTTATTGACATATTTTTGCTTGCATAATATTTAAATATTCTATAGTAGATGTAGTTTTGAGGCTTGAAGACGGCGAACATCGGATTCTTGCCCCATGAACTTAAACAACTCGATCAAAGAAAATGGAAAACGCATTCAGTCTGCGAACATCCATGTCATCGGGCAATGCAACTACAGGTGCAGATTCTGCTTCGACAGATGCCTCTCTAAGCAATTCATGAAACCGGAGGGCTGGATACCTGTCCTGGAGTATCTGAAAGGTATCGGCATTTCCAAGATCAATATCGCCGGCGGGGAACCCGTTCTGTACCCGCATCTGGATGAGCTGGTCAACATCATCATCGGTTACGGTTTCACCGTATCGATTGTCAGCAACGGTTCGCTGATAGATGAGAAGTTCCTTGAAAGGTTTGCCGGAAGGATCTCTTGGATCGGGCTCTCAATCGATTCTCCGGACGAGGAAGACGAGATCAGTATCGGAAGACACTGCAAGGGAGTCAATCACATCGATCACGTCAGGAACACAGCGATCAGGGCGGCAGAGCTTGGTTACAACGTAAAGCTTAACATCACTGTGACCAGGGATGGCTGGAGCAAGGATTTCAAACCGCTGATTGACGAGATTCGTCCCAAGCGCATCAAGGCGTTTCGCGCTTTGACGCTGAAGAACGCTAATGACGATGTAGATGACACCTGGTCCATTACGGATGAGCAGTTCGCATTCTTCAAAACAAATCATGAATCCGTAGAGGAAATGGTATTCGAGGATAACGATGATGTCGTGTGCTCGTATTTGATGTTCGATCCTCTCGGAAGATGGATGATCGACAGCAACAATACCAAGAGATTCGTACCTTTTGAAAAGCTCGTCCGTAACGGGCTGGAATCGGTTCTGGATGTTGATAGGTACTACGGTCGTAACGCTGTCTACGAGTGGTGATATCATGAAATACAAACCCGGAACGGTAGAGACCAACGAGATTAAAGTGGGTGATGTGAGGAGGTTCAACCTGAACGAGGGAGGCGAAATGACGGCGTTCATAGGAGTAGTTGTCGGACTGGAAGGGGAGAACGTCAGGGTCATGAGGTGCTACAAGGAGGATCTGAGGAGCAGCAGGTATCAGATTAAGGATGTCAGGGAAACAGGGCTGGAATATGCCATGTTCATAGACGATAGGGTATGGAGGATGAACGGAAAGATGATGGGAAGGAAATACGGGATTCTTTCGAAGAAGGATCTGAGGAATGTGAAGGGGTGATTTGGATGATTTACATAGATGGAAAGAGGAAATACATGAGAATTGGGCTCTTCGGGATCTCTAGGAGCGGAAAGAACTACACAATAGATGATTTCATCATCGAGGCATCGAAGCACGGACGCTCTTTCGTGCATTTGTCCCCTATGGACATGATACGCGAGAGGCTCGACGGCAGACAGCTCAAGGATATGACCGATGAAGAGAAGAGGACTCTCGTCAAGAAGGTCAGGACCCAGATTGATTTGATCGCCAAAGATCATGACATCATCGTAGACGAGCACTACTGCTACCCGGTCAGCTTCGGAGGAGTGAAACCCGAGAACGGATATTTCGACGAGAAGCTGCCTCATGACATTTGGGATTATGGATACAGGGGCTTGCAGTACGAGGTCGTGTTTCCAAGGTTTGAGGTGCTGAAGTACGATATGCTGGCTATGATGAAGATTGATCCGAAAATCATCGTGGAGAGATGCAGGACTTCCGGGGGCGTCAAATTCAATCCATATATAACCGAGGAGGATGCGAAGAGATGGCAGATAGCCGAGACGGTCGGAATTGGGCAAGAAGGCCGCAAGAGGGTCCTTGAAGTGATGGACCCCAAGAATTCTGGAAAGGAATTGTGGCATCAGTTCACTGAAGAAGAGCTGTTCATGGCAATGAATGATGAGTTTTTCGGGAATGTAATGCGCATTCCGGATGAATTGATTGAATGAAGACAAAGGAGGGAGAAAAATGAGTAAACCAAAGTTCGTAGACATATCGGTGATCGAATTCAATACGCTGGTCACCTTCGCCGAGATCAGTGAGAAGAATAAACCCCAGGGACGCTTCAACTGCGATCCAGTTTATGTGCCCCAGACTAAGGAACAGCCAGAGCAGGGATCGACATATCTGTGCACCGTCCACCACTCCTGCTTCGGGAGATTTTACTAGGCCGAGCTGATCAAGGAAATCACATTCGAAGAAATCGATGTGCCAGAAGAGATGAGAATGAAAGCTCGTAAGACACGTTTGGAGGTTCGCAAGGGTGTCGTATACGACCCGAAGATGACTGCGACTAAATTGAGGGCCAGTATGAAGGAGGGAGCGATAATCCTCCGCCCGGATAAGGATGGGGACATCAGATGCTACAGCGGGATCATTGATCTCACAGAGCTGCTCAGGTTCTTCAAGGCAGGGAGCTACGAGGTTTACCACCAGGACGAATTAGGGATCATCATAGAATACAGAGGGAGGGAATGAGATGTCGAACAATGATTATCTGGACAAGCTGAATAACGGAAAGGCGAAAGAGCAGTACGAAACGGGTCTGGATTTGGAAGCCAAAGGGGACCACCAGAGCCTGTCCCGTGCATCCCTCCTGTTCATCCGTGCGGCCGAATCAGGATACAATCCTGCGAAGAAGGTGTTCTTTTTCGATTTCAACAGGAAGAACCACATGCACGTAACGCCGAACAGGTTCAAAGTCATCGAGAATGCGGCCAAGATGGGATATGTGGAAGCACAGTACTCACTTGGTGCCCGCTACCGCAAAGGCCTGGATGTCCCGAAGGACTATGACAAGGCATTCCTGTGGTTCTCGAAAGCGGCGGAGAACGGACATCTGGGGGCGAATTATTACCTCGGAAAGATGTATGTCAAGGGAAGGGGGACGGAACCCGACCCGATTACAGGACTAAGTTACATAGTCAGATCAGCAAACCTCGGATATCCTGAAGCACAGCACGACATGGGAAAGTTTCGCGAATCCGGATAGTGTGTTCCGAAGGACCTGGAGGAAGCATTCGGGTGGTATCTGAAATCGGCGTACAATGGGTACTTCATGTCGATGTACCACGTTGGCGAGATGTACAGGGACGGGACAGGTGTGGAAAGGTCCGGTCAGAATGCCATTGCCTGGTTCAAGAAGGCCGGGGACCAGGGATACATGATTGCATGGTACTCCATAGCGAAGATCTATGAGGAAGGATGCGAAGAGGTCGAGCAAGATTGGGAGAAGGCTTTAGAGTACTATGAGAAAGCGGAGCAGAGGGGCTATGCTGCGGCACCATATCGTTTCGGAGATATGTACATGGATGGGGAGATGGTCCCCAAGGATCCGAAGAAAGCCATTGAATGTTACAAGCGCTCATCCGATATGGGATATTATCCTGCGAGGATGAAATTGTACACGATATACTCTAGGGACCCGCGTTTTAGGAACATATCTCTGGCCGGGAAGATCCTGAATAGTATGAGGAAGGAGAACAGGGTGGAGTTGCAGAAGTACGCTCCACAGCTATTGTGAAGGTTATGATCAACAGGGATGGAACAACGAGGCGAGAAGAAAATGAACATAGCAAGACGCACAGGAATTTAGAATACTAACAAATTGATTAAATACAACGATAAACAAGAGAGAATCGGTTCGAAACCTCCATATGGTAATCGGAGTCCCGAACGGGATGGTGATTTGAACCACACCCATTGTCCGAGGTACTGTAGGGAAACAGAGGTGTATTTGAAATGAATCATCAATTCAGTATACCCTCTCCTGAGGGTATAAGAGAGAGGATGGCAGCTGGGCGTTTCAGTAAGGCGGAGTTTATTCTGCTATTTGCACTGATCGCATTTGCTTTCATCCCAAGCATCAATCAACTGATTATCGACAGGATAATCGTGGATTCTGGTAGCGAGGTCATAAACATCGCAGGTCAGATAGAATGGTTCGATCTGTTCAACGAGACGATCCTCGCGTTCCTGACTGTTCCGATGTATTTCGTCCTGAATAGGGCGAGGGATGACGAGGGGCTGTCAAGAAAGATCAACACCACGATGCTGTTGGGATTCATCGCGTATGCGTTGATTTCCTTAGCAGTCTATGTGTATGCATCGGGGTTGGCAGCTTACATGAGTGCTCCTGAGGAGAGTGTGAACTATCTGAGATTGGAGACGATCGGATTCGTTCTCGGCTATATCGGTTCTTACCTCTATGTTGTATTCGTGGTCAGGGGGAGGTGGCAACTGTTCGTTTCGCTTCTAATCGCCAAGGTGGTGATGCTCTCTATCGGTAACATGCTGCTGATTCCGGACAACGGGGCCACAGGCATCGCTCTGACCAACATATCCGTCAACATCATTATCGCTATTGTCGCATCGATACTTCTCCACAGAGAGGGGCTGATCAGAAGATGGTCAGGCCTCGACAGGGATGCAATCAAGGATTGGACCAGGACAGGATTGTTCTCAGGAGGACAGGTGTTCATCGCCAATCTGATCTATGTGATGATCGTGATGAAGATGGTCAGCGACGTCTCCCAGATGGGCGATTATTGGCTTGCCAACAATTTCATCTGGGGCTGGTTAGTGGTCCCGGTCGCGGCCCTCGGAGATATGCTGAAGAGGGAATACTACAACGGATACAACAGGATCTGGAACTATCTGGCACTTACAGGCATCGTTCTCGTGGTGTGGCTGATAAGCGTTCCATTATGGGGATTCATGTTCGGGGATGTGATCGGGATGGACAATCCGGAACCTGTGCTGGATATCCTCTACAAGAGTGTGCCGTTCTATGTGGCCTACGCCCTGTCCGTGATAATCCAATCCGTCCTGATATCCGTAGGAAGGACCGATCTGGTGTTCTATGAATGCCTGTTCGTGAACTTCGTGTACTACGGAATAGTTTACGGATTGTTCCTTGCAGGTGTGTTCACGGCATCGATGGATTTCATAATCCTGATGTTCGGAATAGGATTGGTCGTGTGTCTGGCGTTGGATATTGCTCTGTATCTGTACTCTAAGAGAAGCATCCCATCGGAATATCGGTGAATTAATCTTTTAACAGGAGGGGAACACTCCCCTCCATCAGGAAGATGTTTTAGGTATAATTATCAATTAATTACCTAAATAATCTATGAATCATCTAATTATTTAGGTCGAATTTCATAAATAGTACCTAAATAATTATTTCATTTATGCACAGATTCGATTATTCCGAGATACTGGGGGACCTGCCGCAGGACATCGTCAGGATGCTTTCGGAGATTTCCAGGATCCGCGCCATGGAAAGGATAAGGCGCAAAGAGTACTCCAAGGACTATGCCAGGATGGAAGAGGTCGCAAAGCTGGCTTCCATCAAGTACTCGAACGAGATCGAAGGGATAATCACCACCGATGAGCGCATAAGGGAGATCGTTCTCAGGGGAGGTGCCCCCCTGAACCATTCCGAGGAGGAGATAGCCGGCTACAGGGACGCGCTCAATCGGATCCATACAGAACATGACGACATCGGATTCGACCGCAGGACCATCATAGGGCTCCACACCCTGCTCCGCACCAAGGAATCCGACAGGGAAGCCTACAAGGACAGGGACAACGCCATCGTCAGCATCGGGCCCGACGGCAGGAGATACATCGTGTATGAGCCCGTTCCAGCATCCGAGACCGAGGAGCACATGGAACAGCTGTGCATCGCATACCAGGAGCTGTCCACACAAGGATACGATCCGCTGCTGTACATACCGTGCGTCATCGTCGACTACCTGTGTATACACCCCTTCATAGACGGCAACGGGAGGACCTCCAGGCTCCTGACGATGCTGATGCTGTACAGGGAGGGCATCGATATTTGCAGGTACGTGTCCATGGACGAGCACATATCGATGACTAAGCAGGCATACTATGATGCATTGGGGGATTCGTCCGAGGGCTGGAGGGAGAACCGCTGGACGTACATCCCGTTCATCAGATACTTCATGAGGACGCTGCTGGAATGCTACATCGATCTGGACACCAGGTTCGTGCTGGTGGACGGGAAGAGGATAGGTCGTACGGAGACCGTAGAGGGGATATTGGCCAAGGCAATAGTGCCGATGTCCATGGCCCAGATCAGAGCGGTGATCCCGGATGTCAGCGTATATACCATCCAGAAAGCGGTGAAGAGGTTGATGGCCGAGGGGAAGGTCGAGAGGGTGGGGAATACCAAGTCCGCAAGATACCGGTACAAGGGCGGTATTCGGAATCGAAGGCACAGCACTGTGAATGCCGCCGAGATCGTGTTATCCTCAGCAATTTCATCCACAAGACCCATCCTACTCGGGATATGAAAATCTAATATGATTGCATCATGCAATCCGGAGGCAGTGAATTGGGCATATTCGCGAAGGTCGATCCGAAGGAAGAGACTGCGATAATGCTCGGCGAACCGAGGAAGGCCATATTCCATATGGTCATCCCGTTTATGATCTCCATAATGGTTGCACAGGTCAACATGCTCGCCGACATGGCGTGGTGCTCTGGCCTGGGATCGGAATCCATCAGTGCCATACAGGCTGTGAATCCGCTGTACTGGGTCATCTTCGATGTCGGCATCGGGATGGGACTCGGATGCAACGTCATGATCTCCAGGCACATAGGTGCCGGGAACCTCGACGCTGCGAGGAACACCGTCGCCCATGGTACCGTCCTGTCCATAGTGTCCGCCCTGATCCTGGCGCCGTTCGTGTTCCTGCTTATCGACCCGATGATGGCATGGATGGGGGCCGAAGAGGTCGCTGACCTCGGAACATCCTATCTGACACCAATCC
>JAEEGL017162675.1_pt1 | contig 10425 bp, 4 predicted proteins | sample 9134231 | NCBI WGS metagenome assembly JAEEGL01 (sample SAMN16246548, study PRJNA631951) | gut metagenome | biome: gut microbiome; feature: rumen; material: fiber-attached | host: Bos | place: Iran: Karaj | collected 2018-10
CACTTCTTCGACTACCAGTTCATCGAAGTACGCGGTGCCGGTGGCGAAGAAGACACGCAGATCAATCTCGGGCTTGAATTCGCAGGAAAGGCTCTTCGGCACATAGACTTCCATCGTCTGGTGGATCCAGTCGAACGTCCCCTCAAGCCCCACGTTAGGCAGGAGCTTCGCCCTATCCGCCGCCTCGTTGAACCAGGCAACAACCTGTATGAATCCGGCGGCACGGACGCCGTGGCCTGCTCAAAGAAATCCAACTGTGCTATTGCACAGCCGGTAAGCGCTTGATAAGGACTACACTTGGATGCAACCTTCTTCATGAATTCATCACCTGGTCGAAGGTCAGACCATACTCGGCAAGGTTGACGTCAAGGTCGAAGTTGCCGTTCGCAAAAGGCTTCATGAGCGCGTCGTATTCCGCTTTTCCGGTGGTTTCTCGCGTTACGTCCCAGTCGAGCGACATGCCATCTTTCCTGCCGCGGCCAAGTTCCATGCACATCATGCCGAGCGAGGAAAGCGCAGTGGAGAGATGTCCTTCCTCCGCATTGGTGGCGGTCTGCGACGGATCGTCCGCGACAATAGCCTCCAGCCAGTCGTCGACGTGCAGTTGCAGGCAACTTTTCTTCATCGACCACATCTTCGGCAGCACCTCCGGACGAGACGCCTCAAGCGGACCGAGTTCGCCGGGTTTGACGACTGGATCGGGATCGGTGGGAGTTACCTTGAATCTGCCCCTCGTACAGAAGATCCAGTCGCCTTTCTCGCCGATGAACTTCACGCCGAGCTGGAACCGGTCGGATACGTGGACATCCGTCTTGCCGCCGTTGAACTTGAAATGGAGATCGTATTTGTCATGCACGTTCCAGAGCTTTCCGCCGCTCGTGTCAAGCCATGTGCATGTTCCCGAAACACCCTCCGGGCCTGCCGCGCCGAGTCCCCATCGCGCGATGTCTAGATGGTGCGCCCCCCAGTTCGTGATCATGCCCCAGCCGTACGGCATCAGCTCGATCCATCCGGGACGCGCCCGCTGGTTGCTCTGCGAATGGCAGCGTGATTCGCAATAGGGCGCGGAAGGATCTGTCGGTCCGAGCCAGGTTTGGTAGTCGAAGGTATCGGGAACCTTCTGCGGAATGTTCGAGCCGCCCGCCGGATCCGTACCAAGCCCGACCTCCACCCGCCGGATGTCGCCAAGAACGCCAGCACGCACGGCCTTGACAGCGGCCTGGAATTGGCTCCAGTTGCGCTGCTGCGAGCCGACCTGGAACACCGTCTTGTACCGCTTGGCGAGATTGGCGAGGAGCCGCCCTTCGCGGATCGTCTGGGCAAACGGCTTCTGCAGCCACACCGCCTTGCGCGAGCAGATGGCCGTTGTCGCCACAAGCGCATGCCAGAAGTCCGGAAGACATATCATCACCGCGTCGATATCCGGTTGTGCGCAGACTTCCTTGTAGTCCTTGTAGATGCGTATCTTCGTACCGTCGGCATACGTCTTCTCCACGCGGTCGGCGGTAAGCTTCGCCCGTTTCATGTCGAGATCGCATACGGCGACGATGCGGGCGATGTCGGACCGCGCCAGGACGCCGGGCACCTCGAACTCGGTGGAGATGCGTCCGCAGCCGATGACCGCGACATTGATCTTAGAGTTGTTGCAGAACGTGCGGCAACCGCCAAAGATCAGCGGCACGCCCGCCGCCATCATTCCTGTCTTGATGAATTCTCTTCTTTTCATTTCAACCTTTCCTGCCATTATACAGCTCCGGCCCAAACCGAAACAAGGCCTGGCAAAACCGGGCGAGATTATATCATACGGGAGGTTGTTCCAACAAGCCCCCATTCGGGGGCGGGGGCGTAAATGCCGCAATTGCAGTTAGAGTCTGTCACCGGGATCACCGCGTCAACAATTCAAACCAGCACGTTTCGCCGGCTACGAGCTCCAGCGGCAGAATGTCGCCTACGGTCGGTTCCACAACGCCGCTCTTGAGATTGACGACCTTGGCCGGATACGGCATCTTGAAATCATACCGGCCAGGTGTCAGGCAGTGCAGGCAGATGAAGCCGCCATTCATGTCCACCTGTAAACCAGGACGGTCCAGCGGCGCATATCCGCCGGATTCCCTGACAAGGCGAAGGAAGGCGGGTGGTTCATGTGACGGCATATCCTCCGAACGGACGACTGTCACGCCACGAGACTTCAACCTGGCAAAGAACACGTCACGTCTGGCATCGCTTCTGGGCATTCCTGTCCATACGACAAGTTTCAGGCCATCCGCCAGTTCCGGCTTACGCAGCAAATCCTCCGCCAACCATACATCGTATGGCACTCCCGCCGCGCACAGCTTCTGGTAACATGCGTTGATACCGTCATTCGATGCATCGCGCCAGACGAACGGCTGCTTTCCCGGTTTGAGCGTATTGCGCATCGCAAAAGCCCGTTCGTCAACCACAAGCGCTACGTTAGGACGCCAGTTACGCTGCGCAATACCTCTATTCATGCCCGTTCTTACGGTATCCTTTATGCTTGCGGCGATTTCCGGTGTGTCGAACCATCCGCCGGCCATGTCGAGGAACCAGAACCCCATGCCGTGCGCGAACATCTGGCCCGCCGCACGTCGAAACGTAGTATTCCACATCGGCAGGTCCGTGGAACATCCAAGTCCCATCGCCGAAGTTTCGCTACTCATGCAGGAGTCAAATGCATTCCACGTGCGGAAGTCGAATTCGTTCATGTACAGTTTGCCATGTTCGAGAAAGGACGCCAAGGGGATCTTGTAGCCGAGCGGAAGCGCCGGACCGCGCCAACCGTATCCAGGTTGGGCCACGAGGATGTCGAGCGCATCGCATTCAGTGAACTCGCCGATGTCGAACGTACCGTAGTAGTCCTGCGAGAAGGCCCCCATGCACCAGCGCATGGCGAAGATGTCCTTGCCGAAACACCGCTTTATGTGGCGTGCGAAATCGTTCATCACGCGGTTGGGCTGGCGGTGTATGAAATCGTTCCAGAGAATCTGCATACGGTCCTTTTCGGGATCGAGCAGGTCGCGATCGTCAAACTCTGGAATCTCGGCCTTGGGATCGCCAATAAACTCGCGGAAGGCATCGCGTGCGGAAGGCGAGAGATCTGGCCAACTGCTCATTGCGAACTGCCAGTCGTGGAATCCGGCAATATGCACCCCTACGACCCTGCGCGATAATCCGTTCCGCTTCAACTCGCCAATGAAATCCTCCAAGTGTCCCTTCAGTTCTTCTCGCCAGCCTCGGGCCGAGATCGAGACCCAATGGTATTTGTTTGACGGCACCTGTTCGCCGAATTCGCGCGGGCCGTCTAAGTGCCCGTAACTACCGAACACCCGTACGCCACCGCGTCCGATCCAGGCCTCGTCAGGGTGGAGATCGGCATATTCGGCATAGGGATCCAACGCCAACGAAAGCACAAACTTCGCATCTGGCGTCGCGCGCATCAATTCGGCAATCTCCCGTACACCAGCCTTGACGTCAAATCCATCTTTTGACCAGCAAGCCGTCGGAAAGCGTCGGTTCCGTCCGAAGTTCATGGCAATGACATGAATCCCTATCTCCGCCTCACTCAGCATGCGTCGTCTGCCGTAGAACACGCTCCGCCCTTGATTATAGATATTATGGGGCATGGTCCTGTAGAACGCAGGCGGCACCTCCGTTCCGTCCACCTCCACCGCCATGCGGCTGCCCTTGCGTACTATGCGCCCGGTATGGTCAGGTTCCGCTTTCAATCGTGCCAGGAACTCGGATTCAGAAATGTCTGGCGCCGAAATTTCGTGAATGCGTTTCGCCTTGCGCGCCTTGTACCACTTGTCTTGCGCGGATTCGTAATCCTCGACCACCCATTCGCTGCAACGCACGTTGGCGCGTCCGCCGAAAACTACAAGGGCGGGCGGCGGCACGTCCGACGGTTCGCACTCGACATGGGCATATTTGATCTCCCTGACGCCGGGCGCCGTGTTGAGCAGCATCCTGTTGCGTGGACGGCCGCGTCCCCACTGTTTCTGGTCAAGAGGCGTCAGATCGAACGTCCCGTCCTGCCCACGGAACGAGAGGTACGCTTCGGACGCAAATATCTGCGCGTTGGTGCATTCCATACGGATGGACGCACGGAACCGGCGGTGTGTCGTCTGGCGGAACGCAAGCCGCTCTTTCGGGATGACGGCAATCAGTCCGGCGTCGTTCGTCTTGTCGACTATTATTGTTCCATCACGGAACGACACCGCACCCTCGGCGCCGTCCTTGTGGAACACCTTGAACGCTGTCTCTTCGACCGGCGCCCGCCAGAGAATCCGTCCAGGTTCGGTGATCCTGCGCTTCGAGCCGATATCCGTCCAGCCGTCCGTTGTCGCATGGGACGCGAGCGGCAGCGTTGCCGCAAGTATCAATAGCCCTTTCATTCAATGCCACCTTTCCGGAAAGATGTTCAGTGGAAAGAGATCGTCATGGAAGTGCGAACCCAATGTGGTTCCTGTGCCGCACCGACCATGGCCGTACCGTCGGAGTTGAAACGTATCAGGTTCCCCTCCACGTCGGCAGTACTGTACGTATGCCACATGGTAGAGATGGGATCGCCGGAATCGTACCCTGCCGAACTTGGAGCGACACCGGCCGTAAGCGCGGGCGACGTGCTGGACACATGCATTCCATCCTTTCGCAGACGCGGTTTTTCGTTTGTGAATGTCCCTACGGCGGCGGCTTCCACATCTGAGAAGTTCCAGAAGAGATTCCCCTTGGAGGTCATGGCCGTCCGCACATACTTTCCTCCAGTGGCGATACAGTTGTATATTTTCGCATTCTGCGAAAACGCGCTCAGTCCATTCGTAACAACGAGCGTCGAGAACCAGGCCTCCGTATCGGAACCTATGTAGCCATAGAAATAACCGCTGCGCGATACGTTCGGCCCTATATATGAAGATACCACGCTTACCGGCCTTGAATAGTTGACCGTTGCAAAGAGTGAATTGCTCAGCGCCTCGTTCCCGTAGATCATACAACGGTAGAGATCGGCTTGATATGAGACGCTGTCGCAGCCATGGCAATCTGTCACAACGCTATCCGTCAAGGTGATGTCGCGTATCGCCGCTCCCCTGCCGGACTGGGATGTTGTCGCAAATGTCCATCCGTTGGAGATCGTCACGCCCTGCACCACCACACCGGTACCGCTTGCCCCGACGCATTTGACCGCACCTTCACCCAGACCTCCGGAGATCGGATCCGGCGCACCGGATATGACGGTCTGCCCCGCACCAGCCTTGCCGACGATACGTACATTGTTGTTGGTCACCCACACGCGGTAAGAACCGTATGGAGCCACAGTTGCGCTTTCGCTCTGCATACCGCCTCCATCGTATAGCCCGGGAGCCAAGAATACGACCGTGTTTCTGCCGCCCTCGTCCACCGCCTTTTGGATCGTCTTGTACGGGCGGGTCTCGCTGCCATCGTTGGATGTATTGTTTCCCGTATCTGGATTGACCCACCTCGCCTTGCTGTACTGTGGTGTATTGGTGGTGATGAGACCGGCCTTCGGAGGTACCATCATCACAAGCGAATCGTTCAGGTCGGGGAACAGTGTCGCATTGCCGGCAGGCGACGTGCGCGATACGCTACGCAGATAGTTCGTCGTCGCGCCGGACGCCTTGCTGCCCGCGAAGTCCACGCGCCACTGGCTGAGGCCGTTGGTGCTCTGGGCGTAGGTCGGCACGCCGTCCGCCACGTATGCGCCATTGCACGAAAGCGGCCCGTACAGCCATAGAACGCCGCCCGACACAGGAGCCGTAGCCTGCACGGCACCGACATGGACGCTTGCGCCTGATGTATCGATTACGTTCCCGGCAAAGTCTGTGTCCGTCATGCCGGACTCCACCACAACTGTGGAGAACAGGCTTGCCAGGGTTGTGATGTATGACGAATCACCTGCACCGTCCGCAGCGCTACCCGATACGACACGCCAGTCCCGGCTAAGGGGCGAAACAACAGTATAGCCGCCAATGACGCTGTTGTACGCCTTGCTGCCGACATAATCGCCGTCGGGGTTGCCACTCACCACGCAATTGTATAGGCTGACCCCTGATGTCACGCCATGCCCACGATTGCACACCACAGTACAGTTTACGGGTGTTGCGGAATCGCCGACCGTATAGTCGGAATCGTTGTCACCGTTACCGACAAGTACGCAACTGACGAGATTGGCTCCACCGACTATTGGCTCCGATGTGGAATGGTTTGTACTCCGGTTGCCGGTAAAAAGGCATCTCACAAACGTTCCGGCTCGGGCGGCAGCATGAGAATAGGAAACACAATTTGAGAATGCACAGTCATAGAAATATATCCATCTATTGCCATTGTTCTGCAGGAATCCGCCGGAACGATGCGATGCGGTGTCGCCATGTCCGTCACGCAGCGTAAAGCCAATGATGGTGGAACCTTCGGAATCCCCGTTCGGTGAAACCATGCAGCGGATGGCCGCTGGCCCGACACCATCGGTATTCGGATCGGGCGCACCCACAATATGCGTAGCGGCGGCACCATGCGTGGATTTGAGATGTATCTTCTTCGTAAGCGATACGCGGTTTGTATGAACCGCGCCACTGCTCAATCTGTTTGTGGCCCACCCTTTGTCGTACACACCGGGCTTCACCCATATTGTGCTATCCGCTTCAGCAGAATCAATCGCATACTGGATAGTCTCGAACGGCTCGGACTCGCTGCCGTGTCCTGTGGCATCAACGCCATTTGTCGCCACCCAATACGTACCCGCAGACGCAGTAGCAGCAAGAAACACCGACGTGCAAAACACAAGACGGAACAACGAAGCGACGTTTAACATTTTCATTTGATAATCCTTTGAAGGGTTGAATTTCCATAATTATACCAAACAAAGGACGCTCTTGGACACGCCCCCTAAAGGGGGCGGGGGGGATGTGAAATGTAAAATGAAAAATGTAGAATGTAAAGTGTAAAGTCAGGCAAAAAGGTCATTGAGCATGACTTCAGACTGTACACGTCCGGAATGGGCATTGCGGAGTATTCCGAATGGCGTCACCATCGTAAGATGCACCGCCTTGCGCGTTCGGGTTACCGAGGAAAACACGGCGAGTTTTCGCATAAGGTCATTCTCGGTCTTTGCGTCAACAACGAACATGTCCGACGAGAACTTCATTTCGCAGACGTTTATCACGCCGTCGGAACGGTCAAGCAGCAAGTCGATCTGCGCACCGATCGGACATGTCTCGTCCGGCGCATGGTTCCACGCATACGCCTCCACATGTACACCAGATATTCCGAGCGCCGCGCGGATCTGCCGAACATGCTGGAGGCAAAGCCGCTCGAACGAAAGACCTTTCCACGTAGTCCGCGCATGTGACAGCGCAGTGGACTGCCAGAAGTTCTCGTCCGACGTTGCGCCGCGAAGGAACTTGAAATGAAACAGCGTGAAATTGTCCATGAGCTGATAGATGCCTTCCCGCTTCCTTTTGCCCATCGCGCGATACCGGCGGACGAACCCGCTGCTCTCCAACGTTTCGAGGATGCCGGTAAGTCCTCCGGCCACACCGCGACCGACCGCCGCAATGATCTCCGCCCTGTTCATTCCGGACTTCTTCCCTGCAAGAGCGGCGACAACTTTTTCGTATGCTGCGGCTTTGCCGAACAGAGACCTGTAGAGCTCTCCAAACTCCCCCTTCAGAGGTGCATTCTCCCTAAAGAACATTGCGTCTATGTTTTGCGACAGGCTCATTCCCTGCCGCAGCTGCCGCCAATAGTAAGGTATGCCGCCAAGTATCATGTAGCATTCCGCGATGTCGGCACGACTCATTGAAAGCGACATCTCCGCCGCGAAGTTCTCGCATTCGCCAAGGTTGAACGGCATAAGACAGATGCGCGCGGTGACGCGATTGTGCAGCCCCCCGCGATTTTTGAACAGGTTCTTCACCATCCAAGACGCCGCCGAACCGCATACGATGAGAAATACGTCTTTGCGGGCAGACGCCCATTCGTTCCAAAACGATTCAAGCGCGGAGAGGCATCTTGAACGAGGCGTATCCATCCACGGCAATTCGTCGATAAACACAACTTTTCGAGGTTCGCGCGAAGATGAAATCACCCGCTTCAATCCATCGAAAGCCTCATCCCAGCTCTTCGGGACAGGCACACGCCCATCTGAGAACATCTCAAGCGATTTCCGGAAATGCAACAACTGATCACGAAGTCCTCCTTCCGACTTCCCTGTATGGCAAAAGGTAAAATGTCCTTCAAACGTTTCACGCACAAGATACGTCTTGCCAACCCTGCGTCGGCCATACAGCGCGAGGAACTCAGACTCTTTTGAACCGTAAAGGCGATTCAGTTCACATTTCTCTTCCAATCTGCCAATCATGTCAACACTCTTTCTACTTCTTAGGGTGTGTCAGAATTATATCACATGCTGAGATAAAACACAAGCACACACAAAATTTATTCTGAAACAATGTTTTATCTCCATCAAAAGCACAGATAAAACATCATTTCGTACAAAGTAACATAAGCCTTCTCATCGCTTTTTCGTGACAATTCCACTATTACAACTATACCAATTTCGTGACAAACAACACATATTAACTATGCCAATTTCGTGACAATCTTATTGAAGGCATCAAAAAAATCTGATATGATGTGCGCCAAATACGGGCAACAGCATGAACAGAACAACAATAGAATTCAAGCAAAACGCCGTGACTAAATGCCCGTACATCTCCATGATCCCTTTCGCCGCACTTCTGGCAATTGCGCCTGCAGTCGCATTTGGCAGAAGCGTCGTGACGAACGCGACGGAACTCATGTCGTACCTCGGCTTTGGCGGGAAAGAAGGCGTGGAATTCGCGTTGGATGCGAAAGTCGTCTGGGGAACATCTACATTCTCAAAGGGCTTCTGCGCGAAAGCGGACGACGGATTCATAGAACTTGTGGACAAGGCGTTGTGGCCCGGAACCCTGCTGTCTGAGGGCGATTTGATCAAGGTACGCGGAACAACCGTCGGGTTGACCAACAACATCGCAAACGGGTTCGTCAATGCCAATTGCTTCGCCGTCGATGTCATCGGACACATCAAGCCGGAGCTGCCGGTGGATGCGACGATTGACGACGTTCTCGCCGAACGCGAGCGGCATCTTCTCTATTATGTGCGGGTACAAGGTACGGTTCGGGATGTGTTTACGGATGAGATAGACCATCGTTACTGGTATGTCATAATGTCGTCGGGCGAAAAGTCCATGGGCATCTCGCTTCCTGCGGAGACGTACGACATGGACTCGCTCTCACGGCTCATCGGCGCGGAGATACGCGTCACAGGCTGTTGTTCGCACAAGACCAGTGGTTTTCGACGGTTGTGCAAATGCGAGATCAACCTTCATTCTACAAACGATATCGAAGTGGTTTCGCCGCCGCCCGAAGACCCCTTCGCCGTCGCGCCTCTTATATTGATCAGTCTGGACAATCCTGCTTCGATTATGAGTCGCGGACGATGCTCCGCAAGAGGCGTCGTGATAGCCGTCTGGCAACAGTTCAATTTCGCCATCAGAACGGAAGCCGGAACCGTGGTCAACATAAGTCTTGCGGATGGTCCACCGCCGACATGCGGCGATGCCGTCGAGGTCGCCGGACTGCCCGACACGGATCTCTATCGCATCAACTTGCGCCGTGCCATTTGGCGCAAGATGCCGGGCGCGGAAAGATCTGTACCCGAAAAGGCGACACCGACGGATGCCGCCGCGCTTTTCACGGATGGCAAGGGACATGACGAGATAAACCCCAGCTTTCACGGCAAGGCGATATCGTTGCGAGGAATAGTCACCGGTCTGCCGTCTGCCGGTTCGGATGATGGGATATTGCGCCTCCAGTGCGGTGGTTTCGCCGTGACCGTGGATGCCGGTGCGACGCCCTGCGCCATTGAGGGGCTGGAGATAGGATGCGAGGCGGAAATCTCCGGCACGTGCATCGTCAAGACCGACAGCTGGCACCCCAACGAACCATTGCCCCGCATCCGCGACGTAGTCCTCGTCGTGCGCGCACCGTCGGACGTGAAGGTCCTCGCGCCGCCGCCCTGGTGGACGCCGGGCAGGCTTTTCGCGCTCGTCGCCGTGCTGCTGACCCTGCTGGCCGCGTTCCTGCTCTGGAACGTACTGCTCCGTCGCCTCGCCGAAAAGCGCGGAAACGAATTGATGCTCACACGTCTCTCGCAGGAGGAGTCGAAGCTCAAGGTGCAGGAGCGCACGCGCATCGCCGTGGAGCTGCACGATACGATCGCGCAGAACCTGACGGGCGTCTCGCTCGAAATCGATTCGGCGGAGCAGCTCGCCACGAAGAACCCGAGCGGCATGATGAAGCATCTCGCCATGGCCGCCCGCACGCTGCAGTCCTGCCGCAACGAACTGCGCA
>JAEEGL017411824.1_pt1 | contig 10425 bp, 6 predicted proteins | sample 9134231 | NCBI WGS metagenome assembly JAEEGL01 (sample SAMN16246548, study PRJNA631951) | gut metagenome | biome: gut microbiome; feature: rumen; material: fiber-attached | host: Bos | place: Iran: Karaj | collected 2018-10
ACATAGATATGTTCAAACTCTGTGATCCCGTAAGACACACTGCTCCTGTACGCGTTTTCCGTCTCCTCCAGGATGGTATCCGGGTCATTGGAGATCGACCGATAGGGAAAGAGCAGGACTTCGTCGAAAAACGCCTCCAGTTCCCTGTAGTCCTGATATTTCTTTGCTGCGAAATCCGCCAGCAGCAGTACGCAGTGCTCTCCTGCGTGGACACGCTCCCGATGGACAATCGCCTCCAGAACCTGGTAGATCGTTACGCTATGATATAAAATCAAACCGTTTTCCCTCCTATTGAGCTTTTTTATTGCTCCCGCCGTCTCTGTCCGGGTCCGGAAGCATTCTCTTTGCAATCTTTCCGTTCGCCTCACGTGGAATGCTGTCCACCTTCATAAAGCAGGCTGGGATCATATAGGCGGGAAGCTTTCCGGCGGCAAACCTTTTTGCCTCCTCGACGGATCTCTTCGGCTCCTGCGTGTAATACGCGCAGAGATACGGATGCTCTTGATTAAGGATGGCTCTGACTCCCACCCATTCGACCTGCAGGAGCTCCTGGAAGACTTCTTCGATTTCCGCGGGTTCTATGCGGTTTCCCCGGATCTTTATTATTTCATCGGCTCTGCCGGTAATGATGATCTTTCCATCCGTTTGGATTGATCCGTAATCCCCCGAGCGAATACATCCGTTCAGACGGATCTGCTCCGTAAGCTCGGGAAGGCCGAGATATCCCCGAAAATACGGCGCACGATAACAGAGATTTCCCGTTTTCCCCACCGGAAGGACATTGCCATCGTCATCCATGATATAGATTTCCGATTTATGCTCCCCTATTCTGCCGACAGGTGTGACGTCATATTCCCGGTCAATAAGAAACGTCGAGATGTTGAAGCCGGATTCCGACTGCCCGTAACCGCAGAAGAGCTCCACCCGGTCACAGAAGATTTTCCTGACCGGTTCTCCTCCGACAACTATCTTCGTAAGGGACGAGGGAATCCGTTTCAGATGCTTCAGCATGGAGGGAACAATGAAAAGGTTCGTGAGCTGTAAGGCTTCAATGCATGTGGGAAGGCGGTCAGGATCCTTGACGATGCTATTAGGGATCACGCACAACGTCTGCGCGTTATAGAGAAGCGGCGGGATGACCAGCATGCTTACCACAAAATAGAGCGGCGCGATCAGGGCAAATCTGCCGTCGATCACCGGGCGACCCCCGCAGTAATGCAGCCTGACACACATTTCCAGCGTGCCGTATTCCTGCATCACCCCCTTGGGCTTCCCGGTCGTCCCGGAGGTATAGATAAGATAGGCAAGGTCGTGAAGGGACGTTTCCTCATACCCCTCCATGGCGTCGCCGACCATGATTTCTGAAAACAATTCCTCATCGATTTTCAACACGCATCCCGCGTCAATCCGGATGAACTCCATCCTTTTAGGCTGATAGTCCGCTTCCAGCATGACCACCGCCGCGCCCGCGCGCCAGATGCCGATCAGAGTGACGACCGGGTCAATCCCTCGCGGGAGCGCGATCATCACCACGCTTTCCTTCCCGATGCACTTCTGCTTGAGAAAGCGGTATACCCGGCCGGAACATTCCCACAGCTCTGCATAGGTTATACTCTTTCCTGTATCTGCCTGGATCAGTGCTGCATCATCCGGATACGCAGCGCAGTTTTTCTCCAGTCTTTCAATAAACCGCAGTTCTGTATTCATCGCCTCACCAGATCCCCATACGCGCCTTCACTGTCCTCGACAGCGATGATGTCCACAACTTTTTCAACGATCTTTCTCTCCGCAGGGTCGACAGAACCGTTAATCGCATATTGAAACCCCTGCTCCTTCAGATAGCGGAAGGACTTCTGAACCATCAGCGTGTTGATCCCGAGACCACGGGCCTCAGGAAGGGTTCCCCCCGGTCCGGCGTAATCCGGTGCGAGGGCGCCTGCGCAGCCAAAGGCGAGCATCCTGCCATCCCGCACTGCCACATAGCAGACCCCGTTCATCATCGCAGACAGAGCCTCATCAGCCCAGGACTGTGCGAAGTTGTCTCTGATAAACTCATAGACCTGTGTGAAGTCAGGCGGCATCACCCGTTTAATCCTGATCCCCTTTTTCGCCAGGGAGGCTTCCAGCGTAGGGTCCTCCCGCAGGGTATAAAGCTTTGCGATCAGATCCGGATTGTAGCTGATCTTTCGGGCGTCCACCTTCAGATAGCTCTCGGCATAACGGCATTGCGGATCTGAGAGAAGCTGTGAGCCACGGAAACGATTCAGCGACAGGGTAATCTCCTCCTGCACGTTCTGATCCCTGTGAAAACGGATCAGACGCCGTTTGTCCTCCAGAAGCTCTGTAATGTCAACGTAGTGAGTCGGCCGGTAAAACGGCAAGTTGATCTCATACATGTAGCACTGCGCCTGTGCTTTCTGGCGGCAGATAGCCTTGCAGCACATTAGCGCCGCGGCCCGGTGATCGGGATGAAGGCTCTGGTGCCAGGGCAGAAAGATCTTCGTATACGGGGTGAAATCGATCCTGTCGGCGGCGTCCTCCTGTTTTGGAAGGGTCGTGTCCTCAAGGCCGAACCACTCCCAGGAGCGTGGAACCACGGCCTCCATCTCGGCCTCGAACTGAAGCCTGCGGATCTTTGCCTCCTCCTCAATGCTCCTGTCCGGGTTGCCGTGACTTCCGTCTGTGAGGACAAAGACGTCGGTCCGGTCAGGCACGAGGATCAGGGCGGCTGACGCTCCGAGGCATTCATCGTCAGGATGCGGCGCGATCACTGCGATCCTGTCATTCTTTTCAAACTCGATTTTTTCTCTCATGTTTTGTATTATATCATAAAATTTGTTATAATCTCGACATATAGGAAACCAATTACAGTTTTGGAAGGAATGTGGTATGGGCATTGGGATATTCACAGGACGTCATAGGATAGAACCAGCCAAAGGTATGGAGCGGTTCGTATGCGACGATTCGCTGGTGCATCACAAACTGCTCAGCTATCTCCCCTTCATGGTCGCGACCAATCTCGCAACGATGCTGCTGTCAACCGTGGATGGTTTTGTGGTCGGCAATCTGGTGGGAAAGGAAGCGCTCGCCGCCGTCAGCATCTTCAGGCCAATCGCTCTCGTCATCAGCATCGTGAGCGTCTGCGTTTCCACCGGCATATCCTCTGCGCTCTCGACCAGTATGGCGAGCACCGATATCGATGATATTGCTCCGCTGAAAAAAGCCGCGAGGTTTATGATGGTCTTCTCCGCTCTGGTGGTCGCTGCCATAGTGTTTCCTGTCGCCAGGATCATGATTCGGTCGTATCATCTTACACCTGAGATGCAAGACATGATCTGGCAGTACGGCATTGGCGTTCTCGCATCCCTGCCTCTTGGCCTGATGTCGACGATATGCGTCTACGAGTTGACTGTGCTCGGGAAAAAAGAGGTCCTGACATGGCTTGCCGTAACGGAAGGGGGCGTTAATCTCATACTGGATCTTGTTTTCGTAGGCGCCTTCCACATGGGCATCGCGGGAGCAGGTTGGGGAACGGCCGCTGCGAATCTGGTCCGGTGCACGATGAGCATCCTGTATCTGAGCAGAAAAACGGATATCTACCGATGTGGCGGCGCGAAGCTCCGCATGGAGGATATCCTGAGGATTTTCAGGCTGGGCAGCATTGACGCCTCCTTCACAGCCATGATGGCTGTTCAAAGCGTGATCATGCTGAGACTTATCCTCGCAAACTTTGGAGAATCCGGTGGTGTGATCAACGGAGTCAACAGTTTCTGCATGAGCATCATCAATGTTGCGATCATGAGCATACAGGCTTCCGCCCGACCGTTCTCCGGCATTTTCAGTGGGGCCAAAGACATCGCCGGCATACGGATGCTGGTTCGAAGGAGCTTCCTTCTGGTTCTTGCCCTGGTCGGCCCGCTCATGCTGCTTGTGGTCCTGTTTCCGTCTTTCTTCTACCATCTCAACGGTGTTCAGGATATCCCGCCGTCCGGGCTCCTCTGCCTCCGGCTGTATGTGACACATTTAGTCTTCCGTGGGTTCAACAGCATTTTCCGTCTTTACTTCGCAGGCAGAGGGAACAGCAAATTCTCTTCCTCCGTAACAATCGTGAGCTATTTGACGCTGCCGGTCTTCGGGTTCCTGCTCTCAACGGTGTACGCACCGGCATTCTGGCTCGCATATCTGTTGACGGAACTCGTCCTGTTCCTCCTCAACGCAGTGCGTTTCTCCTCCTGCGTCCAGATGGACATGCAGAAAGAAGTTCCTGAAGAGGCGGTTCTTTATCTCACGGTCGCCCCGAAGGACGCAATCGAGGCATCCCAAGGCATCCGCAGATACGCGGAGGAACACAAGTACCCGAAGAGGCTCGCCTACCGCGCCTCTCTTTGCCTGGAGGAGATGATCCACTACTCGGTCTCCGTCAACGGAGACAGCAGAGTCCGCAATCAGATAATGATCAAATTCCTGCCGGAGTGCTGTATCTTTACGATCCTGGACGACGGACGGTGTATCATGCTCGACGAGACCGAGGAGACCAAGGAACTGATCACCAACTACACGCTGATCAAAAAGGTGGCCGCCTCCGTCAGATATCAGTATCTCCTGAACCTCAACTATACCGTTATTACTTTCGTATGAGTGTTTTTGTCCGGATTGTCTCATCCCGCCTGCTCTCCACAGGGATAAAAACAGGCTCCTTTGATCTTCATAGGTATTAATGAACTGTTTGAATCTTATGACAAAAAAATGCAATTTTTTTATATAAAAATGTATTTTATTTATCATGTTGCTGTTCTACTATAAACCTATGCAGACAATAAGACACTCCATAAAATTCAAGATAATCCTATGGGCTGTGGGATTTGCGCTTATCCTCGCCCTCTCTGTTGCCTCGGTAAGCTATATCCTCTCTATAAGGTATCTGAGGCAGAATCAGCAGCAGTCAGCGCTTACCAATATCCATATCCTCGGAAATGATCTGGACTCAGACATATCCTCCGTTCTCACCTTTGCCAACTGGATCCGGCTTGACAGCACTCTGAGCAACTACCTCAGGACTGTCGACAGAATCTACGAGAGCGATGTTCATGCCGGCAAAAAGCTCTCACTCTCTGCCTGGACACATCTTAATAATGAATTCAATATCATAGGAGTCAGGAACCATGTTGACCGCGTAATAGTCTCCACTGTACACGGAACCCAGTTTCTTCAGGCAATATCAACTGCTGATGCCCAGAGCGTCACCGATGTGCCAATGACAGTGATGGATTCTGGTTTTTTTACAGACCTCATCTCCTCTCCCTCCTATGAATGGGTCGGATTTGTTGATAATCCGCTAAGCAGAAACGGCAATCCCAGGGTGCTTCCGGTCATACGCCCCATATACAGCTCTGCCTCTTCCGCGACCCTGGGCTGGGTATACCTTGATATACCTGAGCGGGTTGTGACAAAGTCGCTAAAGAGCTTTGTACTTAGCAGTGACGATGCCCTCTACCTTTCGCTTGGTCCCTATCAGTCCTATCAGTTCGACGGTAAAGACCTGATAAGAAGCACGGTGCCCGATGGCGTGATCTCCTACACACTCCCCGATACCGGATGGGTTCTGTCCTACCTTCCGTCAAAGAGCGCTCTGTCAAACAGGATCAGATCTTATCAGTTTCTTATAATCTCCATTTTCATGGTGATCATGCTGGCAGGTGTTGCGCTGAGCATTCTTCTTCACCGGACAATAACACGGCCTGTCGACCGGCTCATCATGCGACTTGACAAGATAGGCCAGGGAGACTTTTCAAGGGATGAGACAATTGAGTGGAACAATGAGCTCGGAGAGATCGGCCGCGGAATAAACAATCTCTCCGAAAACGTCTCGGAGCTTATGGAAAAAAGACTCATGGATGAAAAGTCCCGCCATGATCTTGAATACCAGATACTACAGTCCCAGATAAATCCTCATTTTCTATACAATACCCTGAACACTATCAAATGGATGGCAACTATCCAGGGATCAGAAGGCATAGCCGATATGTCAACTGCACTCTCAAGACTTATGAAAAATATATCCAAGGGCAGTGATAACCTGATCACCCTGAAAGAAGAATTTTCCCTGGTCGATGATTACTTTACAATAATGAAGTACCGCTACGGAGGCACGATCGAGATCGAGTACAAAACAGATGATGAAAAGCTTCTTGATCAGCTCATCAACCGCTTTTCACTGCAGCCTATCGTTGAGAACGCCATTTTCCACGGCATAGAGCCAAAACAAAGCGCAGGGAAAATACTTATCCACACCTATGCAAGAAGCGAAGACGTTGTGATCGACGTGACTGACAACGGTGTGGGCATGAGCGAGGAATCAATAGAGGCTGTTCTTTCCGGCGCCGGTAAACCTTCAAATGACTTCTTTAAGCAGATCGGCGTTTACAATGTAAACGAGAGGATCCGCTACACCTTCGGCGAAAACTACGGCATTACAATATGCAGTAAGATCGGAGAATATACTACAATGAGTTTTGTTCTGCCCTACAGGACAAAGGAGATGCAATGTACAGATTACTGATAGTTGATGATGAGCCTCTTGTGCAGATTGGACTTAAATCCATGATTGCAAAAGAGCACCCGGATGACATAGAAATAATAGGAACAGCCTCTAACGGTCAGGAGGCTTGGGAAATCATAGAAAATGACCCTCCCGATATCGTCATAGCAGACATAAGAATGCCCGTTATGACAGGTCTTGAGCTGCTTGGCAGATCACATGACAAATACGGCTCTGTCCCTGCTTTTATCATGCTTACCGCCTACGAGGAATTCGAGATGGCTCGCCAGGCGCTCCTTGGGGAAGCCGTGGACTACCTGATAAAGATAGAGCTAAATGCGCAGACACTTTCAAATGCCCTGTCAAAAGCTATGGCAAGAATAGACGCTCTTGCAAAAAAATCCCACAGAGTACAGGAATACTCAGGCACAAAATCTTCACTTGAAGACCTGAGGCAGAAGTTCATGTTAAGACTCTTTGCACACCAGATCTCAGATAATGACAGGATCATCTCCGAGGCCGGTGAGCTTGGTCTTTCATTTGATTACAACAGATATATCGTGGTATACGGCGAAACAAGCACCGGTCCCTCTGGTTCTACAGCTGTCACGCATTCCGACGCTCTGGGCGTGTATTCCTCGAGTATCAGCATGGCCAAGGAGATCATCTCAAAACATGCCCCATGTCAGATCATCTCCATCGATCTTCGCCATTTCGCAGTCGTGTTCTTCTTTACAGAGGAGACCCCGGTTGCCGAGACCATGGATCTGATATCTGAGGCTCTCGAAAATGCCAGGACCATGATAACAAGTTATTTTAAGAGCACACTCACCTTCGGTATCGGCTCAGCAGTTACTTCGCCGCTAGACATCTCAGTTTCCTTTGACGAGGCAAAAACTGCGCAGCAGCAGGCCGATGTCTCCCATCCTATCAGGTTCTTCAGCCATATAGTCGGCAGCAACAGACGATCCGGCAAAGATAAACTGATCGCCGCAATTCAGGAGTATATCGACTCCAATCTAAATGGCAGGCTCCAGCTCAACGAAGTCGCAGAGGTCTTCGGGCTCTCACCCGCATATCTGTCCGTTCTTTTCAAAAAGAATACAGAAACCGGCTTCTCCGAATATGTCTATACAAGGAAGATCGACAGGGCAAAAGAGATGCTCCTGTCAGGAGACATGAAGATATATGAAGTAGCAGACGCCCTTGGGTTTGAGTCAGCCTACTACTTTTCCAAGGTCTTTAAAAAAGTCGACGGCCACAGCCCCAGGGAATATATCCAGAGCAAGAGCAGCTAATACATATATTGAAAAAAGACAGCTTACCCGGCTGTCTTTTTCTCTAAATACTGCTCTCTGAAGTTTTCTGCATCAGTGGGCCTTCCGTAGAGGTAGCCCTGAAGGGCTTTTACGCCCATCTCCTTAAGCTTCTCCGCCTGCTCGTTCGTCTCAACGCCCACAGCGTAAGCATTTATCCCCAGGTTATCCGCAAGTCCTATTATTGCCCTTATCAGTGTATTTGCATCTTCATCGGCATCAGCCCTTCTTATAAGCGAAGGTGAGATATGTATCGAAGAAAATCCACAGTCAAGGATGTGGGATAGATTTATATCATCTCCCCCAAAATCATTCAGCGAGATCACAAACCCATAGTCATTTAAACTTCGCAGCGTCTCTTTTGCAGTTATTGAGGCGCCCATTATGACATCGTTGCTGATATCCAGATGTACACTCTTCGGTTTTAGCCCATTGCTGCTTACCAGATTCTTAAGCTTTTCCAGAAAGTCCATATCAAGGAGCTGAAGCGGGGATAAGTTGATTGATATGGACAGATCGATATTGTGGGCATCTCTCCATTTCTTCTGCTGGCTTATGGCAGTTTCTACGATCCAGTTCCCAAGCCTGTTCATGAGACCGACTTCCTCAGCGATGGGAAGAAGGTCCGCTGCAGTGTAGGTGGAATCACCCATGAGCCTTGGAAATACTTCCGCAGCCGTAAGCCTTCCTGTCCCTGCATCGATCCTTGGCTGATAGTGAAGGACAAAGTCCTTTGCAGGATCCGCATTCTTAAGCCTCTCCTCCAGAGCCTTATGCTTCTCCACACTCTCTACGAGACCTATGTCGAACAAGCGGTATCCGTCCTTGTTCTGACTGTGCTTTACTGCATACATCGCCGCATCTGCGTATCTTATGAGGCTGGCCGGATCATTTGTGTCATCCGGATAAACAGATACTCCTATACTCCCTGAAAGAGTGAAATTATAGGTATCTATGTGAATCGGTGTATGGAAGAGATTCTGCAGGTCTGAGGACGTCTGCTCGAGCTCCTTCTTTTCTCCGATGTCATTTTTGACAATCATAAACTCGTCGCCGCCGGTCCTGAACGAAATAAATCCCTCAGGGAGCGACAGCATCCTTAAGCCGAACTCCTTGAGTACCCTGTCTCCCATATCGTGTCCGTAGGTGTCATTGATAGGCTTGAAGTTGTTGAGATCCACACAGAAGACTGCGAACTTTTTTCCCAACTCTTTGGCCATCTGAATCGATTCCGCCATCACGATTCCCGAGTATCTCCTGTTGTAGAGCCCCGTGAGTATATCCTGCTGTTTGAGGATCTGTTCGTTGAGTGCACTGTTCTGGAAGGTTGTAGTTGTTATCCAGTATGCCAGCATTGCCAGTATAAGATAAAAGAGTTCATTCTGCTCGATCACCTTTCCAAAAAACAGCAGTATGCTGATGGCGAGACCTATCAGCACTCTGATCCTTGTGCGCCTCACCGTTTTTTCCGTGTACTGATACGTCTTAAGTCTGAATACGTGATGATGGTGAACCTGGTGATAAATTCCGTGGGCCATCAGAATCATACACAGTATGTACAAAGGATTGGTGTAAATATTTTCGGGATACTCCCCGAGAGCCTGTTGATAGGTATACGGAATATCAAGAAGTATATAGCCTATGATACCGATGATCATGGTATTGGTGCCCTTAAGGCCTGTCTCCGAAGCGATCATGACAGCCATATGGCTTATCATTATCAGAATAAAGAGATTGATCGTGAAATAGAGATAAATCAGCACAAGCCTTGCCTGACCCAGCAGCTGATAAGAGCCCAGATATAAAAGCCCCCGCCTTAGAGCGACAAAGCCAATGACCGTCAGTGTCATTGTATTTATAAGAAACTGGTACAGCTCCCGTCCCTTTAACTTCAGCACAAAATACATCGCAACCGAAGCGCCAAAGAAATAATTGGGAAAAAGGAAGACAAAAACTATCGTACCATTCAAACTGTCAGTTTTAAGAATGTAATTGCCGACGAAAACAAGGATATCCGCCAGCATGTAGGAAAAGACGCCCAGCGAAAGAACAAAGGATGGTTTCCAGTACTCCCCCATCCTCCTTAGGCATGACAGGATGGTCACACCTATCATAAAGTCTGTGACCGGGGAAAAGAGCTTGATGAAGAAATCAGCATTTAAGATAGTGCTGATAAGAAAGCATGTATATGAGATTGCAATACCCGCTATAAGGATATAATCGATTCTTTTATACTTATTATCCATTCCGTTTTCTTCAGAAAAAGAAACAATTCCAGGTTTAAAATGGCGCTGCATCATACTGATACAGCGCCACTCTTAAATTTGTAAGTACAAAGAGAATTAAAGCTTAGGACCAGCTTCTACAAGAGCCTTGCCGGCATCGTTGCCCTCATACTTCTTGAAGTTCTTGATGAATCTTTCTGCAAGGTCTTTTGCCTTTGTCTCCCACTCGGAAGCATCAGCATAAGTATCTCTTGGATCAAGGATTCCTGTATCTACTCCGGGAAGTGATGTAGGAACTTCGAAGTCGAAGATCGGGATCTTCTTGGTCTCAGCCTTGTTTACATCA
>JAEEGL010623859.1_pt1 | contig 10424 bp, 6 predicted proteins | sample 9134231 | NCBI WGS metagenome assembly JAEEGL01 (sample SAMN16246548, study PRJNA631951) | gut metagenome | biome: gut microbiome; feature: rumen; material: fiber-attached | host: Bos | place: Iran: Karaj | collected 2018-10
CCTTCGATCACCTTGATATCATGTATCACTATCTCATCATCTATCGTGATGGATACAACAGCCCTCATCTTACCTTCAGTGTCGACTTTTCTGACTCTCACATCTGTTACTGTCATTTTTGATCTCCTCCTTACTACGGATGAACACACTCATCCTCGGATCTTGGTCAAATGACGTATCTATCATTCTGTTCAGTTACGATCTGTATACCGCCTTCACCCTTGTAGTAGGAATTGGCTCTGATTGTGCTATGGCTCTCGACGATGCAGTTCTCTATATGTGTGTTGTCGCCGATATAAACGTCATTCATTATGATAGAATTCTTGATATAACAGTTGCTCCCGATGTACGTCTTCTTAAAGATCACGGAATCCTCGACTACACTGTTGATGATACAGCCGCACGCAATGAGGGAATTGTGTACTGAAGCGCCAACATTGTATTTTGCCGGTGGATGATCATCCACCTTGGAGTAAATATCCGGATACTCCTTGAAGAAGAAGTTGCGTATCTCAGGACGAAGGAAATCCATATTGGTCCTGAAATAGTCGTCCACAGAAGAGATATTGCTCCAATAATCGGTCATCTTGTAACCGCAGATGCGCTTCATATCTTTGTAGCGCACCAGTACATCATTGACAAAATCAAATCTGTCTTCCTCGATACACCGCTCGATCATCTCGATGAGCAGCCTGCGTCGCATAACATATATTCCGCAGGAAATGGTATTCGACTTCGCAACAACCGGTTTTTCTTCAAATTCTTCAATCCGGTCGTCCTCACCGATCTTGACCGTTCCGAATCTTTCCAGTGAAATATCGTTCGGCATATCCTTGCAGACTACTGTTATATCAGCTTTCTTGTCGATATGATACTCTAAGAGTTTATTATAGTCAAGTTTATAAACACAATCCCCGGAAGAAATAACAACGTATGGTTCATGTGAACTCTTCAGGAATCCGATATTCTGTGCGATAGCGTCCGCCGTACCGCGATACCATGCGTTGCTTTCTGCCGTAACAGCCGGAGTTATAACGAAAAGTCCGCCCTGTTTACGTCCGAAGTCCCACCACTTGGAACTGGACAGATGCTCATTCAGGCTGCCTGCATTGTACTGCGTAAATACCGCAACCTTATTAATATGAGCATTCGACATGTTACTCAAAGCAAAATCTATGCTTCTGTAACTACCTGCCACCGGCATCGCGCAAGCTGCTCTTTTGGTTGTGAGTTCCTTGATGCGATGGTTATTACCGCCTGCTAAGATTATTCCAACCGCTCTCATCGCTCATCACCTACCTTAATCAAAGTCTTGCCGCTTGCCAGAGCCCCGCCGGGATAATCCGCGGGTTCAGTATCTCCGAATACGACAGAGTTCTTACCTATGCTGACACCGGGAGGAACAAAACTCCTCTCGCCTATGGTAACCATTCCGTTATTATAGATATGAGGATCAGTCTCATTATCTACTTCCTCACCGATTCCCATCTTAACGCCGTCACTGATCTCGGCGTTCTCTGCTATGATTCCCTTATAGATCTCACATCCGGATCCTATAACGGAATTGTTCATGATAATGGAATCCCTGACTATGGTATCCTTGCCGATGGTTACGCCGCATCCGATGACTGAGTTGTATACCTTACCATATATCTCACAGCCTTCACCTATGATGCTTCGTTCGGTAACGCTCTCGCTTGCAAGATACTGGGGAGGAAGGATCTCACTTCTTGTATAGATCTTCCAATACTCCTCATACAGATTAAACTCGGGAACGATGTCGATAAGCTCCATATTTGCTTCCCAATAGGAACTGAGAGTTCCGACATCCTTCCAGTATCCGTTAAATTCATAAGCGTATAACGGCGAACCCTGCTGGTGGCAATACGGAATGACATGCTTACCGAAATCCAGTGCAGGCTGGCTTGCATTGGTGACCAGCGCTTCCTTAAGAGTCTTCCAGTTAAATATGTAGATACCCATGCTGGCAAGATTGCTTCTGGGATTCTCCGGCTTCTCCTCGAAATCCGTAATCCTTCCGTCACCGTCGGTGATCATGATACCGAATCTCTTAGCTTCTTCCATAGGAACAGGCATAACCGCTATGGTCACATCAGCCTTATTCTTCTTGTGATAATCAAGCATCACCTCATAATCCATCTTATATATATGGTCACCCGAAAGGATCAGCACATATTCCGGATTATAAGTCTCCATGAACTCCAGATTCTGGTAAATGGCATTGGCCGTACCGGTATACCATTCACTGTTGGTACTCTTCTCATAAGGAGGAAGTACAGTAACGCCACCGATATTCCGGTCAAGATCCCACGGAATACCTATGCCGATGTGGGTGTTAAGCTTAAGCGGTCGATACTGCGTGAGAACACCAACGGTATCTACTCCGGAGTTAATACAGTTACTAAGAGGGAAATCGATGATCCTGTATTTACTTCCGAAAGAAACCGCGGGCTTAGCCATCTTGGATGTCAATACTCCAAGTCTGCTTCCCTGTCCTCCGGCAAGCAGCATGGCGATCATTTCTTTTTTGATCATATCATCACCTCTGGTTCAGTAGGATATACAGAAAGCATATAGCGAAACGCATTATCGTATCGCTATGCTTCTTGTCAGAGCATACAAAATTCTTTAAATTCTCTGACAATTTATGTGTATTCTATACAAGTATATCACCGATATACCAAAAAGTGAATTATTTTTTCATAGTTCTGCGTCAGAATTCATATTATTTTTGTGATATTCAACTAAATTATTGGTAATATTTTACATCGGCAAAAATAAATGGTTTTTCTTAATTAATTAAGTGTGCCTTTGCGGCCGTTTGTGGTAAAGTAGATGTGAGTGAAAAAACAACAGCAAATCCACTTTTTGCGGTAAGGACAGACTTATGTATGATTTCAATATTAACAGGCCACAAAATGTATATTTTATAGGGATCGGCGGAATAAGCATGAGCGGACTGGCGGAGCTTCTGCTGCACCGCGGCTTTCACGTTTCGGGATCCGACTCAAGAAGGTCGCCGCTGACGGACGCCCTGACTTCCAAAGGAGCCGTGATATTCTACGGACAGACCGAAAGCCACATTCCAGATGATACGGATTTTGTAGTATATACTGCAGCAATAAGACCGGGAAACCCGGATCTTGACGACGCTAAGGTGCGCAATATCCCGACTCTTTCCAGAGCCGAGCTGCTGGGACTGGTCATGAAGGACTACAAATATCCGATAGCGATAAGCGGTACCCACGGCAAGACAACGACGACTTCCATGATATCCGAGATCCTGCTTGCGGCAGATGCGGATCCTACCCTTTCAATCGGTGGGATACTCCCCTCCATAGGCGGCAACTTCCGTATCGGCGAAGGGGATCATTTCGTAACCGAAGCCTGCGAATACACCAACAGCTTCTTAAGCTTCTATCCTTATATTGGGATCATCTTAAACATAGATTCGGATCACCTTGATTTCTTCAAGGATCTTGACGATATAAGACATTCGTTCCACGAATTTGCAAAACTCATTCCGAAAGACGGTCTCCTTATAATTAATGAAGAGATTCCCCGGTTCAATGATTTTGTATCGGATCTAAACTGCAGGATAGTAACCTTCGGGCACTCAAGCGACTGTAACTATTACGCAGAGAACATTGCCCTTAACGAGGAAGCATGCGCAGGTTACACCGTAATAAGCAAAAATGCAAAGGTCAGATCAGACCAGTTCGCCCTCGGCGTTCCCGGCGTACACAATGTATATAACTCCCTTGCGGCCATCGCTCTTGCCGACTACCTCGGCATAGACCGTGACACAGTCCGCTCGGCTCTTAAGAAGTTCGCAGGCTCCGAAAGAAGATTCCAATATAAGGGATCCCACAAAACGGTCAACAGAACCGGTGAGTTTGTGATATATGACGACTATGCTCATCACCCGACAGAGATCAGGGCCACCATGGAAACCGCCCTTACTCTTAATTCAAATGACATATGGGTCATCTTCCAGCCCCACACCTACACCCGGACCAAAGCTCTGATGGATGATTTTGCCAGAGTCCTGTCCATGGCCGATCATGTGATCCTGACAGATATATATGCAGCCAGAGAAACCGATAATCTCGGCATCAGTTCGGATACGCTGGCCGAACGGATCAGGACCTACGGCTGCGATTGTAAACACATTTCAGATTTTGATGAGATCGGACAATACGTTTTAAAAAATTGCACAAAAGATGATCTGTTGATAACAATGGGCGCAGGAGATGTCGTAAACATCGGCGAAAAGCTTTTAAGCGATAGTTAATCCACATTATCCACATTCTGATATGGAAGGTTTTCCACAAATGAATGTGGATATTTTTTTACAGAGTACAGACTTAAACAATACCGAATTCATCACGATCACAACCATGTAACATTTTTTATTATCAGTTTACATAACATGTTATCCACAGAGCCCATATTTTCGGTGGATAACCCTCAAAATATAATTCGTGAGATTTACCATTTAGATTTGAGTTACATAGATGATATAATCACTTAAGCTTAATTTATGAAATGGTGAATACATATGGGGTACTTTAGGATTTATCAGGATGGAGCGGCTGATTTCACCGTCGTTTCCAACCGGTTTATTGATGATTACATGGCAGAGGCCAACGATGCCCAGTTGAAGATCTATCTGTATCTGCTCAGGATGCTCAGCGCTGATCTTGCTACCGGGATATCAGACATCGCGGACAAATATAACTATACCGAGAAGGATGTTATACGTGCATTGGATTTCTGGGCCAAGAAGGGGGTTCTTAAGCTTGACCGGGATGCATCGGATGAGATCACAGGCGTGCACATGGTCTCTCTGACCAAAGAGTCGTCCGATACAGCTGTTTTGACCTCAGCTCCGGCTTCAGAACAGATACCGGCTGAAGCTGCGTACGCTCAATCCTCCGATACTGCTTCATCAGGCTCAGCGCCGATAATCAGTATCAGGGATTATTCCAAGCCGCAGTATACAGGTGATGATCTGGTGAACTTTAAGGAACAGCCGAATTCGTCCCAGATCATATTTGTGGCCGAGCAGTATCTGCGCAGACCGCTAAGCCAGAGTGATATCACTACACTGATGTTTATTCTGGATCAGCTTCATTTCTCGGATGATCTTGTGGATTATCTGCTGCAATACTGTGTTGACAAGGGCAAGACCCATCATAAATATATTGAAACGGTTGCTCTTAACTGGGCCCAGTCAGGCATTACCACACCCACACAGGCTGCCGCTTATGTGAGCAGGTATAATCTCGCTTATGACATCATGCGCGCCCTGGGCAAGAACAATACCGATCCATCGACCGTAGAACTTCAGTATATCGACAAATGGGCCAACACTTTCGGATATGATATGTCGGTGATCGGAGAAGCATGCGCGAGGACTGTCCTTAATACGGAAAAGGCGCGTTTTAAGTATGCCGATTCCATCCTTACCAAGTGGTACAAGCTGGGGATACGTAACAAAGCCGATATCGACAGGCTCGACCCTCAGATCACAAGGCAGGCTTCCGAGGAATCATCCGGAACCGGAAAGAATAAATTCAACCAGTTTAACCAGAATTCATATGATTTTGATGAACTGGAGAAGAAACTGATTAGTAACTGATATGCCGTTAACCAGATCTCAATACGAAAACATAATAAACGGATATGACGCCCGAAGGACCAGGGCTCTGGCTGAAAGGGACAACAGGCTTGCCGATATACGCGTCCGGATTCCCGAATACGCCGCTCTCGAGGATAAATCCACTGAATTTGCGGCTTCTTTTGCCAGAAGATATATCGAGGATCCCTCTCTTGATCTTAACGAACTGGATAATATGCTCCATGACCTGCTTAAGAAGAGAGAGGCTCTGCTGACCGAACACGGATATGATCCGGATTATCTGTCTATCAGATACACCTGCCCGGATTGTCAGGATACAGGATACATAGACGGCCGCAAGTGCCATTGCTTCATCAAACGTGAGATTGATCTGCTGTATAACCGTTCCAACATCAGCCAGATGCTTAAGACCGAGAATTTTCACAATCTCAGGACCGACCTGTTCAGTGGCGAAGATCTGGGGCGTTTTAATGAAGCCGTAGCCATTTGTCACGACTACATCGAGCATTTTGACACTAACTATTCCAATCTGATGCTTTACGGCACTGTCGGAACAGGAAAGTCGTTTTTATCATGCTGTATCGCAAAAGACCTGATCGATTCAGGCCATTCCGTGATATACCTAAGCGCCGCGGATTTCTTCAAATTATATGGTGACATGATGTTCGGGCGTAAGAATAATGATGAAGAAGACGTCTTATATGACGATGATATATTTACCTGCGACCTTGTTGTGCTGGATGATCTGGGAACAGAGCTTTCGAATCAATATACATGCTCTGCTCTTTTCGACTTCTTAAACAACAGACACACAGCAGGCAGATCGACCATAGTCAATACCAACCTGTCGCTTCCGGAACTTCATGACAGGTATTCGGACCGGGTTTTTTCCCGGCTGACAGGATATTACAGAATACTCAAGCTTACAGGTCCGGACTTAAGGCTTAAACTGCGTTCGATAAGCTAACCATTATTATCATTCGGAGGATCCTATGTCTAAGAGAGAAGAAAAAAGAAATCTGCAGACCATCCCGGTGGGCTCACTCGGGCTGATACCCCTTGAAGGATGCCGGAATCTGGGTAAACAGGTAGATTATTATCTGGTAAAATGGCGTACCGAAAGAGAAAACGAACATCACGGTTCACTGGCATTCTCCGGATACTTAAGACCAAGCTATATTATAGGCGCCAAGGTACCGAGATTCGGTTCCGGTGAAGCCAAGGGTATGATACTTGAGTCTGTCCGCGGAACAGACCTGTATATACTGGTCGATGTGGCCAATTACAGCCTCACATATTCCCTTTGCGGACATGAGAATCATATGTCACCCGACGACCATTATCAGGACTTAAAGCGTATCATCGCAGCTGTCGGAGGAAAAGCGCGCAGGATCACCGTTATAATGCCTTTCTTATACGAAAGCCGTCAGCACAAGCGTACAGCCAGAGAGTCTCTCGACTGTGCTCTCGCTCTTCAGGAAATGGTCAACATGGGCGTTGATAACATCATAACCTTCGATGCGCATGACGCCAGAGTTCAAAACGCCATACCGCTTAGCGGATTCGAAACAGTCCAGCCTTCTTACCAGTTTATCAAGGGGCTGCTTAACAATGTAAACGATCTTACGATAGATGCAGAGCATATGATGGTAGTAAGCCCGGATGAAGGCGGAATGAGCAGAGCCATATACATCGCCAACGTCCTGGGGTTAGACATGGGAATGTTCTATAAGCGACGTGATTATACCACGATCGTAAACGGGCAGAACCCTATAGTAGCGCATGAATTCCTGGGAGCAAGCGTTGAAGGAAAAGACCTTATAATAATCGATGATATGATCTCATCCGGTGACAGTGTTCTGGAAGTAGCCGAAGTTCTGAAGAAGAAAGGCGCCGGCAGGATATTCATATTCGCAACCTTCGGTCTGTTCACCGGCGGCCTGTCCAGATTTGATGCAGCCTTCGAAAGCGGCTGTATTACCAAGGTGCTTACCACTAACCTCATATACCAGACCCCGGAACTGCTCTCAAGAGAATGGTATATCAGTTGTGACTTAAGCAAATATATTGCATATATAATCGATACCCTCAATCATGATTCATCCATCAGCGATCTGCTTAATCCTGTTGAGCGTATCCAGACCATTATCGCAAAATATAACAACGGTGAATTACAGGACGAATAAAAGGCTTTTGTATTGATTCCGGGTTTTTTATCTTTTGATTGATTCAGGACTTTATATCGTTGTATTGATTCAGGGCGCTTACCGGCTGTATGTTATGAAATGATAGCCGCTGGCCCTGAATTCATTATCCATATCTGTAATGCTTTCTTTCCTAAGTTCTCCGGCAACCGGATCATACAGCACGATCTGGCTGTCATTAAATCCGGTGATCAGATAAGACGTGCCATCATTATTGATAGCAAGTACCGGAATATCCAGGTTTACATAATATAATACTGCGTTCAGATTGCATCCCGCCAGATTAAGTACATTCATATTATCCAGGAATCCGGAGATTATCTGGTATGCATTCTGTCCCTGAGCCAGCAGTATGCGCGAGTTAGTCGTCACGCCTTCATATCTCAGCATACAGTCTATGCAGGAAGCCAGCGACTCCTCCGGTTCTGTCTTATCAGGTTCGGTTATCGCCATTATCTGGTTTTTCCCGGACCTTGTGGTCTTATACCATACATAATCTCCGCTTGTATCTATGACGATACCTGATTGTTCATATGCTTCATTGACCGCATTTGAAGCCTCAACATATCCTGATGTATATCCTCTTAATCCATAAACATAATAATTGATAGTTGCATCTTCATTCAGTCCGGAAAGCTCATTACTTCCCTCGGTTACGGTTTCTCTGGGAGTAAGGAATATTATCTCATCGTCAGCCAGTTCTGTTTTCATGCTTATCTGAACTACGGTCTCAAGCGACTCCGTCACAACCCTGACTATATGGTTTTCGGGAGTCACATCATCCTGAGTCCTGACGATCTGATCGTCAGCTACCTCTTCATATCTGTCTGATTTCTCGTTATATGACGCACGTTTCAGATTGATAAGCCCATCTGCAAACTCCGTTTCCATAACAAACAGATCCGGCTCGGAATAAGTTTTTAAGATATCGCCCGATGAGCTTCTGATGATCAGTTTATACATGGGAAATATTACGGTACCGTCAATATCCGTCTTAACGCTTCTTGATTTTGCCAGTCCGTATACGCAGTCATTGCCCATAAAACCAAGAGGCATTATGTATTCACCATATCCCGCCTTTATATCTTCACTTAGCCCCGTAGACAGATTAATGATCCTGAGTTTCGATGAACTGTACAATTCTCCGTCCGTCTGCCACAGAAGCATCTGCCCGTTGTCGGATACTTTATAGGAATCATCCTGAAGATTCGAAGCCATGGTTACAAGCGTCTTGTCTACGGGATCGATCTCATATACGGTCCTCTCAAGCATAAAATACTCATGTCCTTCTCTGTCGGTATAAGCCAGCTCATCCACATTTCCCATAAGTACCGATGCAGATTTGTCATAATCTATATACGCCAGTTCTTCGATGGTATTATATGCGCTGTTGTATTTATATACGGATATACCGACATGACCTTCATGAATGCCCCTGTTCATATAACCGTATACCATGAATTCAACATCCCCGGTCTCATCAACGCTTAGTATATGGATCCTGTGATCCCTGTGTATGCATCGCAGGTCATCATGTGCATCATCATAAAAGCTGTATATCATTGATACCCTGTGATCGGTTGTATTAACGCCTATCAGCTTGCCTGCATCGGAGAAGGCAAAACCGCCGCCCCCGTCGCTTTCCACAAGTTCTATATCCGGTCCCGCAAGGCCCAGTTCAATCTGATCTCCTGCGTATATATCTCTCGACAGATCCGGTATCTGTTCAAGATCCCTCTCCCAGCTGAGCAGATATATACGATCAGTCGTATATCTGATACGATAATACTCCGTAACATTACAGATCGCATTTCCCGACTCCTCGAGTATGCCCACCTGATAATCCACTTTAAAATATCCTGTCTGGGGAGTCAGTTCCGAAATCGTAATCCTCGGTTTTCCGAAACGGTTTATCGACAGATCACCCCATGTAACCTGTTTAAAACTGGAATGTATATCCGTATGCATATAATTGGAATTATCACCGGACGAATTTGATTCAAGATATTTGGTCAGTTCTTTTGCTGCGGTCTTATCAAATGTCTTGTTGGAAAAGTCATATACATAAGCAACCTTTTCCTCTACGTGAAGATTCTCGGACCAGATAAGCCTTGTATAATAGCAGATATCAGTATATCTGTCGGTATCTATAACAATGATGAGCATGTATTCTTCACCATCGGTTATAAGATCCTTGATGGTAAAAGATCCTTCCGTAAATCCGTTTGCGGGAGTCCGGTAATTGATATCCGTCTTCTCAACAAGCCTGTCTCCGTTCATGGATCTGACTTCAAAAGACATATCATTGATCGCGGCTCCGTAAGTATCAACATAATAGTTTATTTTTCTGTCCGCATCCACAACAGTCAGATTATCACGCATATACCCTGTCTGCATCCTGTTAAGATAACCGTACAGATAGTTAACATCATAGTCTGCGACCTTCAAATGTACTACCGGAAGACTTGCGGCAGCCATATCCGTCGTCATATCCACATTATCCCGGTTTAGGAAATGACTAAAGCACAAACAGGCCACCGCAAATACGGTGACCG
>JAEEGL010770917.1_pt1 | contig 10424 bp, 7 predicted proteins | sample 9134231 | NCBI WGS metagenome assembly JAEEGL01 (sample SAMN16246548, study PRJNA631951) | gut metagenome | biome: gut microbiome; feature: rumen; material: fiber-attached | host: Bos | place: Iran: Karaj | collected 2018-10
CGGGTGCAAATTTTCACAGTAAACATTAAAAGGCCACCGGAGCACCGGTGGCCTTCCATATCACTGTTGACTTTCAATCCTCAGATCTTGAAGTAGCTGATCGTATCATTGAGCTTGTTGGCAAGATCCTGAAGATCAGCAGCTGACTGCGAGATAAGAGTAAAGGTTGCGTTGAGCTCTTCCATGGAAGCGTTGGTTTCCTGGGTGGAAGCAGCATTCTCTTCGGAAATGGCGGAGAGATCCTCGATGATGGAATCGAGCGCTTCTCTTGCCTTGTTGAGTTCGGAGACCTTGTCCTCGATATTGTCCGCACTGTGGGAGACGTTCTTGACGTTCTCGAGCATCTCACCCATGTTGTCCTTGGTGGCGCCGAGCTTGACGGTCTGCTCATTAAAGCTGTCCTTGAGCTCAGAGAGCGCATTTACGGATGAAGCAACGTCGGAAAGCAGTCTGTCGACAATGGACTTGATCTTGGTGGCACTGTCTGCTGACTGGTTAGCCAGGATACCGATCTCACCCGCAACAACCGCGAAGCCCTTGCCCATCTCCCCCGCTCTTGCAGCCTCGATGGAAGCATTGAGGGACAGAAGATTGGTCTGGCTTGCGATCTCCTGGATCGTAGCGGTGAATTTGCTTATCTCATTAGCGGAATCATTGGTCGCCCTGATGACGGAATCAATCTCATTAACCGACTTGGTAACGTGGTCCGACTGCTTGATCAGATCGTTCATTGCATCCATTGCAGTATCGCAGGATGTCTGCATTGCCCTGGAGTACTCATTGAGCGAATCGACTTCCGCATTGACGGTATCAATGCTGTTGCCGATGGAGGTTGTATTGTCGGCCGCATTCTGGACATATTCCGCCTGGGATACGGAGCCTCTGCTTATATCATCTACAGCCTGGCTGACCTGACCGGAAACCTCGGTAGCCTGCTGCGCATTCGAAGCAAGCTCATTACCGGATTCCTTGACATTTTCAGCCATCGTCTTGGTATCGCCTATAATACCGGACAGCTTTTCGGTAACGGAATTGACGTGATTGACCATCGCACCAAATTCATCGCCCCTGTTTGTGAACTTGGTGATCTCGGTGAATTTACCGTCAGCCAGTTCTCCGACTGCGGTGTTAACTTCTTCAACGGGTCTGGTGAAGGAAAGAGCCATGTAGACCGAAATAAATCCCGCAACCGCAACGAGTACAAGTGCGATCACTACTGAGATCATTGCGGATCTTCTTGCTGCGCCGACAGCTTCATTCATGGTCTTAACGGTTACTACGGACCAGCCTTGTGCGAAGTAATCGCACTCGGTCAGTCCCTGTCCCATCCTGACGTAGCCGACCATACAGTCTTCTCCGTTTACCTCATCCTCATAAACGCCTTCTTCGGATGCTGCTGTCATAAACTCTGAACCGGTATAATTCTCAGTTTCATCATCTGCCTGGATCTCAAACTGGGAATGTGAAGCGAGCTGTCCGCTTCTGTCTACGATAAACGCATTATCCGCTTCTTCGGAAAGGAAATCGTGAAGTGAATTAAGGTCGTAATTTCTCTGAACCGTACCTATGATCGATCCGTCTTTTCCACGGACGGGAACAATGACGGTGATTATCCTGGTTCCGGTAGATTTACTTACAATGACATCGGAAACGTAATTATTTCCGGCGATAGCCTGTTTGAAATACTCACGATCGGCAACATTTACGCAGTTTCCGACAGTCCTGAAAAGCTGCTGTCCTGTCGTATCGGCGATTGCTATGGTATTACCGTCGCCGAAAGCCTCATCGACATAATGGATATACAATGAGATCTCATCTGCCTTGGAGGTGTCCTCTCCGCTCAGATACTCGACAATCGTGGGCGAAATTGCAACCGCCTCGATCGCCTTCATATTCTGATTGATCTTGGAGGAGAACATATCCTCGATATACCAGGATTGCCACGAAAGCATCTCCCGGGAATCTTCAAGTGCTTTACTTGTGGACGAATTGTAGCTGATGATCGTGGTGATCAGAACAGGAATCACCGCAACCAGAAGCATAACAGAAATAAGCTTGGTTTTGACAGAACCGGTCAACTTAGACATTATTTTATTCCTCCGCTCATAAGCATCCGGCCAATACCGGACTTATGTGTATAATACACCAGACAGCAAAAAATTGTAAATATACATGTTTCAGGGCAAAAAGACCACCGGAAGTAAATGTCCGGTGGTCTGAACGTAAAATCTCTCCTGATATTACTGTATCTCTACATTCTGGATCATTACGGGGATGCCCTTTTCCTTGGCATAGAACACGAGGTCGCATGAATCGCCGTAATATGCATCACACGAAAAAAGCACTTCCTTCGCATCCGCAAGGGTTCCGGTCTCATCGAGAGTTCCCCAGCCCGCAGCCTTGAATTCCTCAACTATCTTCAGGTACTTGTCCGTTACCGGGCACTTGTTGAGCCTTAAGAACTCCTCGGTCCTTGACCAGGGGTGCCAGACAAGCTGTACATCCTGCGAAGCACCCTTGAAGATCTCAAGATTCTTATTCAGCTTCGAGATGGCCATATCCGGTTTTGACAGAAACGGAAGCAGATCTGTAAAGAAAAACAGTTTTTTCATTTTGTCACTCTCCAAGAAATATACTGACTATATATTACTTGAAGTACGAGATAACTTCAACCAGCTTATCGGAATTATCTCTTGTCTCATCGGAGCTCTGTGCGATCTCGTTGATTGAATTAGCGATTCCGGTAACGTTAGCGGATACTTCCTGGTTGGATGCCGCATTTTCCTCGGATATCGCACTGAGCGCCTGCACTGCATCGGTGATGCTGTTCTGGACTTCCTCAAGCTCCTCCGCATCCTTGGTAACATTCTTGATATTTTCAAGCGATGCGGCGATCTCTTTTCCGAGGACTTCGAACTTGGTCTGGGTCTCTCCGACGAAGCTCTGCTCCTGCTTGATGAGATCTGCAACATTTGCGGAAAGTTCAACGCTGGCTTCGGAATTCTTGACTATCTCATCAACGATATTTCTGATCTCGTTAGCGGATCTGCTGGACTGGTCGGAAAGGCTTCCGATCTCTGTAGCGACAACCGCAAATCCCCTTCCGGCCTCGCCTGCTCTTGCAGCCTCAATCGAAGCATTCAGTGCAAGGAGGTTAGTCTGGCTTGCAATCGATGCGATCATATCTACAGCTTCCTTGATCTTCTGAACCGCATCGTTGGTGGATGAGATCTGTCTTGAAATATCTTGGACAGCTTCTACCGTCTGAACGGATGACTGTGATACCTTGTCGATATACTCTCTCGCATCATTATTCGCCGATGCAATATTGTCGGATGAAACAGCAAGTGCATCGGAGCTTTCGGTGAGCATTGCGATGAGTTCGTTCAGGTTGCCGATCTGCTTTCCGATCTCCTGAACATTATTAGCCATATCGGTAGCGCCCTCTGCAAGATCCTCCATAGCGGATGAGATCTGGTTCGCATCCCTTGAGCTTTCTCCGGAAAGCTTATTTACATTGTTTGCACCGGTATTAAGGTCAGAGCTTATGAGCTTGACATGTCCAATGATCTCGCTGAGTTTATCCCTTAATGCATTCGATGCGAAGATCAGCGACTTCGTCTCGGCGATATTGGTAGATGCATCATTTTCAATGCTGAGATTACCGTCTGCAAGCTTTCCAAGAGTATCGGCACATGCGCTTATGGGCTTAGCTACCTTATTGGCGAAAAACAGACACAGGGCAACGAATAATACAAGGAGGACTGCGGCGATACAGCTTGAAACGAGGACCATTTTTCCGATCGCATTTTTGACTTCTGAAACGGTCTTTCCCGCAAAAGCCATACCTACTACTTTACCTTCACCGTCGGCAAGAGGAATATAGTATACGAAATACTGTTTTCCGTTGATCACAACGTCATCGGAGAAATATTCATTACCCTTATTGATAACTTCCGCGATAACGGCATCGGATGCCTTGGTTCCCTCGATCCTCTTTCCGTCATCACCTATGATGGAAGTACAGAATCTCGTATCACCCCTGAAAACGGTAAGATCGACATCCGCATACTTCAGATGATCCATATATTCGGGATCATATGTGATCCATCCGTCCTCGAGATATTCGGGATGGGCAAGATCGTATGCGTAATACTCCTTGAGGTCGATGCATGCGACCTTAAGCGTATTCTTGGTCTGTGTTTCGAGATTATCCTTCATGTAGAAGATGCAGAAAAGCGTAAGAACAAGAAGTGATACCACAAGCGGTATCATGGAAAGCAAAATAAGAAATCTGTGCATGGATATTCCGGACTGTTTTTTCATCCTTAGAACCCCTCCTAAGAAAAATAAATAATTTTTTAATCCAAAATAATATCTTTTTGTATTCAATTATAGGGTTATAATACCACATTTAATGCAAATATTACACACAAATGTGAATATTTTACATATAAAAGAGCAGGCCTTTACGGCCTGCTCTCTAAAATCCCGTCAATACTTACCGGATCAATAATTCTCTTCGCGAACCTCGAAGAAGCTCTGGGGATGCTTGCAGACAGGGCATACATCGGGAGCTTCGGTCCCCACTACGATATGTCCGCAGTTACGGCATTCCCAAACGGTAACACCGGACTTCTTGAACACTTCCATAGCCTTTACGTTCTCAAGCAGCTTACGGTAACGCTCCTCATGAGCCTTCTCAATGGCAGCAACGCCTCTGAACTGCTCCGCAAGCTCATGGAAGCCTTCCTCATCCGCTTCCTTGGCCATACGGACATACATATCGGTCCACTCGTGATTCTCGCCCTCAGCTGCGGCAAGGAGGTTCTCTTCGGTTGTTCCGAGTTCACCGAGAGCCTTGAACCAGAGCTTGGCATGCTCCTTCTCATTCTCTGCGGTCTTAAGGAAAAGAGCAGCTATCTGCTCATAGCCGTTCTTCTTGGCAACTGATGCAAAATAGGTATATTTATTCCTCGCCTGTGACTCACCTGCAAATGCGTCACGAAGGTTCTTCTCTGTCTTTGTTCCCGCATAAGGATTCCTGGAAACCGAAGTTTTCTCAAACTTTGATGCGGGCGCGTGGCACTTAGGGCATTCAAAATCAGCGGGAAGCTCCTCACCTTCATAGATATAACCGCATACGGTGCAGCGCCATACGGTCTTTCCGCCTACTGTTTCTTTAACAAGATCGCTCATAACTACCTCCTTATTTTTTAGAATTTGATTAAGTATACCACATCACTTCACAATATCCGACAGGAATTTTGTCATTCCCGAATATTCCCGCAAAAATGCTGCGTGATTATCCTTCACATAACCAAGATCACCGTTTGCGGATGCCTCTTCAAGCAGTCTTGCCTTCTCGGACAGCTCCATGGCACCGATCGTCTTGGAACCGCTTTTTACCGAATGTATCAGCGTACGGTATTCCTTCATATCCTCTGCCTTAAGGAAATCGTCAAGCGATGCGCTCTTTTCGACATACGTTGATGTGTACTCCGAAATGACTTCCCTATAGAATTCCTTATCCTTGCCGCAGTAATTCAGTGCCGCTTCGGTATCGATGCCCTTTTTCTTCAGTTCTTCCAGGAAGTCCCCTTTTTCGGCAGTATCTTCCTGCACAGCTTCTTCCTTATCATCTGACGGCGAAAATTCCATTACCTCATCTTCCGCATCATCGTTAAATACGGGAGCTGTCATGGGCTCAGGTTTTTCCTCTTCCGGCACATCCTGCTTCATCGTTACAAACTCGGGAGGCAGGAACTCAAGAAGCTTTTCCTCGAGCTCCGTGATCTCCACCGGCTTGGAGAGATAATCGTCGAAGCCGTCCTCGAGGTACTTTTCCCTGGCACCCACAACCGCATTTGCCGTCAGCACGATGATCTTCGTTCCCTCGGGAATAAGGTCCATCTCCTTAAGCTTTCCAAGCGTTTCCACGCCGTCCATCTTGGGCATCATATGGTCAAGGAATACGATATGGTAAAAATGCTCCCTGATCTTGCCGATCGCTTCCGCTCCGGAAAATGCCAGATCCGGAACGATCCCGTTTCTCTTGAGAAGGTTCTTTACAACCTTGCAGTTCATCTCATTATCGTCCACGATCAGGATCCTTGCGTCAGGCGCATAGACATACGGCTTGGATCTCATATGTCCCGATGCCTTGGCGTATCTTTCGGTATAATCTCCGATCGGTGTCTCATCAATTATTTTCTGTCTTATTACAAAAGAAAACCTTGATCCGACGCCGTATTCCGATTCAACCTCAAGCTTCGAATCCATCATATCCAGAAGCTTAGTGACTATCGCCATTCCAAGGCCGGTTCCTTCTATGCCGCGGTTTCTTTTCTCATCGATCCGGGTGAAGGATTCAAACAGCTTGTCCATATCCTCCTTGCGGATTCCTATTCCGGTGTCGGATACAACAACCTCTATAAGAATGTTTCCGAGTGCGCGCTCCTTCTCCATAACGGTCAGGGTCACGCTTCCACGTTCGGTATATTTGACCGCATTGGTAAGAAGGTTCATGACAACCTGCGAAAAACGCACATCATCTCCGAACAGTTCCGAAGGAAGCTTTCTGTCGACCACAACCTTAAGTTCAAGCTCTCTGGCCTCGGCCCTTGCCTTGATGGAATTGACCAGATTGTTGATGACCGAAGCAAGATCGTATTCGACGGGAATGATCTCCATCTTGCCATCTTCTATCTTGGAAAAATCGAGTATCGAATTGATTATGTAGAGGAGGTTTCTTCCGGATGCGGAGATATTTTCCGCATACTCGAGAATGTCCTTGTTGTCGCTCTCTCGAAGGATCATCTCGTTCATTCCGAGAACGGCATTGATGGGAGTCCTGATCTCATGCGACATCTGCGCAAGGAATCTGCTCTTTGCCTTATCGGCCTGGATGGCAATGTCTGCGGCTTCCCTGAGCCTGGCCTCATATTCAATCTCGGTAACATTGGAGATCTGATAGCTGCTTACGGTTATGAAGACGACAAATGCATCGACGAAATACAGAACAGGGAATCTGTTCATGAACGTTTCGGAATAGTATGCCGCCATATTCTCCCTGTACGGAGTATAGAACATGCATATGAAAAGAATTTCGTAATAGATAGAAAGAAATATCCCGTGCTTGGCTCCGATAAGGAAGCTGACTCCTATCGGAACTATAAGAGTCCACAGTATCGCAAATCCGTCATTTACTCCCTTAAGACTGTAATAAGTAAATATGCCCAGTCCGATTATCATAACAGTGAACTCAACGGGCTTTCTCTTTTTGCGGACCCTGATCTCAAAGACCATGAAAAGACCGAGAACGGCGATGGCTACAGTGGTAAAGGTAACAAAGCCCTTGTGCTGGGCCACGTTTATAAGTGTCATGACCAGGCCGCCGAGTGAAACGGCAATGCCAAGCAGCGTGATGGCCCTTACATTCCTGTCATGTCTGGCCCCCACGAATATATTCTGGTTCATGAAGTGATAGTATTCTTTTGTAAAAGGGATAATGACTTTTCTGTTAGTCGTCAGGTCTTCAGACATATTTCCACCCAAAATCCGGTTATCTCATCCTGAGCAGAAGATGTACGTCCCTGTATCATCTCGGCAGAACCTCCGCCTTTTGAAGAAAGGTTTTCCCTCATAAGCTTCGCAAGCTCGCGTGCATCAAGGCCGCGTCCGCCCGCGTAATACATATATCCTTTTTGATCGTTCCCGGCAAATATCCCGACATAGCCGGACTTTCTGGCGGTCAGTTCGTTGAAGATGTTCTTCATTGAAACCGGCGAAAGCTCCATATCGGTAAAGATACATCCCGGGCCGTCATCCGTGATCCCGGAAAGGATCGCTTTTTCCGCATATTCCGAAAGCTTTGCCTTAAGAACGCGGTTTTCATCCCTTAAGCTTTCTGCGATCCCGGGAACATTATCACGATGTGTCGAAAAGCTCTTGGCGAGCGATTCGAGGTTATCGATATTTTTCTCTATGAACTCAAGAGCCCTTAAGCCGCAGAGAATGCTCAGCTGCGTTCCTCCTTTTACGGAGGCAAAAGAAATAACCTTGATAATGCCGATGCTTCCTGTCCTTGCCACATGGGGTGCACAGCATGCACAGACATCAAGAGGCGAGCCGGGATCTCCTATAGTAATGAGCCTTACCTGTCCCGCTATCTCTATCTTGCTCCTGTATTCCATGGAAGCGAGCTCTTCCGGGGAAGGATAGGAATCCGTAATGGGCAGGTCTTCGTAAACCGCTTCGTTGGCCCTGATCTCGATCTCCCTGATCTGCTCTGCGGAAAGCTTGCCCGAGACCGTCAGTGTAACGGGTTCGTCATCGCTGAGATGAAAGCCGATATTGTCATAGCCGTACAGATTATGTATAAGTCCCGATACGATATGCTCTCCGCTGTGGTTCTGCATCCTCGAAAAACGCGTCTTCCAATCAAGAACACACCTCACACTGCTTCCCGCAGGTATCTCACAGTCAACCGCATACCTTATATCCGTATCACCCTCGGAAGCATTTCCGATAAGCTCACCCTTAAGGACACTGACCTTCCTGTCTCCGTATAAAAGAAATCCCGCATCGGAATACTGTCCGCCCTCCTCGGGGAACAGTATGGTCTCTTTTAGTTTAACGTAAAACTGTCCGTCCTCACAAGTACTCTCTGTGACGATAGTTTCTAGTTCCTTAAGAAAGCTTTGTCTTTCGTATACTTTTTCAGTCATCTATCAGGCTCCTGTACCGTTTCCTGTCACTTCTTTTCCGGGATTTTCGACGGCAAGATTCTTAAGCCAGCGTTCCTTCTTCAGCCAGAAATGAAATCCCGCTATCTTGATGAAGTCGAGAAGCTTGACTCCGCAGTACATTCCGACGGGTCCGATGTCCGTAAAGAATGCAAGTAACAGCAGCATGGGGATCATCATAAATATAGTGATCAGCGAATCGGCAACGGCTCCCATTGCGGTATCCCCGCCGGATCTTGCAACCGCCTGCTGTGTGTTCATATAGACCCATACAGGCATAAAGAGCGACATCAGTATGACCATGTTCGTGCATATATGTATCGCACCGTCGCTGAGTCTTCCTCCGAATACGAGCGGTATGATAAGTGTTGTGCCAAGCCCGAAAAGGGTCATAAGAAAACCGAATATAGCGGAACCCGACAAAAGCCAGGTCTTCTCCCTGCGTGCCTTTTCAAGATCTCCCATTCCGAGTGTCTTACCGAGGATGACTCCCGTTGACGAATAGATCCCCTCGAATGCGACAAAGAACAGATTGGCGATCGTAAAGCTCGATGCCATTCCCGATACAACATCCGCTCCGCCTCTTCCGTTATAAATTGCGGTTGTAAGTGTTTCGGAAAAGATCCAAACCATCTCACAGAAAAGAACAAGCGAGCCCTTCTTCAGTATCTCTCCGAAAAGCTTCCAGTCTATTTTGAGCAGCCCGGTGAATCTGACAGCAAACTCCGGCTTCATCTTAATATAGATGATCACGAATATGATCAGTTCAAGAGTCCGGGCTATGACAGTTGCGATCGCCGCTCCGCGGACTTCAAGTCTCGGTGCTCCGAGATTGCCGTATATGAGAAGCCAGTTGAAGAAAGTATTCGTAAGAGTCGCAACTATCGTAACCGCAAGAGGTATCTTGACCTTCCCCATATCACGAAGTGAGGTTGCAATACAGAGCGAAACCGTCATCGGAAGCCCGATAAAAAATGATATGCGCATATAGCTTACGGCCTGATCGAGGATGAGCGGCGCATCGGTGTTTCCGATAAGCATCAGTGAAAGAACCTGTCTCGGGAAAACAATGCATACCAGAAAAAAGGGAACAAATGCAGCCAGCCCCATTGCCAGTTTAAACCGGAATGCCTGCTTCATTCCATCCGGATCCCTGGCGCCGTAGAACTGGGTCATGAATATTCCACCGGCCATGCATATAGCATTCAGGTAAACGAAAAATACAAAGAGCACCTGACCTGCCACATTGACACCGGACATACAGATATCGCCGAGTCCCGATACCATAAAATTATCGACAAGCGAAACAAGGCTCTGGATCAGAGCCTGGAGCATGATCGGGACAGCAATCTTAAGGGCGCTTGTATAAAAGCGCCCTGTTCCGAAGAGTCTGTTTTTTTCTTTTACGATCACGTCAGTCATAGATCATTATTTATGTGTCTTGAGCCAGTTCCAGAAAGAAGACTGACTTACAGTACCGTTATACTTAGTTTTGATGGACTCGTCGCGTGCTATCAGGTAGTACTGAAGTCTCATATTTTTGAGTTCGCCCGACAATACAACGTTGTAATCGTTAAATACGAATGTAGTCCCGTCAGCTCTGAGATTGGTAGATGTCCAGGTTCCGTTGTAATAATACCAGGCCTTTGAGGAGGCAGTCTCCATGTACACAGCATA
>JAEEGL011134587.1_pt1 | contig 10424 bp, 8 predicted proteins | sample 9134231 | NCBI WGS metagenome assembly JAEEGL01 (sample SAMN16246548, study PRJNA631951) | gut metagenome | biome: gut microbiome; feature: rumen; material: fiber-attached | host: Bos | place: Iran: Karaj | collected 2018-10
ATGATGGTGATCACCGAGGAAAGGGCGTCGGTGAGGTTGTTCACCGCGTCCAGGACGATGGCGATCGACTTGGAAAGGATGCCGGTGACCAGCTTGAACGCCGCCAGCAGCACGTTCACCCCGATGCCGGTGACGCTGGTGCGTATGATCTTCCTGTTTCTGTCCATTCTTTGTACCCTCTTATGCTGAAATGCAGGATCATTATATCAGGTATGAAAAACATAGTCAATATGGGGCGGATACTGTTATGGGCTTCAGTTGACGGAACGGCGGCGATGCCGTATCATTGAGAAAAATCAGGTTCGGGAGGATCCGATGAAGGCTGAATTCGAACGCTTCGACATGACCGCGCCGCCCAGAAGACCCAAGTGGTATCTGAAACCCATCACCTGGCTGCTGAGCGCGCCGGACGTGCTCATCCACAGGACGAAGATCGTCAAGACGGGGATGGAGGGGATCGAGCCTCCCTACCTTCTGCTGTGCAATCACAACGCCTTCATGGATTTCAAGGTGGCCACCATGGCCACCTTCCCCCACACCGCCAACTACGTGGTGGCCATCGACGGCTTCATCGGCAGGGAGGGGCTGCTGCGGGACGTGGGATGCATCTGCAAGCGGAAGTTCACCAACGACGTGATGCTGGTCCGCCAGCTGCAGAAGGTGGTGAAGCAGGGCGGGATCCCCGCGCTGTATCCGGAGGCCAGATACAGCCTCTGCGGCACCACCGCCATCCTTCCGTCTTCCCTGGGCCAGCTGTGCCGCCTGCTGAAGGTGCCGGTGGTGATGCTGCGGTGCCACGGGCACCACGTCAACTCCCCCTTCTGGAACCTCCACAGCAGGAACGTGAAGCCCACCGAGGCCGAGATGGAGCTGCTGTTCACCCCGGAGCAGCTGAAGGAACTGACCGTGGACCAGGTGAACGAACGGCTGGTGAAAGCTTTCCAGTACGACGACTTCGCCTGGCAGAAGGAGAGGGGCATCCGCACCCCGTACAAGGGAAGGGCGGAAGGCCTCCACAAGGTGCTGTACCAGTGCCCCCACTGCGGCACCGAGTACCGCATGACCTCGGAAGGGACGAAGCTGCGCTGTGAGAGCTGCGGCAAGAGCTGGACCATGACCGAACTGGGGGAACTGAAGGCAGACGAGGGGGAGACCGAGTTCTCCCACATCCCGGACTGGTATGAATGGGAACGGGCCAACGTGCGGGCGGAGGTGGAAGCCGGGACCTACTCCAGCGGAGAGCTTCCGGTGCACGTGGACACCCTTCCCAACGCGAGGAAGTACATCCGGCTGGGCAACGGGACCATGGTCCACGACATGAACGGATTCACGGTGCGGGGCACCGACGTGGACGGGGACCCCTTCGAGATGGTCAAGCCGGTCCCCAGCCTCTACTCCTGCCACATCGAGTACGAATACCTGGGCAAGTACGGGGACTGCGTGGACCTGAACACCCTGGAGGACACCTGGTACGTCTATCCCGAGAGCGGGGACTTCTCCATCACCAAGATGGCTCTCGCCACCGAGGAACTGTATCTGCACAACGAGCGGATGAACGGCAGGGAGCCCAAGCCCGGCCTGGCCTGAACGGAAAAAGGAATAAGCAAAGGGAGCGGCTTCGCCGCTCCCTGTTCTGTCTCTGGGGGGATTCTCAGTCTTTCTTGCCCTTCTTTTCCCCGATGCTGAGCAGCAGGTTGAGCAGGATGCCGAAGATGGACGCGCCGGCGACGCAGGGGATGCTGGCCCCGAAGAGGGGGATGTTGCCGCCGAAGGCGTACTGGCCGCCGATGCCGATGGTCATGATGGAGGCGATGACGGCGATGTTCTTGCTGTCGAAGAGGTTGACCTGCTTCTCGATCATGATGGCGATGCCCTGGGCCGCGATGGCGCCGAAGAGGTAGATCTCCAGGCCGCCGATGACCGCCACGGGGATGCCGTAGATGACGTTGATGAGGGGGGTGAAGCAGGAGATGACCATGGCGATGATGGAGGCAGCGACCAGGACCGGCACGCTGAAGACCTTGGTGATGGCCATGGTGGAGATGTTCTCGCCGTAGTTGGTGCCGGCGGGTCCGCCGACGAAGCCGGCGATCATGTCGCAGATGCCGTCGCCGATGAGGTTGCGGTCAAGCAGCCCGATCATGTCGTACCTGTCCTTGCCCTTCTCCTTGGCCACGTTGTTGACGTAGACGTCCAGCTGGTACATGTGGGCGGTGGACTCGGGGATGGTGGCCAGAGCGACCGGCATGATGGCGGCGATGGCGGCCCAGCTGAACCGGGGCAGGGTGATCTCAGGCAGGGCGAAGAGGGCGTTGCCGGTGCCCGCCCGGAAGAGGTTGGTGCCGGCGGCGGCGAAGATGCCGGCCACCGCGCTGCCGGTGAGGGCGCCGAAGAGCAGCGGGAGCTGTCCCAGGAAGCCCTTGAGGTAGCGGGAGTAGAAGACGGTGGAGAGGAGGGTCACCAGGGAGACCACCGCGTGGGCGACCACCGGGCCCTCGGTGACGATGGCGTCGCTCATGGCGTTGCCCACCAGGGTGAGGCCGATGACCATGGCCACCGAGCCGCTGACGCTGCCGGGAAGGATGTTCTCGACGGCGTTCTTTCCGAACCTGCGGACCAGCAGGCCGGCCAGGATGGAGATGAGGCCGGAGGCGATGATGCCGCACTGGGCCTCAGGGATGGAGCCCACCGCGCCGACGGCGGAGAGGTAGGCGAAGGAGGATCCGTAGTAGAGGGGGATCTTCCCTCCGGTGATGAGGATGAAGCACAGCGTCGCGAGACCGCTGGCGAAGATGGTGGTGGAGACGGGGAAGTTGGCGATCAGCGCCACGGTCACGGTGGCGGGGAACATGACGATGACCTGCTGGATGGCGTAGAGCAGCAGTTTCCCAATCGGGGGCTGCTCATCGGGAAGGTAGCCGACGGCTTTCTTGGTGCTCATTCTTTTTCTCCTCTGAATTGAATTGTGTTTCCTCAACTGAATCGCTTCCCGGCCGCAAGACATACAAATAAGCCTACCTGTCGCTGACGGGTAGGCTTTCGCTCTGTTCCATTGCCTGCACCTTATCAGCGTCTCTGCACCGATTTAAAGAAGCAAGATATCTCTGTCTATTCAGTTTAGTAAAGGATAGCAGAGGAAACCGCCGCAGTCAATGCCCGGAGGGGAAATAGACGGATTCTTCCCGTGACGATTTTGCGACCGCGTAAAATGAGAAATCTGTGCGTTTTGTCAAAAGAAGAGACGCCCCGCAGCGCGGGGCGTCTTCGGGATGAACAGGGTCACTCGGTGACTTCTTCGAAAGTCTCTTCCACGGCCTCGGCGGCCTCTTCCACGGCTTCGCCGGCATCTTCCGCCGCCTCTTCCGCCTTGCCGGTCACCTTGTGGATGGTGTCCTTCACCTTTTCTTTGACGTTCTCGAAGGCTTCGGGAGCCTTTTCCACCGCGTCCTTGACGCCGGTCTTCACCTTCGCGGCGGTCTCGCCGGCCAGTTCGCTGGCGGCCTTGCCGTACTCGGCCATGTAGTCCTTCGCGTCCACCTTGCCGTCGCCATTGACGTCCGGTACGCCTTCGGGGTTGTTTTCCTTGACCTTTTCAGCCACCTTGGTGGCGGCTACGGCGGTGCCCGCTACCGCGGCCACGCCGAACAGTTTCTTGAAGAATCCCATGATCTATCTCCTTTTGTTTCGTTAAGTTCGGGTTAACACTCTTGCACTGATTATATGCCACGCATCGGCGGAAATCCAATGTTTTTTGTGAACGAAAGCCGCCGTCAGGGCCTGCCGCCCATGCCGCCCACGCCCTGCCGGGTCAGCAGGGAGGAGAGGGTGACCTCGGCCAGGAGGCTTCCGCCTTCGTAGACGCCGCCGGAACCGACGCCGAAGTCGCAGTTTCCGCCGTAGCTGCCGCCGCAGGAGACGGTCCAGGCCTCCCCGGCGGACAGAGCCGGCGCGGAGAAGACGGCGGTGGAGACGCCGGCGGGAACGTAATAGACGTAACTTCTGCCGCCGCCGCGGAACTCCAGGAAACTTCCGGCGGGGACCGTCCGGCCGAAGCCGAGAAAGACGGTATGCTGGGAGACGTCGCTGGGCGCCGTGTCCATGGAGCCGACGCCGCAGGCCAGCAGGACGCCCCCGCTGAGGGTGAAGGAGGTATCGTAGTCCAGGGCGCCGTTGCCGCCGCCGTTGTTGAACACCGTGACGGTGCCACCGGTCATGACGACCGGGCCGTTGGCGTCCAGCCCGTCCCCGTCCGCCACCACGTACAGGGTGCCGCCGTTGACGGTGAGGGAACCGGTGGAGGAAGACATTCCCCCCAAGCCGCTGCCGTCGTTGCCGCCGGCCGCGTTCAGGCCGTCGTCCCGGGAGCGGATGGCGGCTTCGCCGCCGTTGATCACCAGGTCCACCGCCTCCAGCCCTTCATAGCAGCTGCCGATGACGAACCTGCCGCCGTTCAGGGTCAGGGATCCGTCCGAGTGGACCGCGTCGTCCCCGGAGGAGATGGAAAAGGAGCCTCCCTCCAGGATCACGTCCCCGTCGCAGTGGACGGCGTCGTCCCGGCAGTCCAGGAGATAATTCCCTCCCGTTACCGTCACCGAAGTGCCGCCCTTGACGCCCTTGGCGCTGTCTTCCGAGGCGGCGGCGCGGCTGCCGCCTCCCGTTTCGATCTGATAGGCGCCCTTTCCGAGGGCGACGGCATGTTCTCCCTGGATGGCGTCTCCTCCGCTGATGATCCATATCGCCGAGTTGCGGATGGTGACGTTGCCCTTGTCCGCCTCCTTGCCGTTGCTGGAACGGAGGCCGTCCCCGCCCGCTTTCACGGTGACGCGGGCGCTGTCGATGACGAGGGAATCCTTTCCGTTGATCCCGTGCTTCACCGCCTCCACCTCCACCGACCCGTCCAGGATCTTCAGGTCGTCCTTGCAGGTGATGCCGTTCTTGTAGTTGGCGCGGACGGTGAGACCGCCGGATCCCTGGATGACCAAGTCCTCCCTGCTGAAGAGGCAGGCGTCCGGTTCCCCGTCCGCTGAAGAGGACCATTCGTCGTCAAAAGAGTAGGATGCGCTGTCGGTGAGGAAGTTCTCGGTGCCTTCCATCAGGTGGAAGACCACCTCGTCCGCGTCGTGGACGTAGAGGGGACTGCCGGAATTGCAGGTCACGTCCGCACCCGCGAACACCAGGACCACGTCCCCGTCCGGCGCGTCCACGACGATCCGTCCGTCGTCCAGGACGCCCCGGAAGACGTAGGTGCCGCCTTTGGTCACGGTGATGGTGCCGCCTTCGATCGAGACGCCGTTCCCCTTTGCCGAGGCGGAGGAGCCCTTCAGGGAGACGGAGACCGCCTTTTCGGTATCCACCGCGGCCGGGGCCCGGAAGACCGGACCCTCGCCGGGGAGGGCCTCATAGGCGGGGAAGGAATCCCCCAGCACCACGGTCCCCCCGTTCCCTCCGGGACCGGGGCGGTCGTTCCCGCCCGGCACGGGGCCCGGGCGGTCGTCTCCGCCCGGCATGGGGCCGGGACCCGGCTGTCTCCCGTTTCCGCATCCGGTCAGGGAAAGGCAGAGCAGGCTGAGGACCAGCAGGAGGGACAGGCATCTTTTCATCTTCATCCGTTTCACCTCCGTGGGGATGTTTCCGCCCCATCATAAGGGAAGATTGTGAACGGGCCGTGACGGCGTTCGTTTCCGGGAAGGGATAAGGGAAAGGGGAGCGTCCGCTCCCCCGTTTCGTGTCCTCACCCTTCCATGACGTGGAGGGAACGGATCTCCGGATCCCGGATCCGTTCGGCGATGCTGTAGGCGTGGGGCTCCAGGTAATCCCAGTTTCCGGACGTGAGCCCTCTTTTCTTCAGTTCCCTGATGACGCCCAGGCAGATGTCCTCCACCAGGTCCTTCTTGAGCTGCCGGCCGTCCCCGTCGTTGGGGCCGGTGAGGAGGTGTTCCAGGGCGAAACGGTACTCTCCCAGCACGGGGAGGGCCTCCATGCCCCGAAGCATCCACTTGTAATAGGGGCAGTGGGCCCCGTTGAGCAGATAGATCATGCCGCAGGCCTCCCTCACGAAGTCGGAAAGGGCCAGCATGGCGGCTCCCTCCTCCCCGTGGGCGAGGCAGCGGGCGTAGTTGTACTGGCCGGTCTGGGCCATCAGGGCCGCCCGGGCGGCCATCTTCTTCAGCAGCACGTCTTCCGGCATGCCGTGGAGGATCGCTTCCCTCTCCCGGGAGAAGGCCCCCAGGGGGTCGTCCCAGACCTGACCGTTGGAGGCTTCCGCCAGCGCCCAGGAGGGCACGGCGAGCCACTGCCGCCAGCCGGCAGGCGCGCCGGCGGAGCCGGTGTAGGAACGGTAGTAGTCGCTGATGCGCAGCACGCCCCGGGCCTTTCCGGAGAACTCGCTGACCGCGCCCCGGGCGTCCAGGGGCAGGGAGAGGTAGGCTCTCTCCAGTTCGGCGCCGATCCGGTCGAAGTCCCCGTCGGTGAGCCAGAGGCAGAAGCCGTTGTCCACGTCATGGTCCATCGACACCTCGTCGTCGAAACCGAAGCATTCGGAGCCGTGGCCGGCGAGGCCGGCCGCGATGCGGGGCGCGTATTCCGGGAAGCGCTCCAGGATCATGGGCCTGCCGTAGGTCTCGTAGGTCTCTTTCGCTCTCTCAATGGTCTTCATCCGAAGCCTCCAGGATCTCCTTCAGCGCCCAGGAATACCGGAAGTATCCGAACTTGTCGAAGGCGGAGACGCACCGGGACAGGGTATAGCGGTAATAGCCGTCCCGGGGCAGGTCCGGGGTGTTCAGGAGGGTCCACGCCTTCTCCATGCCGTCATAGACCCGCCCGTCCTCCGGATCGGTCATGTAGTACAGATCCGCCAGGTTGCACATGGTGACCGCCATGTCGTTCTCGGGGTGGATACAGTTCTTCAGCACCGAGAGGGCGATCTTGTAGCACCGCTCGGCGTTCTCATATTCCCGGATCTGGGTGTAGGTGATGGCCATGTTGTTGAACAGCCCGGCGAAGCGGTAGTCCGACGGATCCAGCTCGCTGCGGTAGACCCGGGCCACGTGGGCGAAGACGGGGATGGCCTCCTTTTCCAGGCCGAAGCAGCTCATGGTGGTGGCGCAGTTCAGCAGCACGGTGGCGCCGGTGACGGTCTTCCCCAGGCCGTGGTCCCGCAGGATGTCCATGGCCTCGCTGCAGTCCCGCACCGCCGCGGCCCGGTCTCCGGTATGGCGGTACATGCCCACCAGCTCGCTGAGCATGGTCAGCTTCCCCCGCCAGTCCCCCAGGCTCTGGGCCAGGTCCTTCTGCTTCACGGTGAAGGCGACGGCCTCCGCCATCCTTCCCTCGTTCTTGAGGGCGTCCAGCTTCTCCACCGCCTTGGGCACGTTGATGGAGCCCGGGCACGGTGCCGTGTCCGGGACGCCGGAATACTGGGAGGTATCGAAACAGCAGCAGGATTCCAGATATTCTTCCATGGCCTCACCGATGGTCTTTCAATCTGATATAATGAGTATAACACAATCCGGAGGCGGTTACACATGCAACGAAGCAGCGGCATCCTCATGCCCGTCTTCTCCCTGCCGTCCCCTTACGGGATCGGCACCTTCGGGAAGGCGGCCTATGATTTCGTCGACTTCCTGGAACTGGCGGGACAGTCCTGGTGGCAGATGCTGCCCCTGGGACCCACCAGCTACGGGGACTCCCCCTATCAGAGCTTCTCCTCCTTCGCCGGAAACCCCTACTTCATCGATCTGGACCTGCTCATCCGGGACGGCCTGCTGGAACAGGAGGACGTGGACCTGGACTGGGGCGGCACGAAGGACCGGGTGGATTACGGAAGGGTCTACGAGCTCCGTTTCGGCGTGCTGGAGAAGGCGTTCCGCAAGGGATGGGAAAGAGACCGGGATAAAGTTCAGTCTTTCGTCTGGGAGAACATCCGCTGGCTGCCGGACTACGCCCTCTTCATGGCCTGCAAGCGGCATTTCGGCATGCGGGCATGGACCGAATGGGACGAGGACATCCGTCTGCGCAGGCCGGAGGCGGTGAGGGAATACACCAGGAAACTGAAGCACGACGTGGATCTCTTCACATATCTGCAGTATCTCTTTTTCCGGCAGTGGAACGACCTGCGGGCCTACGCCCGCAGCAAGGGGATCGGCATCATCGGGGACGTGCCCATCTACGTGGCCATGGATTCCGCGGACGTGTGGTCGGAGCCCCAGTTCTTCGCCCTGGACGCGGACAACCTGCCGGTGGAGGTGGCGGGGGTGCCGCCGGACGCCTTCTCTGACGACGGCCAGCTGTGGGGCAATCCCCTCTACGACTGGGACGCCATGAAGCGGGACGGCTACGGCTGGTGGATCCGCCGGGTGGACGGGGCTTCCAAGCTGTTCGACGTCATCCGCATCGACCACTTCCGGGGCTTCGCCGCCTACTGGGCGGTGCCGGCGGGGGAGAAGACGGCGGTGAACGGGAGATGGTGCCCCGGCCCGGGAATGGACCTGGTGGGAGTGCTCACCTCCTGGTTCCACGGCCTGCAGTACATCGCGGAGGACCTGGGGGTCATCACCGACGACGTCATCAAGCTGCTGGAGGATTCCGGCCTGCCCGGCATGCGGGTGCTGGAGTTCGCCTTCGGTTCGGACAGCAAAAACGGGCACCTGCCCCACAACTACACCCGCAACACCGTCTGCTACGTGGCCACCCACGACAACGATACCGTCATGGCATGGAAGGACTCCTTCCCGGCGAAGGACATCGCCAATGCGAAGAAGTACTTCGGCCTTACCGAGGAGGAAGGGATCAACTGGGGCATGATCCGGGGCGGCATGAGCTCGGTGGCGGACCTCTTCGTGGCCCAGATGCAGGATTACCTGGGATACGGCAACGAGGCCAGGACCAACGAACCCAGCACCGCCAGCGGCAACTGGAGCTGGCGGATGCGCGGCCGCACCGCCACCAAGAAGCTGGCGAAGAAGATCCGTTCCATGACGGAGTTTTTCGGACGGCTCCCGCTGGAAGAAAAGAAGAAGGCCTGATCGGGAGATAAGGCATACGGATGAGATCGCAGGCACCTCACCGCGTTCGCGGGAGGCGCCTGATGGCAAGGAGCCAAATGGAAAACAGGAATAGGGAACTGATATCGATACGGCCGCTCCGCGAAGAGGAGAGGGAGCAAGCCCTCCGGCTCGCCTGGAAGGTCTTTACGGAATATGAGTCCCCGGACTATTCCCCTGAGGGGACCGAAGAGTTCCGCAGGACGCTGGAGAATGAGGAATACCTGTCCGGACTGCGTTACTACGGCGCCTTCGACGGAAAGAGGCTGGTGGGAGTCCTGGCGATCCGGGAAGAGAGATCCCACGTCTGCTTCTTCTTCGTGGACGGGGAATACCACCGCAGGGGCATCGGGACAGCGCTGTTCCGGAGGCTGCGGGAGGACTTCCCCGGAAGGATCACTCTCAATTCCTCTCCCTACGGGATCCCCTTCTACCGGGCTCTGGGCTTCCGGGAAACGGAGAGGGAGCAGACGGTGAACGGCATCCGGTTCACCCCCATGGAATACGGGGCAGAGGGAACGGAGGACGACCGCGCCCTGATCCGGTTCTGGGATGAGGTGTTCTCACAGGATGATCCGGAAGCGGAAGAAGAGGTCGTCGACCCGGAGGCCTGGAAGGAGATGGCTCCTTCGGAAAAGCTGTTCCGGGCGGCGGCTTCCCTCGGAACGAAGGAAAAAGTGCTGGATTACGGCTGCGGTTCCGGCTGGGCCGCGGTCATCGCGGCGAAGAGCGGCTGTCCCGACGTAACGGCGGCGGATCCCGCCCCCGGAGCGGCGAAAGCCGCCCGGGAATGCGCGGAAACGTTCGGCGTGCCGGACCGGGTGCGCGCCGTATGCGGCGGTATAGGCTGGCTGAAGGCGGTCCCGGACGATACGTACGACGGCGTCTTCTGCTCCAACGTGCTGGACGTGGTCCCGCCGGAGACGGCGGAAGTCCTGATCCGGGAACTGGCAAGAGCCGCGGCGCCCGGCGCGGACGTGATCATCGGGCTGAATTATTACCTCTCCCCGCGGAAGGCGGAGGAGAGGGGAATGAAACTGGAGGGAGGAAGCCGGCTGTACGTGGACGGAGTCCTGCGGCTGGTCTCCCGCACCGACGAAGAATGGACGGAGGCTTTCTCGTCCCGGTTCACCGTAGAAAAGCTGGAGCATTTCGCCTGGCCTGGGGAGACTGCGGAGACGAGAAGGCTGTTCCATCTGAGAAAGAAAGGGAACTGACATGGTGATAGGGATCATCGGGGAGAACTGCACGGGGAAGTCCACCCTGGCGGAGGAGATCCGCCGGGAACTGGGCGGAGAGATCGTCACGGGAAAGGATTTCCTGCGGATGGCGAAGTCCGAAGGCGAAGCGAAGAAGCTTTTCCGGGAGAAACTGGGGAACGCC
>JAEEGL011159061.1_pt1 | contig 10424 bp, 10 predicted proteins | sample 9134231 | NCBI WGS metagenome assembly JAEEGL01 (sample SAMN16246548, study PRJNA631951) | gut metagenome | biome: gut microbiome; feature: rumen; material: fiber-attached | host: Bos | place: Iran: Karaj | collected 2018-10
GTATTCCTCAACGCCCCCGCCCTCGCCGACACCTTCGACCTCACCGCCGCGCAGCTCGACATCCTCAAGGCACAGGCCGCCGCCACCGACACCGAACGCGTCCTCCGCATCATGGACGCCCTCTCCTCCGCCTCCGACGCCCTACGCTTCTCCCTCTCCCGCCGCACCATCTTCGAGACCGCCCTCCTCAAGGCCGCCCGCGGCGCCGCCTACGTCTCCCTCGACGAGCTCCTCGCCCGCGTCGAAGCCCTAGACCCCGCCATCGCCGCCTCCCTCCCCCCCCACGCCCCCACGCCCCCCCCTTCCATCCCCCTCGCCGCCAACACCCTGCCCCCCCCTCCTCCCCCTGCTCCTCCCGCTCCTCCTGCCCCTCCTGCTCCACCTCCGCCCCCTCCCGCTCCGGAACCCCCGTCCCCTCCGGTCTCTCCAGTCCCTGAACCAACGCCCCAACGATCCAACGATCAAACGGTCAAACGAACCAACGCCCCAACGATCCAACGATCCAACGAACCAACGATCCAACGATCCAACGATCCAACCACCCAACCACCTAACCACCCAACTCTCGTCATCCCCAAACCCAAGCCCGACCCCAACGCCCGCCGCGGCGACCCCAACGACCCCGCCGTCCGCCTCGCCATCGACTCCTTCCAAGCCCGCCTCCTCGACCCCTCCACCTAACTTTTTTTGCCCGCCGGCTCCCATCCCGCCCCCCCCCCATCCTTTCAACCTTTCAACCTTTCAACCCATCTTTTCAACTTTTCAACCTTTCAACTATTCAACCTCCAACCCAAGGACTCCCATGCCCAACTTCATGAAAATGCTCAAGCAAGCCGGTGAAATCCAGAAAAACATGACCAAGGCCCAGGCCGAGCTCGCCGAGCAGCTCCTGACCGCCACCGCCGGTGGCGAAGCCGTCACCGTCACCATCACCGGAACCGGCGACATCAAGTCCATCAAGATCGCCCCCGACGCCATCAAGGCCGGCGACCCCGAGATGCTCGAGGACCTCGTCCTCACCGCCGTCCAGTCCGCCCAGGCCCTTGCCCGCGACACCTCCTCCAAGGTCATGGCCAAGCTGACCAACGGCCTCCAGCTCCCCCCCGGCTTCGGCTTCTGATCCCCCGCGCGGCGTCCCCCCCGCCCCCATGCCCCGGTCATTCCCCTTCGGTCTCTTCTCCCTCTCCATCCGAGTCTGGCCGGGCGGTCACCGGGCCGCCCCTCCCCTCCTGATGGCGCGGCTGTCAGCCGCCCATTCCCTCCCATGAATGCCCTCTCCGCCCTCTCCGACGCCCTCTCCGCCCTCCCCGGCATCGGCCGCCGCTCCGCCGAGCGCATCGCCACCTACCTCGCGCGCCATCCCGACGACCGCGCCGCGCCCCTCCTCGACGCCCTCGCCGCCGCCCGCGACTCCCTGGCCGCCTGCTCCATCTGCGGCTCCGTCACCGCCCGCGACCGCAACCCCTGCGCCCTCTGCACCTCCCCCACCCGCAATCCCGCCCTCCTCTGCATCGTCGAAGATCCCGCCGACATCCCCCTCCTCGAACGCTCCGGCGCCTTCAACGGACGCTACTTCTCCCTCATGGGCAAGCTCTCCCCCATGCGCGGACAAGGACTCCAGGACCTCCGTTTCGCCGCCCTCCGCAAGCTCATCGCCGACTCCGCCGTCACCGAGGTCCTTCTCGCGCTCAACGCCGACGTCGAATCCGACGCCACCGCCTCCTTCCTCCGCTACGAACTCCTCCGCGCCTTCCCCCGCCTACGCATTTCCCGCCTCGCCTGGGGCCTCCCCGCCGGTTCCGCCATCGCCTACTCCGACCCCGTCACCCTCTCCCGCGCCATCCGCGGCCGCACCCCCACCTAACCCCCCGCCCCCCGTCCCATCCGTCCCTACCCCCTCCGCCGTCTCCGCCGTCTCTGTCGTTTCCGCCGTTTCTGTCGTCTCCGTCGTCCCATCCATCCCAGTCGTCCCAACCACCCAACCACCCAACCACCTAACCACCCAACCACCAAACCACCAAACCATGCTCCCTCTCCCCTTCTCCTCCGTCGCCGTCCTCATGGGCGGCCCCTCCTCCGAGCGCGAAGTCTCCCTCCGCTCCGGCGCCAACGTCGCCGCCGCCCTCCGCGAGGCCGGCATCCCCGACGTCCACGAAGTCGTCGTCGCCCCCGACGCCACCTATACCCTCCCCTCCTCCATCCAGGCCGCCTTCATCGCCCTGCACGGCCGCTTCGGCGAGGACGGCACCATACAGTCCCAGCTCCGCGACGCCGGCATCCCCCACACCGGCTCCTCCCCCGAGGCCTCCGCCCTCGCCTTCGACAAATCCCATGCCAAGCCCGTCCTGGCCGCCGCCGGCGTCCCCACCGCACCCTTCCAGATCCTGACCTCCCCCTCCGACCCCGTCACCCTTCCCCTTCCCCTCGTCATCAAGCCCACCCGCCAAGGCTCCTCCGTAGGCGTCACCCGCGTCTTCTCCCCCGACCAGCTCCCCGCCGCCCTCGCCACCGCCTTCGCCCTCGACCGCGTAATCCTCGCCGAATCCTTCATCCCCGGCCGCGAGCTCACCGTCGGCATCGTCGGCGACACCGTCCTTCCCGTCCTTGAGATCTGCGCCCCCAACGACACCTACGACTACGCCACCAAGTACGCCCCCGCCTCCGCCGGCGGCGCCACCCACCTCGTCCCCGCGCCCCTTTCCCCCTCCGTCTACCAGCGCTGCCAGGACATCGCCCTCCAGACCTTCCGCGCCCTCGGCTGCTCCGGCATGGGCCGCGTAGACATCCGCCTCACCCCCGACGGCGCCCCCTTCGTCCTCGAACTCAACAACATCCCCGGCCTCACCTCCCTCTCCCTCCTCCCCGACATGGCCCGCGCCCACGGCTGGTCCTACCCCGAACTCTGCCTCCGCATCCTCTCCCTCGCTTCCCTCTGATTCCAGTTTGGTGGTTTGGTAGTTTGGTGGTTTGGTAGTTGTCCCCCTATTAGGTCCTGCGCGCGGCCGCTCCGCCGGCCGCCCTCTCTCTTCCCTCTTCCTCTCTCGTCACTCGTCACTCGTCACTCGTCACTTCCCATGCTCCCTCCCGATTCCCATGCCCACCTCCTCCCCCCCGGGGGCCCGGGGGCTCCGCCCCCGTCCCTTGCCTCCCCTCCTCCCCTCCTGACGGCGGGTCGTCGGCCCGCCGCCCTCCGCCCCTCCGCCCCCTCCCCCATCCCGGTTCTGCGCGCGGCCGCTCCGGCGGCCGCCCACCTCTGCGCCACCTCCCCCGCCGACTGGGACGCCACCATCGCCCTCGCCTCCGCCCCCTCCTCCCCCTCCGCCCCCCCCATCACCGCCTCCATCGGCTTCCACCCCTTCCACGCTGCCGCCGCCCTCGCCTCCTTCCCCTCCCCCGCCGCCGCCATCCGCGAACTCCGCGCCCGCCTCCTCTCCGCGCCCGTCCCCCTCGGCATCGGCGAGATCGGCCTCGACGCCCCCCTCGATGCCGCCTCACCCGCCGACGCCCCCCTCCGACACTCCCTCTTCCGCGCCCAGCTCGACCTCTCCTACGAGCTCGCCCGCCCCGTCACCATCCACGGACGCGGCTGCTGGCACGCCATCCTGCACATCCTCGACGCCCTCCCCCCCCACCCTGCCGGCATCCTCCTCCACGCCTACGGCGGCCCGCCCGACCCCCTCCCCTCCTTTCCCTCCCGCAACATCTACGCCTCCTACGGCCCCATCCTCCTCCGACCCTCCGCCCGCCGCCCCCGCCGCCTCGCCTCCCTCACCCCCCTCCCCTCCCTCCTCCTCGAATCCGACGCCCCCATTCCCAATTCCCAATTCAGCATTCAGCATTCAGCATTCAGCATTTCCCCCTTCCCCCTCCACTCGTCACTCGTCACTCGTCACTCGTCACTTTTCGCCCTCCTCTCCCACCTCCGCTCCCTCCCCCCCCCCACTCTCGCCGCCACCCTCCTCTCCAACCACCTCCGCCTCTTCGCGAGTTTGGTGGTTGGGTAGTTGATGTTGCCACTTCTCGGCCACCAGTCTGCGGGATTTCCCCTCCCTGCGTCCCCGCGTCCCAGTGTCCCAGCCCCTCCCTCCCCTTGCCCCCCCTCCGGGAGGGGGGTGGCGCGCAGCGCCGGGGGGAGAACGCGGCGCCCCTCTGGGGGCGTGGGCGGCCCGCCTGCGGCTCTCCTCTCCCGCCCCCCTTCCCGCTCCCCTGGCGCGTCAGCGCCCCGTCCCTGCCGTCCCTGCCTCCTCCGTCGTTTCCGTCGTCTCTGTCGTTTCTGTCGCCCCCCTCGTCCCAGTTGTCCCAGTTGTCCCTGCTGTCCCAGTTGTCCCAACCACCAAACCACCAAACCATCCAACGACCCAACGATCCAACCATCCAACCATCCAACGATCCAACCATCCAACCATCCAACCATCCAACGACCCAACGATCCAACGATCCAACGAAAAAAGCGGCCCCTTCCGGGACCGCTTTTTCTCGCGCTTTCGCGCTCGCGAATTACTTGCGCAGCTTCCGACGCAGAACCATCGCCAGCGCGCCAAGCCCCAGCAGGCTCATCGTCGCGGGCTCAGGAACCGGAGCCGCAACCTTCGTGAAAGTAGCGGCGAAGTTGCCAGCGCCAGCAGCGGTGCTGGTCGCACCATAGTTGCCATATTCACCCGCGTTATTGGCATCGTTGAAGTAAACCCAGATGGTGTAGTCCTTGCCTTCCTCCAGATTGGCGAAACCAATGTCGATCTGGGAGGGAGAATCCCAAGCCGCGCCAGTCGCCCAGCGGGAATTGTCATTATTGTCGCACCAGCCCAAAGCCTCCGTCGCCCACGTACCTTCAGCGCCGCCCGTCTCGAAAACGGTGTAGTTCATCTGAGCAGCCTGATTGTCGCCCTGGAAGGTCTTGATCTGAGCACCAAGGGTCAGGGAGTAGAGGTCACCGAGATCAGCAGGAGACTGCTCCGACCCGAAGGGGGTCCAGATGTCCTCGCCATTGCCAACGGCAAGGAAGTAGCCGTCGAACATGTGCGCCATCGAGCTGACCGCGACCATCGCGGCAACCGCCATAACGATCAATTTCTTCATTTTTTTCGAACTTTCTTTTGGTTTTTGTTGTTTTGTTAGCTAACGCGCACCCATCGCCGGAAACCACTCCCGGCGCGGACGCACGGGCAAAGAGTACCCCACCCCCCGCCCCCCTGCAACACTTTTTTCGCCCCCCTCAAAATTTTTTGGTTTGGTGGTTTGGTGGTTTGGTAGTTTGGTGGTTTGGTAGTTGGAGTTGCCCTTCCTCGGCAAAAAGGCTGCGGGATTCCCCGTCCCAGCGTCCCAGCGTCCCCGTGTCCCAGCCCCCCTCCCTCCCCTTGCCCCCCTCCGGGAGGGAGGTGGCGCGCAGCGCCGGGGGGAGAACGCGGCGCCCCCCCCGGGGGCGCAGTCACCCCGCCCGCAGCTCTCTCACTCCCGCCCCTCCTGACGGCGGGTCGTCGGCCCGCCGCCCGTAAACCGCGCGCAGCGCGCTCTCCGTGCTTGACTTCCCGCCCCCACCGGCGTATTTTCTTCCGTTCCCAATTTCAGGAGGTGCCCATGAACGCCCAATATCTCGACCGTGCCAAGGAAAAAATGCCCAACATCCCGCTGCTGGTGAACACCGTCTCCAAGCGCGTCCATCAGCTCATCGCCGGCGAACGCCCCATGGTCAAGCCCGACTTCAAGGACCAGGAGCTCCTCGACATCGCCCTCAAGGAGATCGCCGAAGGCAAGCTCATCGCCACCGCCGGCGCCGTCCCCGGCGCCGCCGACATCGACACCAGCGACATCCTCGCCCTCTAGCCGGCTCCCTATCGGTTCTGCGGGCGGCCGCTCCGTCGGCCGCCCCTCTTTTCACTTTTCCCTTTTCACTTTTCACTGCGCGCCCCGCGCGCTCCCCATGCCCGGCGCCCCTTCCAAGCCCCCGCCCCCGGACGTCACCCTGGCGACCAACCGCCGCGCCCGCCACGACTACGAGATCATCGACAGCCTCGAGGCCGGCCTCTCCCTCACCGGCGCCGAAGTCAAGAGCTGCCGCGCCGGACACGCCTCCCTCCAGCAGGCCTACGCCGCCTTCCAGGGCCCCGAGCTCTTCGTCCTCTCCATGCACATCCTCCCCTACGCCGCCGCCGGCGCAGGCTTCGCACCCGTCGACCCCGACCGCCCCAAGAAGCTCCTCCTCCACCGCCGCGAGCTCACCCGCCTCCATTCCCTCATCCAGCTCAAGGGCCTCACCCTCGTCCCCCTCAAGCTCTACGCCACCCGCGGACGCATCAAGCTCCAGATCGGCATCGCCAAAGGCCGCCACCTCGTCGACAAGCGCGAAGACCTCCGCCGCCGCCAGGACGCCCGCGAAGCCCGTGACTCCCGCCGCTAGCCCCCGCCCCCCTCATGCGCCCCCTCCCTCGTCTCCATCGTCTCTGTCGTCTCCGTCGTCCCCTCTCTGTCGTTTCCGTCGTTTCTGTCGTCTCTGTCGCCCTCAGCCCCTTCTTCCCATGAGCCCTTCCCCAGCCCCCCAGCCCGAGCTCGAGCTCGTCACCGAAAAAATCGCCTTCGGCGGCCAGGCCATCGCGCGCCTCGACCGCTTCGTCTACTTCGTCGACGACGCCCTCCCCGGCGAGACCGTCCGCGCCGTCGTCTACAAGCGCAAGAAAAACTTCGCCTTCGCCCGCGCCATCGCCGTCCTCTCGCCCTCCCCCGACCGCGTCCCCCCCACCTGCCCCTGCCAAGGCCGCTGCGGCGGCTGCGCCCTCCGCCACTGCGCCCCCGCCGCCCAGGTCCGCATCAAGCACGACATCCTCCGCGAGGCCCTCCACGCCCTCCCCGACGCCCAGTCCCTCGCCGCCCCCGTCGTCCCCTCCCACTTCACCGACGACTACCGCAACAAGATGGTCTACTCCTTCGGCACCTCCCCCGAAGGCGAGCTCCGCCTCGGCCTCCACCGCCGCGGCTCCTACATCCATATCCTCCCCGCCGACGACTGCCTCCTCCAATCCCCCCAGTCCCGCGAAATCGTCCGCCGCACCGTCGCCCTCGCCAACCGCCTCGGCATCCCCGCGTTCCACGAGATCACCAAGGCCCCCGGCCTCCGCACCCTCATGGTCCGCGAAGCCCGCCACACCGGCCAGCGCCTCGTCGAACTCCTCGCCACCGCCGACTTCCCCGGGCTCGCCGAAGCCTTCTCCGCCGAGCTCGCCGACCTCGCCGACACCGTCTACGTCTCCATCGACCACAACATCCACGGCACCCCCACCGCCTCCGAACGCCATCTCATCCGCGGCCCCGGCTACCTCGTCGAGACCCTCAACAACCTTTCCTTCCGCATCGGCCCCGATACCTTCTTCCAGAGCAACACCGAGCAGGCCGAAGCCCTCTTCCGCGCCGTCATGGAGGAAACCCTCCGCTACGGCCCGCCCGCCGTCGCCCTCGACCTCTTCACCGGCACCGGCCCCATCGCCCTCCACCTTGCCTCCGTCGCCCAGCACGTCTACGGCGTCGAATCCTGGGCCCCCTCCGTCCAGGCCGCCCACCTCAACGCCGCCGAAAACCACATCTCCAACGTCTCCTTCCAGGTCGCCGACGTCAACAAGGCCCTTCCCCCCGGACTCCCCTCCCACGCCGACCTCGTCGTCGTCGCCCCCCCCCGCCCCGGCCTCACCAACGCCGCCATCGACTGGATCCTCCGCATGACCCCCTCCTCCATCCTATACGTCTCCTGCAACCCCTCCACCCTCGCCCGCGACCTCCAGTCCTTCGCCGCCAAGGCCCCCCAATACGCCCCCGTCGCCGTCCGCCCCTTCGACCTCTTCCCCCACACCTTCCACCTCGAAACCCTCGTCCACCTCCACCGCTCCTAAGTTCCCCTCCCCCTTCCTGCCGGGGGGTTCGGGGGCCCTCCCCCGTCGTTCGCCACTCAGCTTGCTGGTCTGGGGTCGCCACTCCTCGGCAACCAGTTCGCGGGATTCCCTGTCCCCGCGTCCCTGCGTCCCCGTGTCCCAACCCTCCCTCCCGCTTCCTGACGGCGGGTCGTCGGCCCGTCGCCCCCCCTCCCCCTCCGCCCCCCTTGTCCCCGCTTGTCCCCGTTGTCCCTCTTTCCTCTTCCCTTTCCCCTCTTCTCTCTTCTCTTTTCACTTTTCCCTGTTCACTTTTCCCTCCTCCCGCTATACTGGCGCCACATGAACACCCGCAACCCCACCATCCAGATTCTCCCCTCCATCCTTTCCGCCCGCATGACGGCCCTCGCCGACGACTCCCTCGCCGCCCTCGCCGCCGGCGCCGACGGCCTCCATGTCGACGTCATGGACGGCCATTTCGTCCCCAACATCACCATCGGACCCGACGTCGTCACCGACCTCCGCCGCGTCTGCCCCGACGCCTTCCTCCACGTCCATCTCATGATCGACCGCCCCGACCTCTACGTCCCCCGCTTCCTCAAGGCCCGCCCCGACTGCGTCCTCATCCACGCCGAATCCCCCTGCAACCTCACCCGCCCCCTCTCCGACATCCGCCGCGCCGGCGCCCGCCCCGCCATCGTCATCAACCCAGAAACCTCCGTCGACGCCATCCTCCCCTACGCCGACCTCATCGACGAAGTCCTCGTCATGACCGTCCACCCCGGCTTCGGCGGACAGGCCTTCATCCCCGACGGACTCGCCAAGATGGCCGAAATCCGCCGCCGCTGGCCCCACCTCGACATCTCCGTCGACGGCGGCATCAACGACGAAACCGCCCCACGCGCCGCCGCCGCCGGCGCCAACATCATCGCCGCCGGCTCCTACCTCTTCAAGGCCCCCTCCATGGCCGCCGCCATCGCCGACATGCGCTCCCGCTGCGCCCCCTCCCCCTAAAACACCTTTCCATACAATGGAACTCTGTTTCCCATCCCCCGCCCCCCTCCTCCCCTCCTCGTCTCGTCCCCTCGTCGTCCCTCCCGTCTGTCCCGGTTGTCCCGTCCGTCCCGGTTGTCCCTTTTCTCTCGTCACTCGTCACTCGTCACTCGTCCTTCTTCCTTTTTCTCTCGTCACTCGTCACTCGTCACTCGTCACTTCTTTCCCGCCCCTGCCATGACAACAACCACCCCCCTCACCCCCCTCCCCGCCCCCCTCACCCCCGGCCGCCTCATCACCTTCGAAGGCCCCGAAGGCGCCGGCAAGTCCACCCAGGCCGCCCTCCTCATCTCCAAGCTCGAAGCCTGCGGACTCACCGTCCTCTACACCCGCGAGCCCGGCGGCACCCCCCTCGGCGAGGCCATCCGCCAGATCCTCCAGTTCAACGCCGCCGGCGAACCCCCGTGCCCCGAGTCCGAAATCCTCCTCTTCGAGGCCTCCCGCGCCCAGCTCGTCCGCCACGTCATCCTCCCCGCCCTCCGCGACGGCAAATGGGTCGTCTGCGACCGCTTCGCCGACTCCACCACCGCCTACCAGGGCTTCGGCCGCTCCTTCCCCGTCGACCTCGTCGAAACCGTCAACCGCTTCGCCATCGGACAGGCCGTCCCCGACATGACCCTCCTCCTCGACGTCAACGTCACCCTCGGCCTCCAGCGTTGCCAGAAACGCGAGTCCGGCAAGCCCACCCAGCGCGACCGCATCGAGTCCGAGGCCCTCTCCTTCCACGAAACCGTCCGCCGCGGCTACCTCACCCTCGCCCACGAACACCCCGAACGCTTCCGCATCATCGACGCCATGCGCCCCATCGACGCCATCCACGCCGACGTCTGGTCCGCCGTCCGCTCCGCCTTCCTCCCCCACATCCCATGAAGCTCGAACGCGCCATCGCCGACCTCCGCTCCGTCGTCTCCTCCGGCCGCCTCCCCCACGCCCTCCTCGTCGTCGGCCCTCCCCGCGGCGCCGGCGCCCAGCTCGTCGAACACCTCCTGCAACACCTCTACCACCTCCCCTCCCCCGACGCCGCCCGCCGCAACGTCGACATCCACTGGCTCGAACCCGAAGGCAAGTCCCGCTCCTTCAAGGTCGGCAAGGAAGACGACGTCATCCGCCCCCAGCTCGAATTCCTCGCCCAGACCTCCTACCAGGGCGGCTGGAAGACCCTCGTCCTCCTCTTCGCCGACCGACTCTCCGACATCGCCCAGAACGTCCTCCTCAAAACCCTCGAAGAGCCCCCCCCCAACTCCCTCCTCGTCCTCGTCACCGCCATCCCCGCCGCCCTCCTCCCCACCGTCCGCTCACGCCTCCAGGCCTTCGACGTCTCCGACGACGCCACCCTCCCCTCTTTCCCCGGACTCCCCGACCTCCTCGCCATCCTCCGCACCCCCCCCCCCCCCCCCCCCCCCCCCCCCCCCCCCCCCAGAATGCTTCTCTCTCCCCCCCCCACGCCCCCCCCCACTCCTTCCGTTTCTCCTCCCCCCCCCCCCCAAAACCAACCCCCTCCTCTTTTTTTCCCGAACGTGA
>JAEEGL012839310.1_pt1 | contig 10424 bp, 7 predicted proteins | sample 9134231 | NCBI WGS metagenome assembly JAEEGL01 (sample SAMN16246548, study PRJNA631951) | gut metagenome | biome: gut microbiome; feature: rumen; material: fiber-attached | host: Bos | place: Iran: Karaj | collected 2018-10
TCCTTTTTAAGCTTCCGGTCATAATCCAGCACCGCACCTGCCATGACTTCATTCATGGTGCGCCTGTCATTAAGGACAGAAACCTCTGTATCCCTGCGGACTTCCCTCGCTTTACTTATTTCTTCACCGATAGAAGGCTTTATAGCAGTCTCCTCCGCAAACAGCGGAACCTTTTGGGTTTTGATCTTATCGGTTTTTCTTGATAATTCCTGGTTATCCATTATCCCACCTCATTCACAGCAGCTTGTCATTCTGAGGGCTTTAGCCCAAAGGATCTCCTACACGAGCATCTTCACCGCATGCCTGAAGTATCCTGCCTTATGTATGTGTCTCCGCCCGCCTAAAAGTCCCGCGAGGTTATCAACCCGCCTCTCATCAAGGATCGTGAGCCTGAACTCAATATCTCTCCTGTCAGGGAATTCCTTCATGGTCTTAAATACAAGAGCTCTTATGTGATAGAGGAGCTCCCTTAGATCACTGTTTATCGAATTGATGAATACAAAGCTCACGTCCTGCTTTCCGTGTGTTATGAGAAGCGAGCTTGTGCACTTCCCCCGGGTGATGACAGCAGTACTCCAGTCTGGATCAAAGTCCCTCCCCCCGGCACTCCGTTCAAATATTTTTCTTTTCGCTGTAGAAAGAGCTGAAACCGGCTTTACCTTATAGGCTTTCTTTCCTTCGATATGCTTTTTGTAAAGAGGGGATCTGAATACCTCTCCCAGTAAAAAGGTGTAGACCGGTCTCATTTCGAAAAGATCAAACCCCATTGCCTCCGCAAAAGCTTCCGAAGCTCTGTCCGCATAAAACTCCGTATTCAGTACCTCTATACCCTCTCCCTTAAGAAAGTCTATCAGCCACTCAAAAAGTGCTCTTCCATAGCCCTGTCTCCTGTATGCCTCCAGGATAAAAAGGGAGATAATGAACACCTCTGTCCCGTACACGCGGGCAGACAGGGTTCCCACTCCTTTTCCGTCATCGCTTATGACCCCGAGGCGGATGAGATCGGGATCGGGTCCCTCTGCTTCTTTCGGGAAAAGATAATTAAAAAGCAATTCGTTTTTTTTAGTTATCCTTGTAATGACCATATATTTATCCTCCCTGACTCATCAGTTTGGTTAATATTGCATCATATGAGGGCTTATGCTTTGCCCTGTCTACATGCATATTAAGGGAGGCAACGGCGTCCTCATACATCTTTTCAGGATTCTGATCCTCCACACCCTTTAAGTACAGAGTCTCTGCCATCTGTTCACATATGAATCTGAAGCAGTCATCCTTGGATGAAAACCCCATCATGGCAAGCATTTCTTCCCTTACCATATCTTTAATATCATCTGCCTTTTTATCTTTTATCCTCTGATCTTTATGCTTCTTCAGCACCTCCTGCACAGCGTCATCCAGATGCAGGTATGCATCCACGGTGAGGGTTTTATTGTGCTTCCTTACGCCCCAGCATGACACCTTGGTTATAATGCTTGACCCAATGGCGAGGAGTCCTACCAGTGCTCCAAACGGTGCGGTAGCTACACCCATCATCAGTCCCCCTGCAGTGGCGGCGAGAAAACCGTTTACTCCTCCCATAACCGCGGAGCCCTCCTGAATATGATTTTCCAGCTTCTGATGTGTCAGAAATCTTCCCAGTCTTTCTTCATCCGCTGTGATCTCCTGACCTTTTGCCTTTTTTTGGGCAAGGGTCTGTGCAAGAGCCTTTTCCGATCTTTCAACATCATAATTCGCCGCGATCGAACGGGTTAACTGTACCGCAGATACTCCCATCTGGACTGCGCCGGCACCAACAGCGAATACTCCGGCTGCAACAGACATATCTCCGGCGTGTTTGATGAGCTCGTCTCCGACCTCGGTTCCCACCTCAAAGAGTTTCACCGTATTTCCTATAACATCCGTAAGTGCACTTGCTGAAGAAAGAAGTGTACCCGTCACTCCTAAAACACTTCCGCCAAGGCCGATACCCTGAGCCCACGCATCTGCCGCTGTCATGCCGTTAAATTCCCGGCTGTATGAAATGCCGCCCATGACAACTCCTATGGCTCCCAATACTCCGGCAAGTCCTGTGACTCCAAAGGATAAAACGTTTAAGAATCCGGGGTCTCCACGTGTCAGTGCTACTGTCAGATCGTCAATGATACCCAGCCCGTCATCCGCTAAATATTCATTGATCCTGCCCATATCCTCATTGGCCTGATCAAAATGATCATCATCACTTGTTTCCTTCAAAACCGGTCTGTCCTGACGGAGGCGTTTAGATTCATAGTTTATCTCAGGATCTGTTGCCGCAGCCTGGGGATTTGCGTCTTTTTCTTCTTTCACTATCTGACTGAGGCGGCCACAGAGGTTTCCCATCTCCTTAAACTCATCCATGATCCTTTTCCTCATCACGAGGTTACTTGCCATATCAGGCGGCATACCCTCATGAAGCCCTGCGTTTTTGTAGAGCATCTTAAGGAGCTTACCTCTGTTTACCAGAGCTTTTACAACAGCCTGCTTTTTATCGTCAAATGATCTGTTCTTTTGCTTGGGATCAGTCTTATCTTTGTCATACTCCACATCAGCATCGGCGTCTTTTATTTTCTTTTGAAGCCGTCCGTATTCTATAAGCTGCGGCCGCATCTGTATCGACCTGCGCATAGCCTTTGACATATTTTCAAAAGAAGCAAAGTATTTGAATCTTTCGATATTGGGCTTGTAATCGTTAAGAGCCACGAAAAAAGAAGCATCCAGAGCTACGGGCTGCATATTGCATTCTATCAGATAGAATATCAGAAGCTGCTGGTCCGGCGGCGCCTGCAAAAGATTATTGACGAAGGGTATCTTCTTATCCTTGATACCCTTTTCCATAATGAAAGCTCCGATCTCATTTATGCTGTCACGCTGTTCCTGTTTTAGCTCTATTCCTTCACTGGACTCGGTTTTCCTCGTTATCGCATCATCGAACTCAGGTTTCTTTGCCTGAAGTATTGAATGCAGATGGTCTTCCTGAGGGGTATTTCCACCCGGCTGTAAATAAGCCTTAAATGCAGTATCAAGTTTATCCAGCGGTGATTTTGTAAGATCGACCTTGGGTTTATTCTTAAACTTATTGTAGTCAGCAAGATGCGTCTCCAGGAACTTTTTCCTGTACATATCGCAGGTTCCGGAATCACAGAGATGCTTTTCGGACCCCGTATACTCTTCCAGTTTCTTAAAGAGTTCCGCCATATTTTTCATTACTTTGACGGGATCTCTCTTATCTTCCTTTGTTTCCGGAGTAGTATCCAGTTCTCTTTCATAGAGTTTTTCCCTGTCCTCAGCATTCCCTTCCTTGCTTAAGTCCAGTTCTCTTAATCGCACCAGGTTCTGGTAATACTTTATCAGTTCCTCTTTAGAAGGATCATTAGCTTCATAGAGCTTATTCAGCCTTCTTCTTAATTCATGGTATGAAAGCTTCTCCATTCTGTCCTGTGGAAGAAGAGCATAGTACTTATTCTTTAACATATCCTCCAGGACATCATAATAGGCTCTGATATCGTAGAGGGTTTTTAATTTGGCTTGTTCTTCCCGTATTTCTTTAATGGCGGGAGCTCCCTGCTGAAGTCCCGGAAGCTCATTATCCAGCCGGTTCTGGACATATGCCTTATATTCATCTATATGTCCGAGTGCTGTCTTTATCTCGTTATATTTAGCAAGGAACCTCTCATAACCGGTCTCTCCGGACTCCTGATGCATGAGGGAATTTACATTGAGCTTATGCAGTTCTTCCTTAACATCATTGACTCCAAAAGGCGTAACTGTAACAGCGGCTTTCTTCGAAAATGCACTCTGCTGGTCATAACGGCTCTGCGCTTCTGCCCTCTTCTTTTCCTTCTTACTCGAATTTGAAGACATATCCAGCTCTACTTCGCTGTAGGCTGCTTCCACTTCCGGCACAGTGGGATTTGCTACCGGAAGAGAACTGCTGGCTGCCGCGCTCAGTTTCTTCATTACCGGCGATGTAATATGCGTAAAACCCTCACCCTGGGCCTGACTTTCTATAGTCTTCAAAGTCATGGACGAAGTGGTCATGGTTTCCGAAACAGCAGACATTTTTTCACTTTTTTCCGCCCTTCGGAGGAAGTATTCACCCTGAACATTTTTTCCCATAATTCACCTCATCATTTTTACTGCGTGTCTGAAATATCCTGATATATGTACATGGCGCCATCCGCCTAAGATCCCCGCAAGTCTTTTGATCCGTCTGTCATCAACGACCGTCAGCCGGAATTCAATATCCCTCCTGTCCGGGAATTCTTCCATTGTCTTAAATACAAGGGCTCTGAAGTGGTAGAGGATCTCCCTCGGATCTCCGCTCTTCGAGTTAATGAACACAAAACTCACATCCTGTTTTCCATGGGTCGTGAGAAGACAGCTTGAATACTCGCCGTTCTCTATGACTGCTGTGCTCCAGCCGGGATCAAAGCCTCTCCCTATGATGTTTTGTTCAAATATCTTTCTCTCCTGTAGTGAAAGCTCCGATACAGGCTTTACCCTGAGCACCTTCTTTTCCTTAATATGCTTTTTATAAAGAGGGGATCTGAAGAACTCTCCAAGTAAAAAAGTATAAAGCGGCCTCAGTTCGAAAAGATCGAATCCCATGGCCTCCGCAAAGGCTTCCGCCGGTTCGTTCGATAGAAATTCCACATTCAGTATCTCTATTCCCTGATCCTTGAGAAAGTCCTGAAGCCACTCAAAAAGCGCCCTTCCATAGCCCTGCCTCCTGTAATCCGACAGGATGAAGAGAGATGTAATGACCACCTCTTTTCCATCCACAAGCGCTGAAAGTGTTCCGACGCCCTTATCCTCATCATTTATAACCCCGAGACGGATAAGATTCGGGGCAGGTCCCTGAGCTTCCCTCGGAAACATATAGTTGAATTTTAATTCGTTTTCTTTGGTTACCCTTGTGATCTTCATCTGTTCCATTATCCCCCGTGCCTCATCAATTCAGTAAGGATCGCGTCATATGACGGTTTATGATTAGCTCTGTCAACACGCAGATTAAGAGAGTCAACGGCTTTCTTGTACATCTCATCACCACCCTGATTCTCAACTCCTTCTTTATAAAGGGTTTCAGCCATCTGTTCGCATATGAATCTGAAGCAGTCACTCTTGGACGAAAATCCCATCATAGCGAGCATCTCTTCTCTTACCGTATTCTTCAGATCCTTCTCCTTTTTATCCCGTATTCTCTGATCCGGATGATTGTTTTTTACCCGCCTTACAGCTTCATCAATATGGAGATACTCGTCAACTGTAACGTCTCTGTTATGCTTTCTCGCACGCCAGCACGATAATTTTGTTATCAGATCGACACCTACCGTCACTAATCCCAGGATCGCACCTGCCGGAGCAAGGGCTCCGGATATCATGAGTCCTCCCGATATGGCAGACATGGCACCGGTTACGACTCCCATGGCGGCAGAGCCTTCCTGAATCTGTATTTCTCTCTGCTGATGTGAAATGAATCTCTGAAGCCTTTCCTCGTCCGGTGTAATGGCCTGTCCTCTTGCCTGTTTCTGGGCAAGGGTAGCTCCAAGTCTTTGATGTGAACTTTCTAGTTCAGTATCAGCCAGTCCCGCGCGGATCCACTGTGTAGCAGACACTCCGACTTTAACTGCACCGGCAACCGCGGCAAATACTCCGGCAGAGGTGGTCAGCTGTGCAGCTGTATCAGCAGCGTGTGCAAGATCCGTGAATGATGCACCGGAAAAAAGGAATGATCCGGTCACTCCCAGCATATCTCCGCCAAGATCAAAGCCCCTGGCAGTCGCATCAGCGGTAGTAAAGCCATCCATTGCCCTGGAATATGCGATCGTATTCATTATCAATCCCACAGTCCCCAGTATTCCGGTAAATCCTGTGATCATCCCCGATCCGGCATTCAGCATCCCTAATTTGCCGTCGGTCAAAGCTATCATGAGTTTATCGATAGAGCCAAAGAAATCCTCCATGGCATACTCATTAAATGCATCGAATCCCTCAGTATCTGTATCTACCATATCAAGATGCTTCTGTGCATCGGGGATTACCGCTTTATCCGTTCTGACATCATTTGCGCTATAATCAGCCTGGGGATCTGTGGGCGCAGCATTAGGATTTGCAGCCCTCTCTGCGATCACTATTTCCTTGAGACGGCCGCAAAGCTCACCGATCTTCACATATTCATCGATGATCTTCTTTCTCATCACGGGATCTGCAACCATATCCGGCGGCATATCTTCATGAAGCCCGTAATTCCTGTATAACTGGCGAATGAGCTGTCCTCTTCCGACGATGGCGTCCATTACTGATTTCTTCTTTTGTGCAAATGACCTGTTCTTTTGCTGGGGGTCGCCCGGTTGTTTGTCGTAATCTACATCTCCGTCTGCCTGTCTTATGTCCTGCTGGATCCTTCCGTATGCGGTAAGTTGCGGCTGGAGCCGTATCGCCATTCGCATTGCCTTTGACATATCATCAAAGGAACTGTTTTTTTTGATATTTTCAAGATCAGGCTTGTAATTATTAAGGGCCACAAAAAAACTTGCATCAAGAGATGCGCTCCCATGTCCGACTTCCATTAGATAGAACATGAGCAGCTGCTGATCCGGCGGAGCCTGCAAAATACTGTTGGCAAAGGGTATCTTTTCTTTTTCTATCCCAAGTTCAAAGATATAGGCTCCTATCTCCCTGACAGATTCCTTCTGCTCCGGTTTCAACTGTATCCCGGCGGTCGCTTTTGTGCCCCTTACGACCTCACTGTCAAACTGAGGTTTTCCTGCCTGAAGCACCCCGCGGAGTCCGTCGGCTACAGCAGGCATCAGTCCGTTACCGTAATCCAGAAATGCGGCATTCAGCGCGGAAACCGGTGCTTTTCGAAGATTTACTTTCGGGCTGTTCTTAAACTTGTCAAAATCAGCCTCATGTGTTTCCAGAAATTTCCTCTTATACATAGTGATGGTTCCGGCATCGCACAGGGTCTTTCCGGAAGCTGTATAAGCATCCAGTTTTTTATAGAGTTCTGCCATTCTCTTAATGACCTTTACGGGATCCCTCTTATCTTCTACCTGCGCCGGAGCCGGATCCAGTTCCTTCCGGTACCGTTCTTCTCTCTTTTTGGCATTTCCCTCCTTAGTAAGATCCAGTTCTTTTAAGCGTATGAGATTCTGATAATACTTTATAAGATCAGGGTTTTGATCATAGCCGGCGTCATACAGTTTTTTAAGCCTTCTCCTTAATTCGAAATATGACAGCTTCTCCATTTCGTCCTGTGGGAGCAGGGCATAGTACTTATTCCGCAGCATATCATCCAAAACGCTGTAGTAAGTTCTGACATCATACAAGGCCTTTAATTTAGCCTGTTCCTTCCGTATGATCTCTATTTCCGGGTCATTTGGCTGAAGAGTCGGAAGTTCCCTTGTCACACGATCCTGGACATAGGCTTCGTACTCGGTTATATGTCCCAGTTCTGTCTTGATCTCATCATACTTCTCAATATATCTCTCGTAAGCCGTCTTCCCGGAATCCTGGTGCATGAGGGAATTTACATCAAGCGCCTGAAATCTTGCTTTCACCACCGCAGCATCATTTAGCGGGACTACTACGACACCTTTTAACGAGAATTCCGTCTGCTGATTATATCTTCTCTCTGCTTCGGCTCTTTTCTTCTCCTTCTTTCTGGAGTTTGAAGACATCTTTAACTCCACTTCGCCGTAAGCATCTTTCACCTCATCAACGGTAGGTGCGTGATCCGGAGCCGAAGCACTTGCGATCTGATCAAGTTTTGTCGCTATAGGAGACTGAAGATGGACAAATCCGGCCCGTCCTGCTATTTCTTCAACAGTACCCTGTTGTACAGCGGAGACAGGAAGCATAGTCTCAGAAATTCCCGGCATCTGAGCATTTTTCTGTACTCTCCGGAGAAAAGATTCACCCTGAACATTTTTCCCCATTTGTCACCTCATCTCTTGCCGTTTTTGAATATCTCCAGCACTTCTTCCACACTCATCTGATCTCTTATGACACCCCTTAAGTAGCCTTCGAAGTTTTCCGCCATACCTATTGCACTGTCTACGGCCCTTGCTATCACCTTGTTATTCGTATCATCATCACTACCGGTCATCACGGGAACTGTATACTTATAGACAATGGTTTTATCCTCATCTCCCAGTGCAAAGCATCCGAAAGGCATGAAGAAATTCATCCTTGCGATAAGATCGGCAATATCCGGAACTGCATCCTTTTCAAGGGTTCCGGTAATGGTTATAACTGATGAGAAAAAGAACGCGTCAGTATCTTCAAAGGGCATGAAGAAGAATTCTCCGAGGACGCTTACCACATCCACTCCGAATCCGGCGATCTCAACCCTTAAGATATCCATGGGTGAACCCAGTTCATCCGCAGTGAAAATTGAGAGTTCTCCTATCCCCTCTTCTCCCTTAAGAGTTTTTTCCAGTGTTTCTAAAAATTGCTTTTTCCTGCTTTCAAGTTTCTTGTCCATTTTCTTCTCCTTGTTGTAAACTTTTTGTCTCCTGAGATCCTTCGCTTCGCTCAGAATGACACCACTGCACCTTGAAATTTATATAAAAAACCCATATAGTTACAATATGTCTAAAGATATCAGGCTCCCTCACATTCATAATGATGAGGAAAAAGAAAAAGAGGTTATCCGTCATCTTCCGGGTATTGAGGAAATATCCCGGGTGGCTGGAGCAATGAAGCAGTTAGGAGATCCTTTAAGAGCCAGGATCTTCTGGCTTTTATGCCATACGGAAGAATGCGTGATAAATATCGCAGCCCTTATGGACATGTCGAGCCCTGCCGTAGCCCATCATCTTAAGCTCTTAAAAGAAGCGGACCTCATCGTTTCCAGAAGAGAGGGTAAGGAAATGTACTACCGCGCCGCCGATTCCGAAATGGTGGATGTACTTCATCACTCTCTTGAAGCGGTGATGGAGATCACGTGTCCAAAGTAGATCCTTCCCTCATCCTGTAATCCACATCCTCTTTTATCATCTCGAGCATGATATCCGCATATACCGGATCAAACTGTGTACCTTTTCCCTCTTCTATTTCTTTTCTGACTTCCTCCTGTGAGAGAGGATTCCTGTAGCTTCTGTAGCTCGTCATGGCATCATAGGCATCCGCAACCGCTATTATCCTCGCTGCGTAAGGAATCTCATCTCCGTTCAGTCCGTCGGGGTAGCCTTTTCCACTGAACCATTCGTGATGCCATCTGGCACCGTCTGCAAGTCTCGGCATCTCTTTTATATTCCCGAGGATCCTCGCCCCCAGGACCGGATGGTTTTTTATGACCTCGTACTCTTCCTCTGTCAGTCTCGCAGGCTTATTGATGACAGCATCCGGGATACCGATCTTTCCAACATCATGCAGAAGCCCCATCATATAGATCTCATTTATCTGTTCCGTCCCGTATCCTGCTCTCTTCGCTATTTCCCTTGAATAATCCGCAACCCGGCTGGAATGACCGTTCGTATACGTATCCTTGGCATCAATGGCTTCCGCCAGGGAAGATACGACATGCATGAAGAGCTTTTCGTTCTCCCGGGTCTTTTTCTCCACTTCCTCAGAGAGGCTCTTCTGCAGGTGATTAAGCTCGATTATGTGTTTTACCCTGAGTGTCAGTACTTCCGGTATAAAAGGTTTTTTAATAAAGTCCATGGCGCCCATGGAGAGTCCCTGGGCTTCAGACTCCCTGTTCTCATCCGCAGTGAGGAAGATCACAGGCACGTCCCTTTTCTCACCCTTCATCTCCCTTATCTTTTCATAGGTCTCAAAGCCGTCCATTTCCGGCATCTTGAGATCGAGGAGTATAAGATCGGGCACATCATGCGTGCTTAAGTAGTCGAGGAGAGACTGCCCCGATTTCAGCGCAGTGACTCTTATCCCCTCTCTGCTTAAGATCCTTCCGGCCACATTCAGATTCACCATGTCATCATCTACTACGATAACCCAGTTTGCCATCCCCCTACTCCTTTACGTACAAAAGACCCAGTGTCCCGCTGCCGCTGTTGGCCGCAATTACAGGCGACACCTGATGGAAATATATCCTGTCAAAATCGATCCGTCTCTCTATCTTACTCATTATGAGATCCAGCTCGCGTTTGGGAATACCCGCATGGTATATGAAGAGCTCCTTTTTATCAGCCTCGGTCATATTCCGGAGTTCATCCCTTATGTATCTGTCCCAGGCTGTTTCCCTGGAACCGAAAAGGATACCACCAAGGCTTATCTTTCCTGATCTCAAATACAGTACCGGTCTCACCATCAGGGATCTGGTAAATATCGACAGGCTGTTGGATACCTGGCTTGCCTTGGAAAGATGGTCGAGATTGTCCACGATAAAGCTCGTGTGTATCCGCCTCTTTGTCCTCTCCAGCTGCTTAAGTATCTCA
>JAEEGL012928922.1_pt1 | contig 10424 bp, 7 predicted proteins | sample 9134231 | NCBI WGS metagenome assembly JAEEGL01 (sample SAMN16246548, study PRJNA631951) | gut metagenome | biome: gut microbiome; feature: rumen; material: fiber-attached | host: Bos | place: Iran: Karaj | collected 2018-10
TCAACAATCCCAAAGAAGCGAGTTTCTCCTGTTGCTTCAGTTGTTGCTGTAATGTATCAATTTGTTTCTCCATAGCCGTTATCTATTGGTAATATAATGGAAAATTCAGTAAATTCGTTCTTCTTAGACTTCGCAGAGATATCACCTCCGTGGTTTTGGATAATCTCACGACTGAGATAGAGTCCCACGCCAGAGGCCTCACTCGTTGTCTTGGTGGTGAAGAAGGGGTCGAAGATCTTGTCGATGATCTTATCCTCGATACCGATACCGTTATCCCTGATAAGAATCTCCACACGGTTGTCTTGGGGCATGACGGTGACGTCGACCTCTGGAGCATAGGGGACTGTCGTACGTTGGGTCTTCTTGGCGACAGCATAGACAGCATTGCCCAGCAAGCTCATGAAGGTCTTGGTCAGTTGTTCCGGATTACCGTTGATGTGAACAGGTGTGTCAGGATAATGGAATACGGTCTTGATATGACAGGTCGTAATCTCCTCCTTGCAATATTTACCCAATATCTCCTCGTCCTGTTTGAGCAGTGCTGTCAGGTCCATATTTATGAAGCCGCCCGAGCGGTCTTTCAGCATCTCCTCCATCGACTTCAAGGTGCGGGTGGTATTGGCACCATGCTCACTGACTTTCTTCAAGTTGCCTTTCAGCATGCCGAGAATATCAACGGTATCTTCGTAGATTTCTTGACTGATATGCTCCTTCTCCTCTTCGATATTGGCAGAGACATCATCCACCAGTCCTTCCGACAGTTTGGAGAAGTTATTGATATAGTTCAGCGGATTCAGGATACGGTCAATGAGTCCTTGTGTCAGTTTACCTACCGTCGCCATCTTCTCCTGTCTTACCAGTTCACCCTGAGCCTCGTGCAGTTCGTCGAGGGCATTTTCAAGGCTCTTTGACTTCTCCTCAATTTCGTCTTTCTGTTTGACGACCTCTGCCGTACGTTCCTGTACGATATTCTCCAGTCGTATCTTCTCTTTTCGGAGGCGACGGATACGCCATTGTGCGGTGGCATAGATGAATAAGGCAAACAGAATGGCATAGATTACCTGCATATACCATCTGAGATAGATGGGTACTTCAATCTCGAAGTTGATATGGATGGTTTCCGAGATATTGCCGAAGGCATCACGTGCCTGTACCTCAAAGTCATATTTACCATAGGGCTGGTTGTTATACTCCGTGAAAGTGTCAAAATCCCATCCGCTCCATCTGCCGCCATTGATGCGATAACGGTATTGGGTAGGCAGTAACAGGGAAGGATAGTCCGCTGAGTAATTGATCCTGATTTGTCGCTCATCACTCTTGAATGACAGGTTGTTAGGCAGCTCACAGAATCCGCCCCAGGCAAGACTGTCGTCATTGATGATGACAGAACGGAAGAACACTTTCTGCTTGATATTCCTGGTCGGGTCTTTCACGGAGGCATCTACCACACAGATACCATTGGAGCCTCCCAGCCAGACCTTATTCCCGTCATGCAGTAATGTACGGAAAGTGTAATCCTTCAGCGGGTAGATCATCTTGTTCCATTCGTTGTCCTTGGAGCCGTTTTGAAGGACATAAAGACCTTTTCCCTGATTATTCGTCAACCAAAGGAGTCCGTCCTGATCGGCATAGGAGAACAAAGGGTAGGGGAAAGGCTTAGTCGTACTGGCTGTAATCATGGTAGGCTGACCGTTATACATCACGAGGGTTGCCATCTCGTTCTTTTCTCCGTTTTTCGTCTGGATATTGAAAGACCCCTTCTCATTATTCCAGATGACACCATAGAGATTCTGAAGCCAGATGATGCCTTTCTGGTCTTTGATAATCTTGGTGACTTTCTCTGCATCACATACTTTTGCGGGTTTTTCTCCAGGGGCATAGAAATAGACAGCATCCATCTCACCGCTATAGAAACCGTTACCTTCCGGCATGACAGCCGTTGTATTGGCTGTCGACAAGGCGGTAGTCATTCCATTGGGACTGATCCGATAAACACCGTTCGAAGTAGCTGCCAACAGGTTATCTCCCTGTTTGGCGAGTTGCCAACACGCATGTGTCATCTTGTTAACCTGCTCAAAGGTATTTGCCGCCTGTCGGTACACACCGCCTTGGGTTCCTGCATAGACGATACCGTTCTGCACGGCAAGGGAGATTACTTCGTTGTGTAGTCCGTTTTCTTGGGAGTAGCGAGTATAGGCTGTCGGTACAGCCGCCACAAAGATACCGTTGTCTGTTGCTCCCCATAGAAGACCGTGTCCGTTATAGGCAATCTTGTATATGTTATCAGAGCACAGTCCGTTTTTCTCCGATAAGCGATAAACTAGTTTTCCGTCTTGATTGACGACGAACATACCCTCTCCGTCGGTGGCAATAGCCGTCAGTCCATCACCGATGTCCAGTTTCTGCCTGGCAGTGATTCCCGGTACAGGAGAGGACAGGTCTGCCATCGGCTCATTGGCATCTCTTACCAGACAGATGGTGTTATCCTTGGCGACATAGACATTACCGTTGCTTAAGGAGAAAAAGATATCTCCTGCAGACTCCCAGATATGCTGCACTTCCCCTTTGAACTCATGATGTTCATCCTGTTCCTTCAGTATCAGTTCTCCGTTATTGTTGGCTGTGACATATCCGAAATAGTTATAGCCGCCCGTCCACACCTTGCCTTTGGAGTCCTGATAGACAGATGTGATACGGGAGATTCCTTTCGTATGGACGATGCGCCATTCGGCATTGTCGTAATAGAGCAGTCCTTCAAAGTTGGCAACATAGACGATACCTTGTTTGTCGACCGTGATGTCAAAATTATATTTATGTCCTCCATATTGCTTCATGGTGAAGTTCTGGAAGATGGGCGTCCCTTGTGCTGTCGCATCAGTCAGAGCGACAATAGTCAGGAAGAAGATCAGCAGCTGTCGTCTCATGGCTTGGCCTCCTTTCCGACAAAGGTCTCATAAGGGATGTTCCTGCCGATATAGTAGTTCCATTCCTCACGGGTCAGGTTACGTTTCAGTTTCGCTTTGAGTTGCTGCTGCATCGCCTGGACGGAGATCAGTGCCCTGGTCAAGTTACCTCCCTGGTCACCTGCCCATATATAGTCTTTTTTCAAGTCGAAGGTGAAATTCATGACCCATCCCTTGGTGGTAAACAACGTCATGGGTTCTATCTTCGGCAGGTTGGTCAGCCACATTTTAATAGAGCCGTCATAACTGGAAGATGCCAAACGGTAACCGTTGACTTTGAGTCTGGAGATCCTGGAGCGGTGTCCCACCAGTTTTGTCACCTGTCCTTTGCTGTTGAGATAGTAGATGGTACCGTCGCTCATACCATAGAAACGTGTGTGCTGGTTCTTCGATTCAGCAAAGGCTGTCACCTGTCCTTTGACGGGAACATTCGTTGTTTCCAACTTGTTGAAACTCTTCACCATGTGCATCCTGCCTTGGCGGTCAAAGATGACGGGGTAGTTTTGGTAACGGGCATTGGTTTCGACGACAAAGGGGAGTTGCTTTTCTGCCACGATGGTCTCCGTCTCTGTGTCAAAGAGTGCCATGCCCCGTTCACCGAAGAGCACGAACTGGTTATCAGTGGCATCCATGCCTTTCAGTTTCTCGATATTGACCTTGACATTCTTGACGACCTTTCCTCTGATGACCAGCAGTTCACCTGTACGGCTCATGGCATAGATGGCGTTTGTCTGACGGTTGATGAAGACGTCACGGAAATCGTATCTGGGATCACTGACGAGGGTGGTGGAGGAGAGCTTGTTGCCTGAGATGGTATGTTTCATCACTTCTCCATACGTACTGCAGGTCACAATATAGCTCTGTTTATCGTCTGCAAAGGCGATGTCTGTCACACTTCCCTTGTGCTTGTTCCAGACGGTCTTGTTCTGACTGGTCATCGCCAGAGCCTGATAGATGCTGGGGTGATAGATATTCCCTTGATAACGGTTGGTATATTCACAGACGACATTGGCGAGCAGGTCGGCTATCTCATGGTTGCCTGTCTGATATTGGGTGATGGCGGTATTGGCAAGGGTGCGCGACAGTGATATGTAACTTAAAGTATCGGCAACCCGTTTGGAGTATTCCGCCTGTGAGCGTTCTTTCTCGGCAATGACCTGTTGACTCTTGGCAACTTCCGAAGCTTCTAAGGCATGTTTCTCCGCTACGAGGGCGTTCTGTCGTTCCTGTTCTGCATGCAGACGCATCTCATTGGCGATACGACTCTGTTGCTCTGCCTGTTCTCGCTGCTCGTCACTGATGATACGCTGCTCGTTGGCCAACTCCTCCATCTGGGCGTTGACACTCTGCATGACGGCAGCCTGCTTCTCTTTCTTGGAGAGGATGGCGAGTTGCTCTTCCAGTTCCCTTACCTTGACTTGCTCCTCCTCATACTTCTCATGCATCGACCAGGCGACAAATCCAACAAGGGCAAGGGCACCGCAGGCAATGACGACAGATGCTATTTTGGTGATATTTCTCATGCCTTACGCTTCAGTGCCATGATGGTGATATCGTCACTTTGTTCCGCATCTCCTGTGAACTCCCTGACAGACTCCAATTGTCCGTCGATGATCTCTTTACAGGTCTTTCCGTTCAGAGCCTTGAGCGTCTGCTCCATCCGGTCGTCCCCATACTCCTTGAAATCGGTATTGGTCGCCTCGTTGATACCGTCTGTGTACATCACGAGGGTGTCACCGACACCTAACATGGTTTGCTCTCCCTGGAAGGTGATGCCCTCCACGACACCCACCATGGGATTGGGACTGATGGGCAGCATCTCTACATTGCCGTCGGCATAGAGGATATAGGGGGAGTTATGACCGCCGTTGCAGTATTCCAGCATACCGGTGTCGATATGGTAGATGCCGTAGAACACGGTGACAAACATACAGTCTACGGACTCAGCACATAACAGCTCGTTCGATTTCGTCAGACATTTCGCAGGGGTAAAGTCCTGCAAGCCCACCGTACGGATCAGGGTTCTGCTGACCGCCATGAAGATAGCGGCAGGAACACCTTTTCCACTGACATCCGCCATGACGATGCCGATGTGGTTATCGTCGATGCGGAAGAAGTCGTAGAAGTCGCCTCCCACATCCTTGGCAGGAATCATCATGGCTGCCAGGTCTATTTCTTTCTCGTTCTCAGGGAAGGGTGGGAAGATACGGGGCAGGATGGCCTGTTGGATCTCCCTGGCGACGGCAAGGTCGGTCTTCAGTGACTCCAACTGTGAATGCTCTGCCTGTGCTTGTTTGATATAGTCGATTTGCTCAATGGCCTTCTCGATGGTGACACTCAAGTCATCCAGGTCGATGGGCTTCGTGGCAAAGTCGAAGGCTCCGTTGTTCATCGCCGAACGGATATTCCCCATGTCGCCATAGGCGGATACCATGATACATTTCATGGCGGGGTTCTGCATCTCGTTGATTTTCGTCAACAGCGTCAGCCCGTCCATTTCCGGCATGTTGATATCGGAGAGGATGATGTTGATATCCTTCTCTTTCAAGAGGACGGTCAAGGCCTCCAGTCCGTTATGGGCAAAGAAAAACTCATACTCGCCCTTGCGTATCTTCCTTCTGAAATATTGTGTCAACAGCAACTCAAGGTCTGCCTCGTCGTCGACACTGAGAATCTTGATAGGGTTCATCTATATATTTAATTATGTGTTATTAATCTGCAAATTTACAAAGTAATTTTGAAATATGCAAATAATTTCGTAATTTTGCTGCCAGAAATGAATATACACGTTTTCAATCCGGAACATGATATCGCCTTGGCAAGCAATCTCGCCAACTTCACGGCTCCGCATGCCGGCAGACAATTGCGTGCCGATCTGGGCTTCCTGCCTGCCTTGTGGGCGGAAGAGGGTGACGTCATCCTGGTAGAGAACGTGGAATATGCCACAAAAACATGGGAGAGATTAAGGAAACGATTAGTTCCATGGCATGGAACACTTAGTTCCATAGGGTGGAACAATATGTTCCATAGGGTGGAACAATCCGTTCCATGCCATGGAACAACTCGTATCTTACCTTGGGGCTGGGACAAAGCCATCAAGCGAGAACTGGAAAGAAAGGGATTTCCTCTTTCTGCCATGCCTTCCGACAGACAGTTAGAGACGATACGTACCTTGTCACATCGTCAGACGGCAGCGCAGTTGTTGCCGCAACTTCAGATGGAGGGAACGGTAGGCGAGGCTGTGCTGTGCGAGACGACAGAGGCGGTGGAGCAACAGTTGAGGCTGCATCCCCGTTTGGTGTTGAAGGCTCCCTGGAGTTCCAGTGGTCGCGGCATCCGTTTTATCAATCGTCAACTTAACGACCATCAGCGTGGATGGCTCCATAATCTGCTGAAAAGTCAGGGTGGTGTGATGGCAGAGCCCTATTATGAAAAAGTAAAAGATTTTGGTATGGAATTTGAATCGACAGACGAGGGCATTCGTTATCTCGGACTGTCTCTCTTCCATACTGCCAATGGTGCCTATACGGGTAATATCCTCGCCACAGAGGAAACAAAGCGAGAAATATTAAGTCGTTATATACCAGTCAGTTTACTGGATTGTGTCAAAGAAAAGATTTGCAGTACCTTGCAACTAAAAGACTACCGAGGTCCTTTCGGCATTGACATGATGGTTGTCAATGAAAACGGTTTACGAAAGCTCCATCCATGTGTTGAGATAAATCTAAGAAGGACGATGGGACATGTCGCCCTTGCCATGTCACCGACGGACGATGATATCCGCTATGTCATGCGGATAGAATATACGGACAACTACAAACTAAGAATACGCAAACTATGAGAAAAACAATTCTACTGACGGCATTGTTGGTCGCAATGACAACTTATGCCCAGTACAAGTCACAAGTATGGTGTCCCGACAATGGGAACGGCACCTATACGAATCCTGTCATCAATGCGGACTACAGTGATCCTGATGTCTGTGTGGGAGCGAGTGGGGAGGATTATTACCTGACAGCCTCCTCATTCCAGTGTATACCAGGACTGCCCATCCTGCACTCGAAGGACCTGGTGAACTGGGAGATTGTGGGTCATGCCCTGAAATCGCTCTATACGGGACATCCTGAGTTGGAGCGTCATTTCAGTAAACCTCGTCATGGGGCTGGTGTGTGGGCTCCTTCTATCCGTTATCACAACGGGGAATATTATATCTATTGGGGCGATCCTGACTTCGGCGTGTTTATGGTGAAAACCAAAGACCCTGCCGGAGAATGGGAAAACCCTGTCTGTGTGATAGAAGGACAGGGGATGATTGACACGACACCATTGTGGGACGACGATGGCAGATGCTACCTCGTCAACGGATGGGCGAACTCCCGTTCGAAGTTTGCCTCTGTACTGACGGTCCGGGAATTGAACAAGGAGGGTACGAAACCCATCGACCAGCCTGTCATTGTCTTCGATGGCAATGGTACGGAGAATCGTACCTGCGAGGGTCCTAAGTTCTATAAGCGTGACGGATGGTATTGGATATTATGTCCTGCAGGCGGTGTACCTACAGGTTTCCAATTGGCCATGCGCTCGAAGTCGCCCTACGGACCCTATGAGCATAAGGTCGTGCTTGCCCAGGGTAAGACGGATATCAACGGGCCTCATCAGGGTGGTTGGATACATACGAAATACGGGGAGGACTGGTTTATCCATTTCCAGGACAAGGAGGCATACGGTCGTGTGGTACACCTGAACCCTGTCGACTGGTCGACGGGCTGGCCCATGATGGGAAAGAACGGGGAACCCGTTACCACCTACAAAAAGCCAAAAGCTAACGGCCAAGAGCCCATCGTCAACCCCGTGGAGTCTGATGAGTTCAATAGTCCCGTACTAGGCAAACAGTGGCAGTGGCATGCCAACTATCATCAGTTCTTCGGAATGCCTACCGCCTTCGGTACGATGCGGGTCTATACTTGGAAGATGGAGGATGGAAACCAGAACCTCTGGGAAGTACCTAATATGCTGTTGCAGAAGACGCCTGCCGATGCGTTTACCGTGACGACGAAGATTCGTTTCACTTCCAAGGCTGACGGACAGTTTGGCGGACTGATCATGATGGGACATAACTATCAGGCATTGGTGGTCCGTCGTGAGGGCAGGGAGTTCAAACTCCTGATCATCTCCTGTAAGGATGCCGATCGTGGCAAGCCCCAGCAGGAGGAGCTCATTGCCACCCTCAAGCCCACTGCCGAGGACAAAATAGACTATAAGCCGGGTATTCACGAGGATATCTACCTGCGACTGAAGGTAAAGGACTCCAAGGTGAAGTTTGCCTGGAGTCAGGATGGAAAGAAATTCAAGGACTGTGGTGGGGACTACCAGATGAAAGAAGGTAAATGGATTGGTGCCAAGTTCGGCTTTGTGGCTGCAGAGACCAATCCGAAAGCGGATCGTGGATGGTTAGATGCCGACTGGATCCGTATTACCGCATATAAGGATTAAACTGTTTCTCATCGGCGATCGTGGTCTGTGGACCATGACCGGACCAGATGACGGTATCGGCGGGGAGTTGTGTAAGACGTTGCAGACTCTCCGCCATTTCCTGCCAACTGCCTCTGTCAAAATCGGTCCGTCCGATGCTCATGCGGAAAAGGGTGTCGCCGGTGAAGGCCACGTGCTCGTCCTCACAGTAGTAGACACAGCCGCCAGGGGTGTGTCCAGGGGTATGTAGGATGGTGAAATGGTGCGTACCGAAGGTCACCTGTTCGTCCTCCGTGAAGTAATGGCCTATAGGGGCTTCCTCCTCATTGAGCTGGAATCCGAAGAAATCATTCGCCTGTTTGGCAAGGTCCTCTATCAGGAAAGCATCCTCACTCCTGGCCTCTACTTTCAGCCCGAACTCCTCATAGATGGCATGGTTCCCCCATACATGATCAAGGTGTCCATGGGTTGCCAACAAATGCACGGGCTTCAGCCCCTCATCTTTGATATAACGGCTGATGGCACTGCGCTCCTCTGGGTATTGCGCCCCACAATCGATGATGACACACTCCTTTGTCTCGTCACTTACCACGTAGCAGTTTTCCTGCAACATGTTACACATAAACCGTTTGATATTCAGCATGGCAAATAGGTGATGTATTTCTCCTTAAACCAATCCTCGTTAAAGAACTGGCTGATGTCTGTAATCTCCACGATATTCCGATAGGGGCGCGTCTCTTCCTGAAGGTCACCGCCTTTCAGACAGATAATACCGTTGGGCAGGGCGTTACGCTGTTCCTTCGAGATGTTCTTACGTACGATTTTATGGAGGTCTGGCAGGGGCATCACGGCACGGCTGACGATGAAGTCGTACTGGCCTTTCTCGTCCTCGCCACGGAGATGCTCGGGATGACAGTTCTTCAGTCCGAGGGCGTTACATACCTCCTGTGCCACCCGTATCTTCTTACCCGTACCGTCGATGAGTTTGAAGTCACACTCAGGGAAGAGAATGGCGAGGGGGATACCAGGAAAACCGCCTCCCGTGCCGAAGTCGAGGATTTGGGTATGAGGACGGAAACGGATGAACTTGGCAATCGCCATCGAGTGCAGCACATGATGCTCATACAGGTTGTCGATGTCCTTGCGGGATATCACGTTGATCTTGGCGTTCCAGTCCCTATAGAGTGCATCCAGCATGGCTATCTGCCTCTTCTGATCCTCTGTCAACTCCGTAAAATATTTCAATATCGTCTCCATAACTCTCAACTCTACACTCTCAACTCTCCACTATTTCATGATTTTCCCCAGAATACTATAAGAAAGCGTCAATTCTGTATTGCCCTTGTCATACGGTGCTATCTCGTAGGGGTTATAGATAAAGGTGATGCCGTCGTCGCCCAAAATGAAGTTCTGGGGTGCGTAGATGTCCATCGTCAACAGATACCCTTGGTTATGCAGTTCATCAAGGGATACACACTTCGTCTGTGCCCGCAGTTCTGCCATCAACAGGTCGTTCAGCGGATACTGGTAACCCTGTACGAAGAGGTCGTCAAGTCCGATCTGCTTCCCTGTCTTCGCGTCGAAGTTCATGACGAGCTGTTGTTTGATGCCATGGGCACCGCCCTCATACATGTCGAGGTTGATGAGGTATACCAGACAGTCGTCCTTGCCTTCCCGGGTCTCTGTCTCGATGGTATAGCGATACTGGTACCAGGCATGCTTGTCCTGGTCGGCACGGTCTTCACGATAGAGGGGAGCCATGTTCTTCTTATACTCGCTGGTGTAGAAATTGGCAAACGAGTCGACAGCCTGTTGCATCGTCAGACTGTCCATCCTGAACAGTCGCTGTATGATGGCTTGGTTGACGGCCTTCGCTGTCTCACTGTCGCCTTTCACGTATTTCACCTGCAGGTTGACCTGACACTGGGGGGCGTTGTCCTCATTGGTGATAGACACCACCTTCGTCACCTTCGCCTCGTCCATGTTGAA
>JAEEGL014410670.1_pt1 | contig 10424 bp, 24 predicted proteins | sample 9134231 | NCBI WGS metagenome assembly JAEEGL01 (sample SAMN16246548, study PRJNA631951) | gut metagenome | biome: gut microbiome; feature: rumen; material: fiber-attached | host: Bos | place: Iran: Karaj | collected 2018-10
GGTCTTGATGATCTTCGGACTCATCTTCTTGAATCCCATCTGACTCTGGTTCAGGAAAATCTGAATCTTCTCTATCTCACCGGAGAGAGGGATTTCGGTCTGGAAGGTGTCAAATGCATGCTTCCTCAGTTTTTTGATTTCTTTTTCTTCCCACATATCATTCAATTGTTTCAGTGTAATTGTCATACATCACACAGGTATGGTTGTCCATCAATCCTATCTCTGCGATCAGCGATTTCAGGTTGTCTGCGGCGGATTTCTTGTCTTCTGCTTCGACAAAATCTATGACCCTTACCTTTATTTCTCTAATTACCTTGTATTTCATTTGTCAGTGTTTTTCAGGTCTTCCCTTTGCTTGTTTATCATCTTATATGCAGTCCTGGACATAGGGATGATTCCTCTGATGACCGCCCAGGCACAGAAAAGGATGATGACAACTTCAAATATGATCCATCCTACTGGCATTCCCTGCTTTAACATAAAATAGAACCACAGAAGACAGAGGACAACTCCAAACCCACCAACAAGAAGGACAGTGGTCAGAAAAACCCATCCTGCCTCCGGGTCGGTATTGATGGTGTTGACGATCTTTCCAATCCGGCCTTTGTTCCACTTGTTGCCAAGTTTCAGAAGTTTGTTATATATCTTGTCTATCATAATTTTTCAGTTTTTTAAAAATGGGTGTCGGTCTATTTCACAACATCCCGACACCCTCAAAAAACACATAACAACATGAAAACAACATAATGTTTCTTCGGACTCGATTGTCCTCTGAAAACAGTATATTTCAGAATGCCTTGGATACCTTGATGTAGGATTTCTTGAAGTATTCCCTCATAAAGCGGGCCTTGGCCTTTTTCTTTGCTTCTGACAGTGATGTGGCCTCAACGGTATAGGTTTCACAGCACCCATACTCATAATCCACATAGATATCATATTCTTTCTTTTCCTTTGCCATAGTCTAAAAAATCTGTTCAATAGACATATGCTTTTTCTTCCAGTTCAGTTCCATAATTGCACTATCCACTGTTTCCTGGATAAGTTTCTCCTTGGATTTCTGTATGTCCCAGGGCATCTGGCGGACAGTGAATTCCACAGGAATCTCAAAGTAACCATCTGTTCCAATCCAAATCTTGGCGGTGGTCTTCACACGGTACTTGTGCTGGACCTTGGGCTCATTACATTCCATAATCCTATGCCTCCTTGTCAATATAGATGATCTTGCCTGATTTCGGGATATTGCAGTATTCCCTTTCGGTGAGAACCTTTACCCCGTTCTTCCTGTTGAAGTACCACATACCTACTTTGGTGTTCCTGAACCAGGGTGTGTAGTCTTCCTTGAAGTTCTCCCACATCTCCTTGGTGCTCTGGACAAAGATCCCAAGGACAAAGATGGCCGTGACTATCATCACGATTACATAGAGGATTGTTGAGACTGTGTTCATTGTATTTCTTTTTAGTTGTTTTCTTTTCTCACTACAAAGATAATACAAAAAAATGACAATTCCAAATTTTTCTTCAAAAATCTTTCAATTTCTTTTTATCGCAGACCGCAATCGCATCAGGCGTCAGCAAATTTCAGACCATCTCCTGTAGTGACCTGAAGTTTGGTGTACTCACAGTGGAAGTCATTCTGAAGACTGTTCAGGTACTTCTTGCAATAGTACTTACACATTGGCAGATCATGCAGAAGGTAGTTACCGCAAGTCGCATCCGTATTTCCAGGGACTTCAGTCTGTTGCAGGATCCACTCCAGACACTCAATGGTCAACTCTCTCATATCCTCAACACTATATGTTCCAGGAATTCCAGACATGATCACATACATCCCGGTGAGACAACCCATCGGTCCTACATAGACCACATCTCCCTTGATGTCTACATTGTTCCTGAACCAGGTGGCCATCAGATGTTCCAGTGTGTGGATGGCAGCCGGTGACAGTGCAGGCTCTTTGTTGGGTTCTGTAATCCTCAAGTCAAAGGTTGTGAACCACTGGTCTTCCCTGGACACATAGATACCTGGTTTCAACTTGGTATGGTCAATTGTAAAGCTGCTTATTACTTCCATTTCTCTTGACATTTACAAAGTGGGTCATGCACAACTGCCGGTGTTGCAAGATTGTCATAGAACACATACCAGGTGTGACCATCAAACTTTCCCTTGTATGCTCTACAGGAATTTATCAACCTTCCCTTGGTATCATAAAGGTTCATAGTCTTGGCATTCTGGTTCTCTGCAGCCCTTTCCAGGAAATTCTTCTCCGGAGAACTCTTGGTTTCATACCCATAACTCTTGTTGTTATTGGGACAGCATCCCAGCATCATCACCAGGATGACAAACATCAGAATTCTTTTCATATTACTGTTGTGATCTTTGAGTCAATGTATATGCCACCCTGTTGGAGAGTTCCTCAATGAATCTATAATCCTGTGTGAAGGCGGTCATAAACCTGTCCTTGAACATATTGGCCAGGATTTCCACGGCCACTTTCTTCAGAGTCTCATCATTGGAGATGATTTCCTTGATTTTCTCCTTTGGTTCTACAAACACATCAGAGAGATCCACATTGTTCACGAACTTCTCCATTATGCTTGTGTCTCTGACTGTACATCCCCAGCGGTCGGTTTGATTTCTGTTGATGAGATCCTTCAATACCTCTTCCTTGTTGAGGTACTCCCTGATGGCATCCTTCATAATACTGTGGAGTTCCTCCTGGGTGAAGGCTCCCAGTTCCTTTTCCAGTACTTCCTGGAACTTGGACTCGTCTATATTGATCTTTATCTCCATATTACTCTACATCCAGGAGTTCAACAACAAAATTCAGGACACTGTTTCCAGGGATGTGACCCGGAATTCCTCTTTCACCATATCCCAGTTCAGATGGAAGGGTGAACTCATACTTTGACCCGACCTTCATCAGCTGCAAACCCTCTGTCCAGCCGGGGATGACCTGATCCAAGCCGAAGACAGCCGGTTCTCCTCTCTTGTATGATGAGTCAAAGACAGTACCGTCAATGAGTCTGCCTTCATAATGACACTTCACTCTGCTGTGCGGTCCTGGTTGCTTGCCATCTCCCTCAACCAACACCTTGTACTGAAGACCTGACTTGGTTGTCTGAACACCATCTTCTCCGGAGTGGTTCTTGAGATAGTCATTACCAGATTTCAGATTCTCCTCTCTTTCCTTCCTTTCATTCTCCTCCATAAGTCTCCTCGCTTCGGCAAAGAACTTCTCCAACACCTGGTTTCCCTCTTCCGGTGACACCTCCGGAGTCTCATTGGTGTAGATGACCTTCACACCATTCTTGAAGTCATCAAAATTAAGATCCACCACACCTGAATTGATGAGTTTCTGGGCAATACTCATACCCAATGCATAACTTACTTTATCCATATTATACTAATTAAATTTCTACATACTAAATATAACAAAGTTTTGCTAAAACCTTGTGTTTTCAATAACAAAAAGGCACCTGAATTTTGCATTCAAGTGCCTAATTTTTAGAATTTTTCTGCTTACTGGGCGATCTCATAGAGACCATCCTTACGCTTCACCAGATAACGGGACTCATTACGGGTAGGAAAGCAGACAGAACCTGTGGACACCTGGTCAAGGTAACCGATTCCCCAGTGGTTGTCATTCAGATTACGTCCTGCGACGGTGAGAACGACACGGTGGAGATCACTCCAGCTCTGAGGACCGTTTGCCTGAACAAAGTCCAGGAGGATAGTACGCATAGTCTTGTTCTTACGCATTTCTTAAACTTTTAAAAGGTTAAACATCGATGTTATTACTTATCACCCACAAGGGTTGGATAAATCTTCTCAAAGAACTCATCTTCAGAATAGATCTTGTCCTCGATATAGACAAGTCTGTCATTCCTGAATGCTCGCCAGTCACTTTTCTCCAGGTCGAAGTAGATGGTGTATCCGGCATCTCTTGGAGGGCAGCTTCCACCGTGAGGGATCTTGTCAACGATTTCCATCTTCTTGGTTCCCCAGGCTTCACGGATTTTTGCCTTGGACTCATCTGTCACTCCTCTTGGGAGTTTCTTCTTGAACTTGAAGTGGACAATTCCCTTGGGAAGCATGCTGTCAATGTCGAAGTCTTCCCTCCTGACAGTACCTTCACTTCTATCCTGTATATCTGACCAAATACTCATAATAATCTAATTTAGTTATATACAGTATTTACGGATTAATACTCATATTGGTATGGATCCGGTTCGGTCAGTCCCCACTCCCCGAAGAGAGTCCTGTAAGTCTTCCCATTGTACTTCACCATAATGAAGACATATTCTTTCTTCTGACCAGCGCCGGTGAGGATGGTTTCCTTGTATGGTACGGAGACGATTTCGCACTCTTTCTTGTAGAGGTCCGCCCATTTTCCCTTGGCATCTGTAATGTAGGAGTTGTCCCTTGGCCAGTAGGACTTACCGATTAACTCCTTCACACTGGGGAAGTGATGACCGATGATCTTTGCACCTTCATTGGCATCCACCAGGGAGTCATACTCTCTCACCCAGTCAGTGGGGACAGTGTACTCCAGACCGGTGACACAAGACCTGACATCAATGACATCTTCTACCTTCATGTCGCCCAGGATGGTCTTCCTTGCTTTCGGGTAAGGCTGGTCACTCAAGACCTTGCAGGGGACACCAATGATTTCTGTCTGATTATCAGTGAAGTTACTGGTGGGGACCACATAGTTGGGGGTGGTCTTCTTCTTGGCGGCGATGGCGATTACGATGAGTTCCATATTAATCATAGTTTTAGTCCTCCACTACACCCAGGAGCTTGGATTCTGCAAAGCACCTCCACCAATCCTTCTCCAGATCGAAGTAGGTGACATATCCTGCATCCTTGACCTTGTTCTGACCGCCGGCAGGCTTCTTGGTGATGAGCTCACTTTTGAGAGTTCCCACTGCGGTGCGGACAGTTCCGTCATTCTTGGTGAACTGGAACTTGACCTTTCCTTTGCAGAGCATTTCATGCAGCTCCGATGCATTGACTTTCTTCAGTTTCATGTCTTTTGGTTTTATGGTTTACAAGGTTCTTATGTTTCTTTCCTAAAATTGTTAGTAAGTTGCGGTCTGAACCTTTATTTCTTATTACATTACAAAGATAATGCTTTTTTCCGACATTTCCAAATTTCCAGGGAACTTTTTTTGATTTTTTCAGTCCCCTGGAAATGGGGATTATCGTGGTTCGCAATCGTCATTTGGCAGGTCCCTGGGTGTAGGAGTCATAGACTTTCTTCCTCTGGACATGGAGACCGAAGGAGACTTCCCAAATCTGTCCAGTCCCTTTTTCCCTCCACCAGTCTGCACATTCCTTCAGGGCTTCATATGCCTGATCAAAGGTCTTGAAATACCCGGACACCTTGGCACTGCGTTCATCAACAGTATTCTCAATGAGATAAATCTTATCCATATCAGCTCTTGATGAGTACATACACTATCACGACAAAAATGAGGATGGCCACCTCCAGGAGGACCGGGGCAAACACCCACCACCAACTGATAGAGATCACTCCGAAGAGTTTCAGGATGAGAAGGATGAGGAAGATGACAGTCATACATCCCACACCATTACTACTTGAATTGTTGCTCATATTATTAAATCTTTTAAGGGTTAATTTTCACCATAGAGTTCTGCATAGACATCAGGGTGGATTCTGAACCACATCCCATAAAGGGACTTGGCCTTTTCAGGGTTGTTGATCATCCACATCTTCCTGATGAACTTACCGTCGATGTTGATGAAGTCAGGGTCATTGGCCATCTGGGCTCTTGCCTCTGCCTCGGACCTGGGTGCATTCTTGATTCTCTCCACCAGTTCCTTCATCTGGGCCTTCTTCTCCATCTTCTCCTTGTACACCTTTCCAGTGTAGGTGATTTCATGTGAGAAGGACTCGTCATACCAGTACACATAGACCTGGGTCTTGCGTCCGTTCTTCACACCGGGGACTTTCTTCCTGTGGAGGTAAGGGACATTGTGCTTCTCCACCTCGGCCTCGCTTCCTGTGCCGGACATTGCTGCCAGGAGAAGCCACCAGGGATGATCACCTTCCTTGTGACCATGCCAGGACTCGGTGAACACATCTTTGGTTGCACCTTCCTCGATTGCCTTGTCAAGCATCTTCTCTGTGGTGACTGCGGTCTCAAGGGACTTGGCACCCATAAGGTCAAGGATGGAGAGGATTTTCTCGTCTTCTGTGAGGTAATTGTAATTGGTCTTCATAATATCTGTGTTTTTATTTCACTTATATATACTTTTGAAATGATCTTTTCTTTCATCTCTCTGGTACAAAGATACAACAAAAAAACGAGACTACCAAATTTTTCTACAACTTTTTTTCAAAAAAATTACATCTGCCAGAAATTGATGACTACAATATATGTATCATCCCATTGTTTAGATAACTCTGCTTCAAGTTTCTCGGCAATCATACCAGGTGCATCTCCTGATTCAACATCAATGGTTATTTCAGTACTATCTATGCGCTGATCTGTTTGAGCATAACTATGTGCATAAGTTACAAAATACCTCTTATTCATATCGCAAGTCGTTATCGTCAATATATTCCTCTTATTTCTCTCAATGCATCTGCTTCAGTGTTGTATTCCCATTCACTTCTTGACCACCCAAAATGAGAGTCATTGGTCTTACAATAGAGCTTTCTTGCATTCCAGTCATACTTGTAAGTGACAGTCACATATGCATTATTGAGATCATACCTCTTGATCCACATTTTCTGTGAATCATCATACTTGAAACCGTGAAGTTTAAGGATTGTGGATGTGATGAGTCTTCTGCTGTTCATATGATTATTCGCAAACCGTAATCGTCAGATATTCTTGATTGATTCCAATGCCTTCTCCACCTTCAGGTCTTCCTTGGCCTTCTTCTTGAGGTTGGTGACATATATAGATGTCAGGTTCTCACCAATTGCCACCACTTCATAACCGGGTCCCAGATGTTCACTGATTCCACCCACTACCTTGGCAACAAACTGCTTGTACTCTTCCTGTACCTGGGGATCGGGTGAGTGGATGTAATCTTTCCACATCTGTTCCAATGCCTTGTCCACATTCTTGTCCTTGGGATGTATCAGGGTCAAGGTTTTGTTGAAGGCACACACCCTCGGGCAGAACATAGACTCATAAGTGATCTCACCTACGGTGATTTTCTTGGGTACTGTATTCCAGACAAGATAACCAAGTGCCAGGATGAGTACCAGATAAGTTACAATAATGGCGATTTTATTTTTCATATACATAGATTTTAAGAGATAATCTTATTGATGGTTTCCAATGCCTGCTGGTTGTTGGGGTCGATGTCCAACATTTCCTTACAGACCTTCAGAGTCAGGTCCTCCATCAGTTTGTTGTTCTGTTTGGACTCGATGACGGCCATATCACTAAATCCGCCATCAAAGAGGATATTCTTCCTGGACATATTTTTCTTCATCTGCCATTCATAGATTGAATTCATCAGTTTGACAGCCCTATTGAACTGTTCCTCATTATTCTTGAGGAGATTCTCCTGGACAGTGAAGTCATAAACCTGCTCATACAGATAATATGATTTCAGGATATAGGCATTGATCAACCTATCAGATGAGTCGGTCTTCTGCTTCTCGCCCATTTCAATGATGATGTCATTAAACTGGGTCTTGTAGTCATCCATCTGCTTCTCGATGGTCATGTCCTGTACCTTGGACTCGGTTATAGTGTTCATCAACCATCCTACTCCAAATCCGACAAGGAGGGGAACAAGAATGAAAAAGACAACATACTTGATTAGTGTAAGATTTTTGCTCATAATATTGGTTTTAAGGGTTAAACAATTTCAATGGGAATGTCAAACAACTGGATGATGGATTTCAGGTCATCCTTTGTGGTGATCTCTCCCTCATACTTCCTTCTGGGACTCTGGTTGATGGCATAGGATGAGTTGGCGGTCTTGAGGTCGATATAAATCTTCCACTTCTTGCCCTCAACATTACCGGAGATCTGCCAAGCGCTGTCATCCACATCACCGAAGATGCTCTTGAACCCATTCTTCTGGAGGAACTCCTTGGTGATGGTGTTGTCTGAAGGCTGATTGTCATTCTCCAATATTTTAAGGTACTGGTCAATGGCATTCTCACAGTCGGAGATGATCATATCGGTGGTATACTTCCTATGACCGAACTTGATGTTCTCCTCATCCTCCAGATATCCCTCCCAGTCTCCTGCATGACCATAGTCCCAGCCGAAGCAAGGATGGTCATAGTCCTCCAGACCCAGGAGCTCGTTGGCATTCCCTATATAAGAGATACCGCCATGCACATAGATTCCATCGATGGTCTCATATTCTGTAGCATGCTTGTCCAGGAACTCTTGAGTGCAGAAGATATAGGCGCAGGGATGGATTCCCCTGTTGACACACACATACTTCACTCCCTTGTATTCTCCTTCTGCCACGATCATGGCAATTCTCCGATGACTGGTATAGACAATTTCTTTCTTTTGAGGTATCATATTATTAAAGATATTTAGTATCAACTATATTTATTTCTCCATCGCTTCCAGATACTGGTCAATGGCAGAGTAACACTCATCCAGGATCTCCATAGTTGTCCACTTCTTGTTATAGGACATCATATTGTCCTCATCACTCCAGTAACCTGCCCAGTCATTGAGATGTCCATAGTCCCAACCGAAGCACATCCCTTCATATTCTTTAGGATGAGTCTTGAGGTGAGACACATCTTCACACCAGGTGACCCCACCATGGACATTGATGCAGTCCAGACCACCCCAACCATCCTTGTGTTTCTCCACAAAGGACTCATCACACATCACATAAGCGCAAGGATGGATTCCTCCTGCAACAATGAAGTACTTGACTCCCTTGTATTCTCCCTGGTCTGCAATGTAAGTCAGATTCCAGGTCTTTCCATATATAACTTTCTTCATTTTCTGTGCTTCTTTAATTTTATTCTCCTTTATCTGTTCTATGATTCTCCGGTTCTGAGACATCATAATAGGAATGATTAATTCTGCTCCCATATTCTTACTGGTTTTTCATCTTCTTCAATGCACCGGTGATGATCTGTCTCACCCTCTCCTGGGTACATCCTTCCACCTCGGCGATCTGCTTATAGGTCATCTCATAGTCCTGACCGATACCGAAGTTCATCCTGACATACTTCCTTTCCTTGTCGGTGAGTCTCTCCAGGAGTTTCTCCACACCGGAAGACAGGTATTCACCCTCCATCTCCTTTTCATATCCATTGACAGATGCGGTACGGTCTGCAAACTCACCACACTCCGACTTGGACATCTCATCCTCATCACCCACAGGCTGGTCGATAGACACCTTGACTATATTGGTGATGGCAGTCACATCGGTTACCACCTGTCCCTGTTCCTCCAGGAGATCCATCAGCTCATACTCTGAGATTTCCCTGTGGTTCTCCTGATAGAACTTGTCCCTGATGGAGTTGGCCAGGTTGATGAGGGTGTTGGAGGAAGGATGGATTATTCCCAGGTCCTTGAGGAAGGTGGAGATATAACATTTCATCCACCACCTTGCATAGGAGGAGAAACGGAAGCCCATATTGAGGTCAAACTTCCTGATGGCTGCCAGGATACCCATATTGGCTTCCTGGATGATGTCCTCCAACAACTCTGACTTCCCGGTGTAGGTCTTGGCGACCGCGACAGCGAGCTTTGCCACCTTGTTGAAGAGTTCAGTCTCCGCATACTTGTCTCCCTTGGCGATTCTGCCGAAGAGAATGACCTCATCTTCCCTGGTGAGGTTGGAGAAGTTGCGGATTTCCTTGAAATAAAGGTTGAGGTTGTTGTTGAGGACAGTGTAATTCATATCGCTTGTGTTTTCTACTATATTATACTACTTGTTGTACCTTTTCTTTCAGTCTATTACACAATTTTTATACCTTTTTGTATTTTTGACAGTTTGTCAGTCTACTTGTGACAGTTTGACAGATACCATACCCTGGTCTGTGCCTTATAGAGAGCAACCTCATAGAGTTCATCTACAAAGGTGGCGACAGGTCTGGTCTTCTTGCCCACAGTCTTCCACACAGTCACCTCATAGTAAGTGACACCATCGGGATCAGTGTTCTTCTTGAGCAGGGGATTGTAGAAGTAATAAGGTTTTCTAAACATGCACATAGTATTTGGTTTTTAATATAATCCTTCGGAGATTGCGTCACCCAACTTCACTAAATTGTTCAACTCCTTCTCACTCATACTCTCGATTTCCTCCATTGTGAAGGTCATCTTGATTGCATAGTAGGAATTGTACCAGTTCTCGGAGCAACCCATACTGTTTCTTGCAGTGGTCGTACCCACATTCTTGATACCATTGATGATTTCTTCCTTTGTCATAACTCTTATTTCTTTTCTCA
>JAEEGL015179565.1_pt1 | contig 10424 bp, 7 predicted proteins | sample 9134231 | NCBI WGS metagenome assembly JAEEGL01 (sample SAMN16246548, study PRJNA631951) | gut metagenome | biome: gut microbiome; feature: rumen; material: fiber-attached | host: Bos | place: Iran: Karaj | collected 2018-10
GAAGACTCTTCCTTCGATGTCAGGGTTCTTCCTGCTTGGAGGCCTGAGAAGGCCAAAAACATCACAAAGCCTAAATTTGATTCATATCTTGATACTCTTTCAGAAGTTAGCGGAGTTAAGATTACTTCCTTTGAAACATTAAAGGAAGCACTCAGAGTAAGACTTGATTACTTTGCTTCCAAGGGCTGCAATGTAACAGATCACGCTCTTGAATATGTAATGTACAGACCTGCTTCTGATGAAGAAATCGAGAAGATCTTTGCAAAACGTCTTGCAGGTGAGGAAATCTCCTACGAGGAAGATCTCAAGTTCCAGACTGCATTCATGCTTTTCGAAGGCGAAGAGATCAAAAAGAGAGACTGGATCATGCAGCTTCATTTTGGTTGCAAGCGCGATAACAACACACCAATGTACGAAAAGCTCGGTCCCGATACCGGTTTTGATACAATCGCTGCTTACTACCCTATGGCTGAGCTTGCTGATTTCCTTAACGCTCTTCACTCTAAGGGAATACTTCCTCAGACAATTCTTTACAGTCTTAACCCTAATGATAATAAAATCATCAACACCACTCTGAACGCTTTCAACGAAGGTCCAGTTGTAGCTAAGATCCAGCAGGGAAGTGCTTGGTGGTTCAATGATACAAAGCTTGGCATGGAGGAACAGCTTAAATCCGTTGCCGAATCCGGAAATCTTTCAGGCTTTGTAGGAATGCTTACAGATTCAAGAAGCTTCACTTCCTATACAAGACATGATTATTTCCGCAGAATTCTTTGCAATTATCTCGGTTCACTTGTTGAGGATGGCGAGTATCCAGCTGAGGATATCGATATTCTTGGAGAGATTGCTAAGGACATATCTTACAACAACGCTGTAAGATACTTTAAATTTCCTTTAGAAACGAGATAATTTTATGAGTAGCCAGATGACTATTTATGACATATCCAAGAAGGCCGGGGTTTCCATAGCCACTGTTTCCAGGGTTCTTAACGGCAGCACAAATGTTAAGCCCAGAACCAGAAAAAAGGTCATGGACATCATTGAGCAGTATGGATATAAGCCTAATGCTTTTGCCAGAGGTCTTGGTCTTAACTCAATGAAGACCATTGGAATTCTCTGTGCGGATGCATCCGATTTATATCTTGCCAAGGCCATCTATTTTATAGAGCAGAACCTTCGCGAAAACGGATATAATTCCGTCTTATGCTGCACAGGTTATGAGATGAATTCAAGAAAAGAATCTCTTAATCTTCTGCTTTCACAACATGTTGATTCAGTTGTAATGGTTGGTTCCAACTTTATTATGAACAACGCTGAAGATAATCAATATGTTAAAGACGCTGCAGCAAGCGTACCGATCATGCTTCTGAACGCTGATTTTGATTGTCCTAATGTTTACTGCACACTCTGCGACGACTACAAGGCAACTCAGGATGCTACCGAGAAGATGATAAATGCCGGAATTAAAGATATTCTTTATCTCTATAATTCCAATTCCTATAGTGGACTTAAGAAGCTTGCCGGATTCCAGAACGCTCTTCTTTCCAATGATATTCCGGTAAAGAAACAGATGCAGCAGTGCTTCAAGGGAAGCCATGAGGATATTGACGGCGTTAAGAATTTTGTAGAAGGCCTCTATAAAAAAGGTATCCGATTTGACGGAATCGTAACAAGTGATGATTTCCTCGCTATCGGAGCTATGAATTTTGCCAGAGCAAATAATATAAGTGTACCAAACGATCTTCAGATCATCGGTTATAATAATTCAATACTTACCCTTTGTTCTGAACCTGATATATCTTCTATCGACAACAGACTTGAGGATATGTGCATACAGCTGGTTAAGACCCTTATCGGAACCTTAAGCCAGAACGAAATGCCTCAAAAGACAATCTTCTCAGGAGAACTTATCAAGAGAGGCTCAACTAAGTTTTAAATAAAAAGCCAAAACATCCTGCATTTCATCAGATGAATTTGCAGGATGTTTTTTTCTAATTAGCTCTATTCTATATTTTTCCTGTACTCTCGTGGCGACATATGATATTTCATCACAAAGCTTCTGTTAAAGGTTCTCTGGCTTTCGAAGCCTGCTTCATAGCATATTTCCGTTATCTGCTTATCAGTATATCTAAGGAGCGTCTGGGCATAGTCAAGCCTTACCTCATTGACATACTGATTAAAATTCCTGTGAAAGGTCTTGGAGAATACTCTTGATAATGTGTATTGACTGACGCCCAGATCATGAGCCATGCTTGTCAGCGAAATATCATTAGCAAAATTGGCAGATATATAGGAAACAGTCTTATAAATAAGATCCTCCGCTCCTATCTCCTTCTTCGGAACCATTGAAAGATATGAAAGACTTCTTGATAATAAAATATTGATATACGCTCCAGCCAAAGCATTTTGCTGCTTGGATAATTCATCAAGGCTTTGCTTTTCTTTTCCCGATGCAAACTCTTCACAGATGGCATTAATAGCAAATTTTATATCAGGATGAAGCATTTCTTTAGGTATTACAGGCTCCTTAGGACATAGGTTAAGCAGCTCAGACTGAAAGGCCGGTGCAAACCCCGGCGAAGCAAGAATATAGCAGGCTGTATTAATGCCTTCTGCAAACACCTGGTAATGATGTACTGTTTCCGGAAAAACCAAAGCAAAATCGCCTTCATTCATCTGATAAAGATTTTGACCAACTCCAATTGCTAATTCTCCTTTTGTAACAAAAACAAATTCAATTGATCTATGTAGATGCGGAGCACTATGAGTACTGGGCTTCTGGTAGATTGTTAGCCCAAAACCAGTCTCTTCATAAATCGGAAGCATCGTATATCTCCTTTTATAAACAATTTATTAAGCAAGATTTGTCTACTTTTTGTTTGTTTATGTCGTTTATTATAACAAAGACTCTGTTAAAGTACAATTGTTAAAGATAACACCCCCCAATTTTATAAAACTTTTTAAGGAGATAGATGACATGATCAAAATCATTAAAGAGTGCTTAAACGAATCATTGAATTTATACAGAGAGCTCGCTTCAAAGGGCATCTACTACAGATTCTTATAATTCAGCAATTTTCTCAAGAAATTTTTAGTACAAAATAAAAGCCGGAGACTTAAGGCATTTGCCTCTAGTCTCCGGTTTTTATTTTGTTTAAATCAAACACCTCTAAGATCAAATTCCGGTATAAAGCTCTCGCTTGCAGTCTCTCCTACCTGCATAAATCCATTTGTCACACCGAGATTTGCTGCATAATCAATAAGGCTCTCATATTCCCTATTAGAAACCTTCCTGTTTATATCAGGAAAAGCATCAAGCTCATCATTAGGTGTGAACTGGTTCATAAGACTTATGAAGATCTTATCCCCGTACTTTTCATATAGATATTTCACTATTAGCTTGGCTTGGATCAGCATCCCGGGCATTAAAAGATGCCTTACAACAACTCCCTTTTGTATCATATTGTCAGCATTAAATATCGGTTTTGGCTGCTGTCTGACCATTTCATCAATAACAGCTTTAGCATATGTTACATAATCTGGAGCATTGCTGTATTTAATTGCATCCTCATCTCTTGCATATTTAAGATCCGGCAGATAAATATCGATATAGCCCTCAAGTCCCTTAACCGTATCCACATTTAAATAAGATGATGTATTAAGCAGAAACGGCAGGTCATAGCCTTCATTTCTTGCTCTATCAATTGCTCTTTTAATAGAAGGAAGAAACATATCTCCGGTCACAAGATTTATATTGTTTGCCTTCTGTTCCTTAAGCTCAAAAAAGATCTCAACGAGCCTTACTTCATCAATCTTCTTACCGGAAAGGCCACGACTGATATTCCTGTTCTGACAAAAGACGCAGCCCATATTACAGCCCGAAAAGAAAACAGTTCCTGAGCCTTTTTCTCCGGAAATACAAGGCTCCTCCCACATATGGAGAGAAGCCCTGCTAACAACCATTTCACTTCCGACCTTGCAAAAGCCGCGACCGTCATATCTGTTTACTTTGCAGTTTCTGGGACATAAACCGCAGGATAAATACTCTTCTATAATCTCACAATTCATAAATTGTACTCATCTATTGCCAGCTTTATTGCACCCATGATGCCCTGGTCATCATTAAGCGAAGCCGGAACAATAAAGCTGTCAAGCTCATCAATTTCTTTAGTATTTATATAGCCGGCATTCTGCCTTGCAAAAGCCTCCCTGATAAGCGGAAAGAGCTGCTTCTGATGCATTACTCCGCCTCCAAGGATTATTTTCTGCGGGCTTAATGTCATTACAAAATTTGTAAGTGCTGTTCCGATATATTCGGCTTCAAGCTTCCATACTTCCTCATTATCAGCAAGCTCAATTGCCTTTTTACCCCATCTTTTTTCAATAGATGGGCCTCCGGCCAGGCCTTCAAAACAGTTATCATGATAAGGGCATACTGAAACACCTTTATCTTCAGGAAGTTTTCCCATTCTTATATGGCCAAGCTCAGGATGCAGCATTCCATGAAGAAGTTTGCCGTTTGTCATGACGCCACCACCTATACCTGTTCCGATTGTCAGATATATGGCATCTGTTAATCCCTTTGCACAGCCCCAGGTTATCTCACCAAGAAGCGAGCCATTAACATCAGTATCAAAGCCAATAGGAATCCCAAGCTTCTCCTTAAGCTCTCCTACAATGTTATAGTTTTTCCAGGCAGTTTTAGGCGTTGAGGTAATATACCCATAGGTCTTAGAATTTTTATTTAGATCAATAGGTCCAAAGCAGGCTACGCCAAGAGCCTTTATGTCTTTACCCTCAAAGTATTCCTCTATTAAAGGCATAGTCTCTGAAGGTGTAGTTGTAGGTATAGATTTCTGCTCAAGTATTTTTCCATTCTCATCGCCAATAGCGCAAACCATTTTTGTTCCGCCGGCTTCCAACGCTCCAAACAGCATATTCTCCTCCAATCATGGAATCCTGGTAATAATTATTTCTGCTTTTCCTATAACACTAACCTTGTCTGTTCCGGCAGGTATAAAGAGAGATTCTCCCTTTTTAATTTCAAGCTTTTGTTCATCAGAAGAAACAAGTGCTTCTCCTTCAGTCACAAGCATATGAACAAAAGATTTCTCGTCAGCCTTAAGCTCAACCTTGTTCTCATCTGAGATATCATAATGATCGACATCAAAGAATCTGCAGCTCACAAGATGTTCATTTGGCGACACATATTTTAAAGGTTTTTCAAGCTTTGTAACCTCAAGAGCCTGCTCTATATGAAGCTGTCTTGGTTTTCCGTCAGCTCCCAGTCTGCCATAATCATAGATTCTATAAGTGACATTGGAGCTTTGCTGAATCTCAGCGATTAGAATACCCTCTCCAATGGCGTGTAGCGTTCCGGGGGGAATAAAGACAACATCACCCTTTTTAACATAGAGTTTGTTAAGCACCTGTGTAAGCGTGTTGTTTCTTATTCTTTCCTCAAATTCCTGCCTGCTTATCTCATGCTCAAAGCCCTGGTACAAAAACGCACCTTCATTTGCATCAAGTATGTACCACATCTCAGTCTTTCCATACTGCTTTTCATTAAGAAGTGCATATTCATCATCCGGATGAACCTGGATTGAAAGAGACTTCTTTGCATCAATAAGCTTGATCAGAATCGGAAAGTCCTCATAATTCTTGCAGTTTGTCCCCAAAAGCTCCTTATGAGAACTAAGAAGGTTGCTAAGATACTCTCCTTTATGCTCTCCGTCAGCCACAATCGAAGGCCCATCCTTATGACAAGACAGCACCCATGCTTCTGCGCAGACATCTTTGTCAAAGTTTATTCCAAAATCATCCACCAGTCTATGTCCACCCCAGAGGTAGTCCTTGCAGGCCGGCATAAGTTTAAACATTTCCAATTTAAAATCTCCGTTTTAATTATTAAATACCAAAACTATTATAGTCTTTTTCTTTGATAAAGCTGATGCTTTTACCTTGAAATCTGTCTTTTTCAAAGAAACCTTCTCAGGCTCGGCAATACTGTTGCAGTCATCGACATCGCCTTCCATAACATATACAGCTTCAGTCTCTTTATCGGTGATTGATGTAATATCTATGTCAGCATCCGTTTCCCCTGCATTTATGATCTTGATAAAGGTCTTGTCATCATTCTTTGAAGCTGTGATATAAATCCTGTCTTTCTCAAGCCCAGAAAAATCACAGTCCAAAACCTCAGTCCCGGTAAATAATGAATACATCTTCTGAACATAGTAACTTGGTGTTCCATACGCGCTCTTAGCATCAAACCAGATAAGATCAGGCTGCCACTGAGTATAGCCAAGTCTTGCAAACAAAGGAGCATACGACGCCATAAGAACTACATCCGCATTTCTCTCGAGCCCAGTCATGAAAGCTGCCTCTGCAAGAGCTGCACCAAAGGAATTCCTCTCCTGCGGCTTTCTGTCGGGATTGATATGGCAGGCATACTCGCCGGCAAATACCTTCCTGTGCTTCTCATAGTTGTCATACATGTGAACATTTTCATACATCCACTTATCAGAAACATAATAGTGTTCATCAACAGCAACACTATAAGAAGGATTTTCTTTCATCTTAGGAGAAAAATGCCCCCAAGCATCCTTGTAGTGCTGCGAAGTCACATCAGGGCCGGCACTTCCGCAGCATCTGATCTCAGGATACTTTTCATGGATTGCCTTTTCAAAGGCCTCATAGCGATGGAAGAAATCGATCTTGTCAGTCTCCCACTGCTCATTTCCGATTCCGATATACTTCATTTCAAAGGGCTTCTCATGGCCCATCTTTATTCTGAGAGCCCCCCACTTTGTGGAAGCATCACCGTTTGCAAATTCAATAAGATCAAGAGCATCCTGAACAAAAACATCAAACTCAGCGGATGAACTGTCAACAAACTCATCAGACTGATACTGGCAGGCAAGACCAACATTCATAACAGGAAGCGGCTCGCAGCCAAGATACTCGCAAAGAAGGAAATACTCGTAGTAGCCAATTCCAAGGGTCTGATTGTAATATGGGAAATCTCCGATATCCTTTTTCTCGTCATCATTTCCGTGAACAGCCCATCTGTTCCAGTTGGCGGCTCTCTCCTCGGAAGGTCCTACAGACTTTTTCCACTGATATCTGTTTATAAGCTGATTCCCTTCAATTACACAGCCGCCCGGAAATCTCATAAATCCGGGATGAAGGGCTTTTAGAAGCTCAGCAAGATCCTTTCTGAAAAGTGAAAGCACAGCATCCTCAGGATACATTCTGAACTGGTCAAAGCATACCACAGAAGGTTTATCGATAAATACAGTAAACATACCTGCTTCAATGTCATTATCAGCCTTTATGCAGCATTCATATTTCTTCCAATCAGGTGAATCGATGCTTATGTTTTCAGCTTTTGCAAGTTCCTTACCATCCTTGGAAAGCACCTTTACAGTCACATTACAATCATTCTTACTTGTAGCATAAAAGCTTATATTAGCGCCAACTCCGGCTTTTAAGAATATTCCATCGTAAGCTTTATTTGTAAAGCCTGCATCTTCCTTAAAAGTCTTAACACACATATAGTGCGTATTTATTTCATTTAAAGGTCTGATATCAAGAGCAGTGAGCTTTGCACTATCGCTGTCCGGATAAGGATTCCAGCCATAGAGGTAAGCACCCTTCTGATAATAATTTCTCTTATATCCGTGTCCCTCCAGAAACTCAAAAGACCTGTTCTCCAACATTTCAGCGTGAAGGCCGCCATCAAGTCCATAGTTGATATCTTCAAAGAACAAACCAAACATTCCCTTGCTTATCTGTTTTGACATATACTCTCCTTTTAATTCATAAGCTTTTTTATTCAGCTTCGACAATATGATCAATAATGCCTCCGCCCAAAACAATCTCGCCATCATATAATACAGCTGACTGTCCGGCAGTTATTGCTCTCTGAGGCTCGTCAAATACAATCCTTGCGTATCCATCCTCGAGTACAGTTACTGTTGCAGGCTGTTCCTTGTGCCTGTATCTGATCTTGGCCGAGCATCTGAAAGGTTCTTTCGGATTTTCCCCAGTAATATAGTGAAAATCACGAACTATCAGTTCACGCTTAAAAAGATCAGCATCATCAGCCAGTATTACTTCGTTCTTTTCAACATTTATTCTTGTGACATATAACCTTCTGTCCGCAGGAATACCCAGACCTCTTCTCTGGCCAATAGTATAGTTTATTATTCCATCATGTCTGCCAAGTACATTTCCGTTCAGATCAACAAAATTTCCTGCCGGGTACTTTTTATCCCTGTACCTCTCTATCATAGAAGCATAATCGCCGTCAGGAACAAAGCAGATATCCTGACTTTCTTTTTTATGAGAAGTCACAAAACCGTTTTGATCAGCAATTTCTCTTACTTCCTTCTTTTCAAGCTCTCCTAAAGGGAAAAAGGTATGTGCCAGCTGCTCACTTGTCAGGTCATACAAAACATAGCTCTGATCCTTTGAAAGATCCTTTGCCTTAAGCAGATAAAACAGTCCGTTTTCTTCCTTTACCCTTGCATAATGGCCTGTAACAATATAATTGAAGCCAAGCTCTCTACCCTTTTGATACAAAAGATCAAATTTCAGATATCTGTTGCATCTTATGCAAGGGTTTGGTGTTTCACCATTTTCATAACTGCATACAAAGGGCTCAATTACCTTCTCTCGAAATTGAGCTTCGTAGTGATATATGTTATAGGGAATACCAATTTTGTCGCAGACAGCGCGTGCGTCCTGTGTATCCTTAAGACTGCAGCAGGTTCCAAAAAGGTCCTCGCCTATCATGTCGTTTTCATAAAGCCGCATGGTGCAGCCCATGCATTCATAGCCTTTGTCTGCCATGAGCTTAGCTGCAACAGAACTGTCAACTCCGCCACTCATAGCGATCAAAGCAGTATTTTTCTTTGTTTCCTGCATAATTTTCCTTCTGTTCTTTACTCTGTTATTTTATCCAAACACAAAGCTAGTATAGCTCAAAAAAATTAAAATATCATTATATTTAATAGGTATTTAATAGTAATTTCAGTAGATGCATGCTAACATATAACTACCTTCATGTGGGACTTTTTTCCCACATCTCATAAGAAAAGGGCCACCGCTTTATGTGGTGGCTCTTTAAGCGTGTTTATTATGGGTATCTCTGATCAGCTTTATGATCTCAAAAATCGCATCTATAAGCAGTAATGCTCCGCAGGAATACATATACCAGCTGTTTTCGATATCAGGAACAACAAGAATATATCCTCCAAGGAAGGAGGTTACGACTCCTTCAAAAACAGCGCGGAATCTTTCCAGAAATCTTCCTTCGAAAATTTTAAAATTGATCAGGTTCTGATAAGCCAGAGTTATAAGCACAATTCCAAGGATAACACTGGAAATTACAAACAGTGCATCCTGCTTAAGAACAACTACGCTGGCAACAACCCAAAGTATGATACAGACAGTAACTCTTGGTCTTTCTTTGTTGAAATTCCATTCCGATTCCTTCAGGTGCCTAATAGTAAGAACAGCTTCATAGACACAGAGAATCAGAAGGAACAAAAGTACAATAGTTTCCATTGCAAAATCCGGGAAACTGAAGCATAAAGCACTGGTAAATAGTGCAAGTCCTATCCTTACAAACTTTTTTCTATTTAAAAGTCCCCAGAATCTTACGAAGATATTCTTACTATCATCATCTTCTTTTTTGATACTCTTTGCCTTGTTCTTAAGGTTAAGAGCATCCTTTCCAGCCATCTGGATAATAAGATTTTCAACAGCAGCCGGTCCCTTGGAAGAAAAGTCTTTTATCGTGGTAGCTCCGCCCTCAGCCATAGAGTTAAAGAGTGTATCGATAAAGTTTTCTCTTGCTTTAAGATCCATGCCTTCAACAAACTTCTCAATCATATCATTGAGAAGATAGCTCTCGGGCGCATGATCATCACAGGTAATAAGACCAGTCTCATCTATTTCCCAGGACTGCATACTATGCTGAAGCATTGCAGTATTACTGCTCCTGACAATATAGTTTTCGCCCGCATCAGGTTCAAATAATCTTCCGATGATCGAATACTCAGGTGTGGTTTTTACAAGCTTATCACGTATGGTATCGACCAGATCTTTATTAAGGACATCATTACAAAAACCCGGTCCATCATTCATGTATATCTTGGTGACCTTTTCTTTTTGTTCAGAGGTTAGATGCGCAGCTGCAAAAAGTGCAAGATGCGCCCCCTTTGAATGGCCACAGATAATAACATTTCCGCTTGCTTTATTTATATGCTTCTGAGCATAAGAAAGAGCTAAGTCCTGAGAAGGAACATCGGTATAGCTGATCATGAAATCTTCCTTCCAGCCTATGATAGTACTATCTGTGCCCCTGTAAGCTATAACAGTTGTTCCGTCATCAAGAATATACGTAACTGCTGCAA
>JAEEGL015387719.1_pt1 | contig 10424 bp, 7 predicted proteins | sample 9134231 | NCBI WGS metagenome assembly JAEEGL01 (sample SAMN16246548, study PRJNA631951) | gut metagenome | biome: gut microbiome; feature: rumen; material: fiber-attached | host: Bos | place: Iran: Karaj | collected 2018-10
CAAGCTCTTCGAAGAAGTGAATAAGCTCCCGACGACTAGAAAGGCTGCCAGACAGTATGTCCACATGCTGACGAGCCGGGCTACGGAATGCACGCCGGACAATCAGGGACGCATCCAGATCCCGTCCTTCCTGGCCAAGCCGGCCAACCTCAAAAAGGAATGTGTCGTCATCGGCGTCAACGATCACGTCGAGATCTGGGACAGAGAGACCTGGGAATCCTATTACGATGAGGCCTCCGGATCCTTCGAAGACGTCGCGGAACACCTGGACGAACTCATCCATGACTGAACACATCCCCGTGATGCCGGAAGAAGTCCTCGAACTCCTCGATGTGAAGGAGGGAGGGACCTATGTTGACGGCACGCTCGGCAGGGGCGGGCACAGCAGACTGATCCTGGAGAAACTCGGCAACGGAACCCTCTATGCCTTCGACCTCGATGAAGAGGCGATCGCGAAAAGCAGAGCCAATCTCCAAGATTATGAAAACGTATGTTATATCCACGATAACTTCAAGGATATGGACAGATACATCGATGAAGCAGACGGGATCCTCCTCGATCTCGGGGTCTCCTCCCCGCAGTTCGACGAAGGCGACCGGGGCTTCTCCTACCGCAGCGACGCACCGCTCGACATGAGGATGGACCGCTCGAAAGGAAAGAATGCCCGCGACATCGTGAACACCTATTCTGAAAGCGAACTCATCCGGATCCTCTGGGAATACGGAGAGGAACACTTCTCCCGACAGATCGCCCGTAAGATCGTCGAGAGAAGAAAGGAAAAGGAGATCGAAACGACCGGAGAACTCGTAGAGATCATCCGGGAAGCACTCCCGCAGAGACAGTTGAAGAAGAAAGGCCATCCGGCGAAACAGACGTTCCAGGCGCTTCGCATCGAAGTCAACGGAGAACTCGATTCGCTGAGGACCTTCCTCGACAAACTCGACAGCATCCTGAAACCGGGAGGAACATGCGTCATCATCACATTCCACTCCCTGGAAGACCGCATGGTCAAGCAGGCATTCAAAAAGCTCTGTACGGTCGAGGACGACAAACGGATCGCCAAAAGACCGGAGGAAGTGGACAGACCGAACTATGAATCATTGAACCGAAAGGGGATCAGAGCTCTGCCGGAAGAACAGGAACGAAACCGGAGAGCCAGAAGCGCAATCGTAAGAGGGGTTAGAAAGTTATGGCAAAGATCGTAAAAAAGAAAAAGAGAAAACTGTCGTTCGTCGGAAAAGCAATCATCTTCTTCGTGTTTTCACTGGTACTGATGCTGGGAAGCAGCCTTTATTTCGGCACGAGAAACGCTTCTCTGTCCATCAAGATCCAGAAGATGAACAATGAGATCGCCGCGATCCGCGCCGAAAACCAGAATCTGAACATTGAGATCCAGACCCTCCAGAACAAGGAACGGGTCTATACGATCGCGCAGGACGCCGGTCTCGACCAGTCTCAGGACAACATCGTCTCCGTTCGGGAAGACTGATATGAAAAGCTGTAATCGTCGATTACACTTTTTATATATCCTCACTCTGTTCGCTGTCACCCTGGTGGTAGTGAACCTTTTTATCATTATCATCGGGCATGTGCACATCCGGTCGATGACCGATCTCGATCCATACGTGGATTCCGTCTCCTCGGTCTCGGAAGTCATCTATGCCAACCGGGGCAACATCTACGACATCAACGGCGAAGTCGTCGCCCAGGATACCCGGACCTACGATATCATCTGCTATCTCGATGAGAACCGTTCCTCCAACAAGAACCTCATCGCCTACGTCGACGATCCGCTCTATGCCTCTCAGGTCCTGTCGGTCATCCTCGACATGGACCAGCAGGAGATTTACGAATACCTCACGCCTTCGACCTACCATTATCAGGTGGAACTGGGTCCGAAGGGGAGAAACCTCTCGGAAGAGACCGTGGAAGAGATCAAGTCCTATCCGAACCTCCACGGCATTTCCTTCCGCAATTCCTATAAGCGCTATTACCCGAAGGGAGCGACTTTCTCGCCATACGTCCTCGGCTATGCGCGAAGCGACGATACCGGAAAGCTCGTCGGGGAAATGGGGATCGAAGCGCTGCTGAACAATGAACTCAGCGGCACGGACGGTTTCCACTCCTTTCAGCGGGACAAACACGGATACGTATTACCGGGCATGCAGGAAACGATCATCCCGGCTCAAAACGGCTATGACGTCTATCTGACGATCGATACTTCCATTCAGGAAGCGCTGGAGACCTCCTTCGAGGAAGTCACCAGAGACAACGGTGCAATACAGGCTTGGGGGGCCGTAGTTGAAATAAGTACAGGAAAGATACTCGCCTGGGGTCAGACTCCTTCTTTTGATCCGAACACCCTGGACGTGACAGACTGGAACAACTACGGTTCCCAGATCGCCTATGAACCAGGCTCCGTCATGAAGTCCTTCATCTACGCCGCCGCCATGGACATGGGTGTCTACAACGGCAAGGCGACCTTCAACTCCGAGCCGTACTGCTACCTCTCCGGTGCCGGCAATAAACCGTACCGCACCTTCGAGGGAAACGGATTCGGCTGCATTCACAACGCCGGCGATAAGGACTGGGGCATCATCGAACTCGATTACGGGCTCATCTATTCCTCCAACGTCGCCACTTCTACGCTCTTAAGCGATTATGTCGGTCCGGAAGCCTACGTCCAGTATCTCGAGAAATTCCACTTCTTCGAGAGCGTGGACTCCTACGGACTGCCGGATGTGACCGGCAAACTCAATTTTACCTATCCGTCCGAGAAACTGGCGCTTACCTATGGCCAGGGCTCCTCGGTCACCACGCTGCAGCTGCTGCAGGGGTATTCCGCGATCTACGGCAACGGCGAGATGGTCAAACCGTACGTCATCGACAAGATCGTCGATACCGACAACTCCGAGATCGTCTATCAGGGAGAGCGCACCGTCGTCGACACGCCGATCTCCGCCGAGACCGCCAAGCAGATGCAGGATCTTCTGAGAAGAGTCGTCTCCGATCCGGCCGGCACCGCCAAGTTCTACGCCATCGACGAAGTCGATATCATGGCCAAGACCGGTACTTCCGAAATCGCGACCGGCTTCGGCTATTCCTCGGATTACTCCATTCAGTCTGTCATGATGGGCTTCCCATATGAAGATCCGAAATACATCGTCTATTATGCCTATATCTCTCCATACGACTATCAGAACCACACCCGGTCCAAACCGGTCACGAACTTCATCAAGCGCGTGGCGATCCTGACCAACATCGGCTACAATCCGGAAGCCAGTCAGGGCGATCATACGATCACGAAATACGAGATGCCGAATCTCATGGGTCTCTCCGTACGGGATTGCGAAGAGAAACTGAAAGAAGAATACGGATTCGTTCCGATCGAAGTCGGAGGCGGACTTACGGTCGTCGGGCAATACCCGAAAGAAGGGGAAGCAGTCTACACCGATTCGAAAGTCTATCTCCTGACCGACGGCAATACCGTTTCTCTGCCGGATTTCACCGGCTGGAGCCGCAAGGAACTGGTCAACTACTGGACCGTCAGCGGCGTACCGATCACCATGGACGGCTACGGCGTCGTCTATGATCAGTCTGTACCGGCGGGAAGCAGCGTCGACAAGAACAGCGAAGTCATCGTCTTCTTGAAGTCCATCGAGACGAATATCGACGTCAGCAGCCGTATTGATTCCGAGGAAGAATAGGATATAATGTCTTTATGAATTTTACGATCATATGCCTTCTGGGCTTTCTCGCTTCCTTTGTGCTGCTGTGTCTTCTGATGCCGGTGTATATCCGTGCACTCAAGAATCATCAGATCAACCAGGAAGTCAGCGAATACGCTCTGGAAGAATACAAAACCAAATCCAAGACACCGATCATGGGCGGCCTCTTATTTGTGGTGCTGCCGCTCATCGTCTATTTCGTCATCCGTACCGGGACACGTCTGGAAGCGAAGACGCTCTTCGTGATCCTCTCCTTCGTGCTCTATTGCCTGGTGGGATTCCTGGATGACATCCTGATCATCCTCCGCCGTGACAACAACGGTCTGTCTCCGAAGTTCAAGCTCATCCTGGAATTTCTGTTTACGGCCTTACTGACGTTCCTGTTCCGCAAGGAGATCGTCACATCGGTCAGCGTTCCGTTCCTGAAGATGGACATCCCGTTTGGATATTTCTATTACCCGTTCATGATCCTGGTCTATCTCGCGGAAGCCAATGCCGTCAACTTCACCGACGGTATGGACGGTCTCTGCGCCGGGGTATCCGTATTCGGGCTCATCGCCTTTGCGATCCTGTCCTATATCCGGGGAGAGTTCTCCATTACCATCCTGATCATCACGATCATCGGCGGCTTATGCGGCTATCTGGTCTTCAATCACTTCCCGGCGAAGATCTTCATGGGCGACAGCGGTTCGCTCGCTCTGGGCGGTCTGTTTGCCTCTCTGGGCGTCATTCTGCACCAGGAAGTCGCGCTCTTTGTGATCGGCGGCGTCTTCGTCTGGGAGATGTTCTGCGTCTGTCTGCAGCTGACCTGGGTCAAGCTCTTCCACAAGCGGATTTTCAAGTACACCCCGATCCACTACGCCTTCGTCTTAAAGGGAATGAAGGAGACATCAGTCGTGAAGATGTTCTACGGGATCGCCTATCTCTGTGCCGTTGTCGGACTATATATCGGGTGGTTCGCATGATCTATAAGACCGCGGATCTCTCCGGTTCCCTCCGGGAAAAAGTCCTTGCCCTGGCAGGGATCTCCGAAGACGATCTTGACATCGCGAAATACGAATCAAAGGACCTTGAAACGGTCCTTTCCTTCAAAGAGAAGCTGCTCTCCTGTTCGGGAGAGCGTTTTCTGATCGTCGGCGACTACGACTGCGACGGCGTCTCGGCAACGGCCATCATGAAGCGCCTCTTCGACCGTCTCGGCATCGCTTCCAATTTCTATATCCCGTCCCGTCTCAAAGAGGGGTACGGACTCAATCTCTCGATCGTCGACATGGCGGTTGATCACGGGTTCACCGCGGTACTGACCGTCGATAACGGCGTCTCCGCGCTCGATGAACTCCAGTCCCTGAAAAGACACGGGATCAGGACCTTCGTCATCGATCACCACGAATACGAAGAAGCCCCAGATACGGACGGTTTTCTGCACCCGTCTTTGCTGCCGGAAGGATACCGCGATCTCTGTGCGGGCGGGCTTTGCGCGCTCTTATCGTCTTATCTCTATGAAGACGATCTCTCCCTCGTCTATGGCGGCATGGCGACCAAGGCAGACATGGTCTCCGTTCTCGGCTACAACCGTTATCTTTTAAGGAGGATGCTGAAGATCCTCAACACGAAGCACATCCATCCGATCGACCTGCTTTCCGGCAAGACATCCTACGACTACGACGACCTGTCCTTCAGCGTTATCCCGAAGATCAACGCCGTCTCCCGCCTGGGTTACAACGTCAATTTCCTGGTGTATTATCTCCTCTCTGACTATGAGACCTGTCAGAAGACGGTCGAACAGATCGAGAAGGTCAACCGGGAACGCCAGAACCTGACCCGGACGATGTCGGAGAAGGCGAAGGAAAAGGCGAAAGACGAATATGCGCTGATGATCGTCAAAGACGAATCCTTCCACGAGGGACTCTGCGGTCTGGTGGCGAACCGTCTGCTGAACACCTATCACAAGCCTGTCCTCGTTCTCACGAAACAGGAAGGGGAGTACCGGGGCAGCGGACGCAGCATCCCGGGTTTCCATCTCTACGAATATCTGAAGGGATTTGACCGGTTCTTAACCTTCGGAGGTCATGACCTGGCTGTCGGCTTATCCATCAGGGAAGAGGATTATCCGTCCTTCCTGGAATACGTCGAAAGTCACGAAGCGCTCTATGAGGAAGTCACAAAAGAGGTCCTCCTGCTGCGCAAAGAAGACCTCAATATAAGCGACTTTGAAGCCTATGAAGACCTCAAACCGTTCGGTACCGGATTCGAGGAGCCGCTCTTCGGTTTCAAAGATCCGCACATCCTGAAGAGCACGCTGATCAAGGGTCTCTACCCGAAGTATTCCCTGGATGGGATCGATGCGATCAGCTTCCAGGAACGCACCCTGCGCGAGAATATCCCGCTCATGACCGGCCGCCTGCAGAGGGACCGCTACCGCCGTTCCGCCCTGTCATTTCTCATTGAAGATTTCCCGTCTATTTCTTATAATTAAAGAGTATTTTTCTCAAGGAGGGTCTCATATGGATTACAAGAATTACATCGCAACGATCCCGGATTTCCCGAGTGAAGGCATCCTCTTCCGTGATGTCACGCCGCTGCTGGCGGACGGGGAAGCATTCCGCGCGATCACGAAAGAACTCGCGGACTATGCGAGAAAAGTCGGAGCAGACGTCATCGTCGGTCCGGAATCCCGCGGATTCATTTTCGGCTGTCCGGTCGCCGTGGAACTCGGCATCGGTTTCGTTCCGATCCGCAAGCCGGGGAAACTCCCGAGAGAAACCGTCAGTATGAAATACGACCTGGAATACGGGTCCAATGAACTGCATATGCACAAGGACGCCATCAAGCCGGGACAGAAAGCCGTCATCATCGACGATCTCCTGGCGACCGGCGGTACTGTTGCCGCGGCGATCAAACTGATCGAAAGCCTGGGCGGTTCCGTTGCCGGATGCGTGTTCCCGATCGAACTGCTCGACCTCAACGGACGCAAGGTCCTCGAAGGATACGACGTACATACCCTGATGCAGTATTAAATCGAAGGTCCTCTTCGATTTTTACATAAGATTATGAAACAGATCGCTCTTACTGAGGAGATGTTCTTCGATCAGGTGAAGTCCTACATTCACAACGAAGACTCTCTCGCCTTCATCCGCAAGGCCTATGATTATGCTCAGGACAAGCACAAGGATCAGGTACGTCTCTCCGGAGAACCGTACTTTGTGCATCTTTTGAGTGTGGCCTACGAGCTGGCGAAACTCAAGGGCGATCCGAAGACCGTTGCCGCGGGACTGCTGCACGACACGCTGGAAGACTGCGGTGTCTCCAGAGAGGAGTTCGTGCAGGAATTCGACGAGGAGACCTATGAGATCGTTGAAGCGGTCACCAAGATCGGCAACCTCAAATTCAAGGATGAGAAAGAGTATCTGGCGGCCAATCACCGCAAGATCTTCATCGCCATGGCCAAGGACGTACGCGTCATCCTGGTCAAACTCGTCGACCGTCTTCACAACATGCGGACGCTGCAATACCAGCCTCCGGAGAAACAGAGACGCATCGCCAAGGAAACGCTGGATGTCTATGCGCCGATCGCACACCGTCTCGGTATCGCCGAGATCAAGAACGAACTGGAAGATCTCTCGTTCCTCTATCTCGACGCGGACAAGTATCACGAGATCGCCCGCTTGGTTGAAAACAAGAAGGCGGAGCGGGACGAAGCCGTTTCCAACATGATCGAGGAGATCTCCCAGGTCTTACGGAAGCACGGGATCCATTTCCGTATTTTAGGCCGTTCGAAACATCTCTATTCCATCCACAAGAAGATGGTCACCAAGAACAAGCGCTTCGACGAGATCCTCGACCTCCTGGCGATCCGCATCGTCACCCTGACGGAGCTCAACTGCTACGAAGTCTTAGGCTATATCCATGCGACCTACCGGCCGATCCCGGGACGTCTCAAGGACTACATCGCCATGCCGAAGACCAACATGTACCAGTCTCTGCATACCACGATCGTCGGCAACGACGGACGTATTTACGAAGTCCAGATCCGTACCGAGGAGATGGACCGCATCGCCGAACACGGTATCGCCGCCCACTGGTCCTACAAGGAAGGTGCCAAACGCAATCCGAAGGACGTCGTCAAGGAACTCGAATGGCTCAGCGCCTTTGAATCCGGGCAGGAAGACCGCAGCGCCGGCGACTATATGAACGACATCACCAACGATATCTTCAACGCCAACGTTTACGCCATGACGCCGAAGGGACGGGTCATCGACCTGCCGCACGGAGCGACGCCGATCGACTTTGCCTACCGCATCCATACGGAAGTCGGCCATCAGACCGTCGGCGCTCTCGTCAACGGCGTTCTGGTACCGCTCAACACTCCGCTCAAGACCGGGGATGTCGTCGAGCTCAAGACCAACAAGAACTCGACTCCTTCCGAAGACTGGCTCAAGATCGTCAAGACCAGCAACGCCAAAAACAAGATCCGCGCCTTCTTTGCCAAGAAGGAAGCCGACCGCAAGGAAGAATACGTCAAGCAGGGCGAGGACATGCTGAAGGAGGAGATGAAGAAACGCGGCGTTTCCGTCGAGGAGTTCTTCGATAAATCCAAGTTCGAGAAGATCTACGGTTCCCTGCAGCTATCGACATATGCCGATATGATGTACGCGATCGCCGTGAAATCCATCACTCCGATCTCCGTCATCGAACGATTGACACGTCTGTCCAAGAAGGAAGTCGACTCCGATTTCCTCAACCAGATCGGCGAAAAAAACCAGAAACGGCGTCAGAACGTCGATTCCAGTACCGGTGTCGTCGTCAAGGGCATCAGCGGCATGAAGATCAAGCTGGCTCCGTGCTGTTCTCCGGTACGGGGCGACCCGATCGTCGGCTACGTCTCCAAGGGACAGGGGATCAAGGTACACCGGGCAGATTGCCCGAACGCGCTGCGCGCTCCGGAACGCCTCATCGAAGTCTCCTGGTCGGACGACGTACCGGCCGAGACCAAGTTCGATACGACGATCCGCATCCAGGCCATGGACCGCAGCTATCTGCTGACGGACCTGGCTACCGCGATCGCACAATACAAAGCCAACATCATGGCGGTCAACATCGCCGTCAACAACGACGATCTCACGGCTACGGCCTCGATCTCCATCACGGTCACTTCCAAGGAACACCTGGAGACCATCATGGCCAATCTGCGCAAGATCAACTCGGTCCTGAGCGTTGAAAGAGCCGTCAAATAGTGTTAGGATAGGAATATCCACGAGAAAAGGAATCATCCCGGCCTGATCAAGCGACAGGTGACCGGTGAAAGACCTGGCAGGGAAGGATGAGGGACACTTTCTCAAGCGATGTCTATTGCAAAGATAGACCGTATTCCGCGTTAAGGAACAAAGGGCACGGAGCGATCCGTGAACTAAGGTGGTACCGCGTGCAAACGTCCTTAGACAGGGCGTTTTCTTATATGAGGAGGGAATTATGATCCAGAAAGTGAAAGGCACCTATGACATCCTGCCGGAAGAATATCCGCGCTTCGATAAAGTGGAGACGCTGTTCCGTCATTTCCTCGATCTCTACGGATATCAGGAAATGAAGACACCGGTCTTCGAGAATACCGCGGTCTTCCAGAAGGAAAACGAGACCTCGGACATGGTATCCAAGGAGATGTACAGTTTCACCGTCAACGGCAGAGACTCCCTGACGCTCCGTCCGGAAGGGACCGCCGGCATCATCCGTTCCTTCGTCGAAAACAAGATGTACGGAACGGCGGAACTGCCGGTCAAGCTCGCCTATGTGGAGGAAATGTTCCGGCATGAACGTCCGCAGAAGGGCAGACAGCGTCAGTTCACCCAGATGGGGATCGAAAACGTCGGAAACAAGTCCCCGCTGATCGACGCGGAAGTCATCGCCTTAGGTTATTCCTACATCCGTGCCTTAGGCATTCAGGGGATCAAGGTCCTGGTCAATACCCTGGGCGACAACGCCTCCCGGGTCCGCTACAAGGAAGCCCTGAAGGACTATTTCGAACCGCACCGGGAAGAACTCTGCGGCGATTGTCAGAAACGGCTTGAGAAAAACCCGCTCCGGATCCTCGACTGCAAGATCGACCACGATCTCGAAGCCGTGAAAAACGCTCCGAAGATGTCCGATTACCTCACGGAAGAGGCGGATTCCTATTTTAAACGGGTGCTCATTTATCTGGATGCCCTGGATATCCCGTATGAGATCGACGACCGGCTCGTCCGGGGACTCGATTATTACACTGATACGGTCTTCGAAGTAGTCTCCACAAACCCGGAATCCGGTTCTCAGGCGACGATCTTCGGCGGCGGACGCTACGACAATCTCGTCGCATCGATGGGAGGTCCGTCCTACAGCGGCATCGGCTTCGCCATAGGAGTCGAACGTCTGCTGATCCTGATGGAAGCAGAAGGGCTCTTCGAGGAAACGAGGAAGACCTGCGACGTCTACATCATCGACATGACAAAAGGCTCTGCCTATGCCCTGGAAGTCGCGACGATCCTGCGGGCGGCATCCTACCGCACCGAACTCAACGTCTATGAGCGTTCGCTGAAATCCCAGTTCAAATCCGCCGACCGCTATACAGCCCGTTTCACGGTCATCCTCGGTGAAGACGAACTGAAGGAGAGAAGTGTGACCCTGAAAGACGCAAAGACAAAAACCCAGTACACCACAAGCATCGAA
>JAEEGL015683949.1_pt1 | contig 10424 bp, 8 predicted proteins | sample 9134231 | NCBI WGS metagenome assembly JAEEGL01 (sample SAMN16246548, study PRJNA631951) | gut metagenome | biome: gut microbiome; feature: rumen; material: fiber-attached | host: Bos | place: Iran: Karaj | collected 2018-10
GTGGAGGAGACTCAGATCACTGCCATGAAGAATGATAACTGATCATAACGGGGGAGTTATGGCGAGAAATAAGGAAAACTATGACAATGAGATAGTTAATCTTCGCGCGTTTTATTTGCGACTCTTGCGTAAGGTGTGGCTGATACCTCTTGCAGCTGTCATTGGAGCTGTTATTGGGGGAGTCATATATTTCCTTGCGACCGTGGTTTATGCTCCTGCAAGGAATTATAAGGCAGATTCCACACTCTATATTTATTTCGCGTATGATGAGGACAAGGGTTCTCAGGTTGATTACTACAATGCCTATACATGGAATACCCTGATCAAAACCGATGAGGCTGTCATTGATGTGGTTATTGATAATCTTGAAGGAATGGGATACACCGATGACAGGTTTTCCAAGGAAAAGGTAGTATCAGCTCTTAGCGCGGATATTCCGTCTGATGTAAGAGTGATGATATTGACGGTGACAGCCCCGGATAAGGAAAGCTGCGAAGCTATTCTGGCTGCTGCTGACAATGCGCTTGTAATGTATGGCGAGAGTAATACAGCCTTTAAGCAGATAAAGCTCCTTGGCAAGACAGAGGCAGGACTTGAAGTGATCACGGATCGCACGGTGGCAGCAGTTATTCTTGGAGCTGTATGTGCGGTTATCCTTATGATGCTTGTAGAACTTCTGATTGAATCCATGGATGATGCAATATACGTGCCGGAGGACGCTGAAAAGAGATATGGGCTCCCGGTACTGGGAGTAATGACGACGCAGGGAGAGTCTCCTGCGTTTTTCAGAAATGAAATTCTGGCGCTATCCGATAAATATCTGCATGATGCAAGTAAAGTGGCTGTTTTAAGTGTAGATGACAGAAATGATGACACTATGGCTGCAGCTGCCGCAGAGCGCATGAAGGAGATCGTTGGCAGTAATTTTGGCAAGCTTGGAATAGAACTTATTCCGATGGCATCACCTTCAATAGATGCAGAATCGGTAAAGAAACTGGATCCGGTCGATGGCGCTGTCATTATGGTGTCAATGGGAAAAAGGAACGGAGCGATGACGCAGCATCTGATCTCATTACTCAGGAAACTTAATTGTCCGGTCATGGGAATAGTTTTAACAGATGCTGATAAGAACTTCCTGATCAATTATCTGGGGCTTTGATATGTCTAGAATTCAGCTTTTGGTGGCAGCAGTATCACAGGATACAGACAGGCTGCCTGAAAAAATGAATATTCAGTCCGACTCCATAATCATCAATCAGGGAATGGAATACGGTTATTCTGAGAGTACCTTCAGGGGGAATCATATCAGGATATTCAACTGTGATGAAAAGGGTGTGGGATTATCCAGAAATCTGGCTCTCATGCGCGCAGACCACGAGCTTTTGCAGTTTTGTGATGAGGATATTGTGCTTGATGACGGATATACCTCACTTGTGGAAAAGGAATTCGATTCTCATCCTGAAGCCGATATGCTCATGTTCAATGTAAAGGCACAGGATGGAAGAGTCACGTATCATAATACTGATTTTGCGCCTGTTACTTTCCGGAACTACGGAAGATATCCTGCTTATGCAATAGCGGTCAGAAGAGAGAAGCTCCATAATGCGGGTGTCACTTTCTCGCTTTTATTCGGAGGCGGAGCGAAGTACAGCAATGGTGAGGATTCTCTTTTCCTGAAGGAATGTCTCGATAAGGGGATCCGGATATACAGAACCCCTGTCAGTATAGGTCATGAGGTTTCAGACAGACCTTCCACCTGGTTTTCCGGATTCAATGAGAAGTTTTTCTTTGACAGAGGATACCTGTACCATCATCTGTATGGGAAGCTGGCGGTTCCGCTTAGTCTCAGATTCCTTATAAAGCATAAGGATGAGATGTGCAGAGATATTCCTCTTGGAACATGTTTTAAGATCATGAAAAAGGGAATTAAAGAGGCTGAGAAGTAGATGCTGATATATCTGATGCTGACAGCGGTTACTCTTACGGCAGCTCTTATGGTCAAGGGATGCTATGAGAAGGGAAGGCCTCTTGTCAGCGGCGATTATAATTACATATATAGTGGAATTACGCGGGAGAGGCTTAAGAGTATATGCGGTATGATAGCTATATTCATTCTGCTGACCGGTGTGTCCGCAATCAGGCTGAATGTCGGAAATGATTACAGCAAATATGTTGAATTTATGCACAGGTTTGTCAGCGGTGCTGTGGTGCCGACGGAGCCGGGATTCAACTATCTGACCTGGTTTATATATACCATTTCGGGCTTTGAGAATTATGTTGCAGTATTCGCAGTGTTTGCTGCGGCTACAATGTTTTTCTTTCTGGCAGCTATCTACAGGCAGACTGAGGACTTCTGGATGTCCTTCATGATGTTTATGCTTCTGGGATATTATTTCCAGTCAATAAGCACGGTGAGATACTATCTCGCACTGGGAATAGCGCTTTATTCAATAGAATATTGCATGAAAGGTGACTGGCCTAGATTTGTAATACTCATAATGCTTGGAGCGTTGTTTCATAAGTCCCTTCTGGTGGTGCTGGTATTATATCCTCTTGCATCCATCAGATGGAAAAAGTGGATGATGGGCGGTATTGCACTGATGTGCATATCATGTCTGTTTTTGAAGGATTTTTATCTGAAGGTAGCGATAAAGATATATCCATCCTACGCAGGGACGGAGTATCTGAGCGGAGGTACCAGTAAGACAAGTATCTTGCGATGCGCAGGAGTTCTGATACTGGCATTTTTGATACTCAGAGGAGATGTGCTGTCTGATAAGAAGCTTCGTTTTTATTTCTATTCGAATCTTATGGCACTTTGCTTATACACATTCGGGTCATTTCTGCCCACGGTTTCGAGAATCGCATATTATCTGACCGTTACTCAGATATTATATGTACCGGCACTGATACTCAGGGTGGATGACAGCATTTTAAAGAAAATAGGCGGAAGAAACGTACTGAAAATAATTACATTTGCCGGCTGCGGACTATACTTTTTCATGTATATGAGGCATGCTGCTGATGATGGAGTGAGAATACTGCCCTATGAGACATTCTTCTTCCATGAGCTGCCGGCAACTTTATCTGAAAGAGGCTTTGGCTGATAAGGTATATCTATGAAAAGACCATTTTTTACAATCATTGTTGTTTCATATAACGCAGGTGAAGATCTGATAAAGACACTGGATAGTATTCTTAATCAGACTTTTAATGGATACAGCATCGTAATAAAGGACGGCGGTTCAACTGACGGATCTCTTGAAAAAGCAGCTGATATGCTTGGAGTGGGAGCGTCGGGAAGCTCTGAAGACGGGAGATTCTGTATTATCAAGGGGAAAGATCATGGTATCTACGATGCTATGAATATCGCGGTTAAAGCTGTCAGGGACAGGAATAAAGGTGAACAGTCGGCAGTGGACAAACCCGGATATATCTATTTCCTCAATTGCGGAGATCTGTTTGCGGATGATCAGGTTCTGCAAAGAGTTTATTCGGGCATCAATTCGAATTACAGGAGTAAAGGGACCACTGTTCCAGCCATATACTACGGTGATATTTATGAGATGCAGACAAAACAACGGGTATCATCCGTTCCGGAGATAAATGATTTTGCATGCTACAGGAATGTCCCATCACACCAGGCCTGCTTCTACGATGAGAGGCTTATGTACAGGTATCAGTTTGATACGGTATGGAAGGTCAGGGCGGACTACGAGCATTTCCTTAGATGCTATTATGTGGAGAAGGCAGAGACCTTCTACTTAAAGCTTCTGATCGCTAACTATGAGGGAGGCGGATTCTCAGAGACCAGAGAGAATCAGAAGGTGTCTGAGACGGAGAGACAGCAGATAATACATCTGTATTTAAACAGGTCTCAGATTCAGAAGTATGATATGATCAGAGCCTTAACGTTTGCGGGACTTCGCACGAAAATCGCACGAAATCCCAAGACGGCAGGACTGTACAACAAGCTTAAGAGCTTTGTTTACAGCAGAAAGAAATGATCAGAGGTACCGGTATGAGAGTTTTGTGGGTATGTAATTTAATGCTCCCGGCGTTCGCCAAGGTCAGAGGATTTTCATGGTCAGACAGAGAGGGATGGCTCTCCGGGGCATACGACAGGCTTAAGGCGGGGAAAGAGGCGGCAAAGATTACATTAGGAGTCTGCTTTCCTGCTGATATAGGTGAAGACAGTGTGGAACTGGATGGGGTGAAATTCTACGGATTCAATGAGAATTTAAACACACCTGAGATTTATGACAGCTCATTAGAGAATAGGTTCAGACAGATAATAGATGATTTCAGACCGGATATGATTCATATATTCGGAGCGGAATTCCCCCATGCACTGGCAGCCACTAAGGTGTTTAACAATCCTGACAGGACACTTCTGGGAATACAAGGTGTATGCAGCGAAATTGCCAAGGTTTATATGGCAAACCTGCCTCAGGAAGTGTGCAGTGATACCACCTTCAGAGACAGATATAAAGATGACAGTCTGATGCGTCAGAAGGAAAAATATGCTAAACGTGGTGAAACAGAGATAGAGACCATCCGGATGGCAGGACATATAACCGGAAGAACGGATTTTGACAGGCGTGTTACAGAGGACATAAATCCTGGAGCAGTTTATCACGAGATGAATGAAACCATGAGATCAACCTTTTACAATGGCGCATGGAGATCCGTGAATACTGTAGAACACAGTATTTTCCTGCCACAAGGCGACTATCCATTAAAGGGCTTTCATTTTATGCTGGAGGCTATGCCTGAAATTCTTAAGGAGTTTCCCAATGCCAGGCTCTATGTGGCGGGCAACAGCATAATCGGAAAGATCAGAAGAAAAACAGTGACTGTTCCGGATGAACAGAAGGGTGCTTCGGGAAAGAGTAAATATCCGCTTGCAATCAGGATATCCGCCTATGGCAAATATCTGAAGAAGCTCATCAGGAAGAATAAGCTGGGTGGAAAGGTGATAATGCTCGGCAAGTTATCAGCGGAGCAGATGAAGGAGCAGTTCTTAAAGTGCAATGTTTTTGTCTGCCCTTCTATACTTGAGAATTCACCGAATTCCATGGCTGAGGCGATGCTTCTGGGAGTCCCGGTTGTAGCGGCTGAAACGGGAGGAATCCCAAGCATGCTGGAGAAAAATGTTGACGGCCTCCTTTTTGAAAACGGAAATCCGGCGGATCTTGCAAAGTGTATAAACCAGATGTTCAGAGAACCTGTCATTGCCGCGGTATACGGTGATAATGCCAAGAAGCATGCCATGATCACCCATAACCCGGATACGAATTTTAAGAGACTTATGGAAATCTACGAGGAAATCTGCGGAACTAAAGAATGAGTTTGAGAATTGCATTTGTTTCCAATTTCATAAACCACCATCAGATTCCCTTTTGTGATGAGATGTACAGAAAGCTGGGCGATGATTTTGCGTTCATCCAGTCACAGCCCATGGACAAAGAAAGAAGTGCTATGGGATGGAGCGTGGATGCAGCTGCGATTCCATATCTGCACCTGTTTTATGAGTCGGAACAGGAATGCACAAATATCATAGAAAAATGTGATGTACTTCTCATAGGCTGGACAGGACAGGAAAAGGGGAGTACCATTGACAGGCTGATCACTGAGAGGCTTGACGGTGGAAGAGCGGCGATAAGAATAAGCGAGAGAATCTATCGCGAAGGAAGATTTAAAGCTATATCTCCCAGGGGGCTTATCGCAAAGTACAATGAGCATGTGAAATACAGAAAAGCGCCGGTATATCTGCTTTGCGCCGGGGCTTATGTATCGGGTGACTTCAATCTGATCGGAGCTTATCCCGACAAAATGTTTAAGTGGGGATATTTTCCTCCGCTTAAAAGATATGATGAGAATGAATTAAACGCCTTATTATACAAAGATGGCGACGAAATACAGATATGCTTCGCGGGCAGACTCATTAAGTTAAAACACCCTGAGTTAGCAGTGAGGGCAGCGGAATTTCTGAGAGAAAAAGGAAAGAAATGTCATGTCCATATAGTTGGAGATGGATCGCTTAAACCCGAACTGGAATCTATGGTCAGGGAGAAAAAGCTTACGGAAACAGTGACCTTTTACGGATCAATGGCACCTGACAGGGTCAGGGAGATTATGGAAAAATCCCATGTTTTCTTATTTGGAAGCAATTACCTTGAAGGGTGGGGAGCTGTTGTCGGCGAAGCGATGAACAGTGCATGCGCAGTGGTTGCTTCAAGCGAAGCGGGAGCAGTTCCTTTTCTCATAAGAGATGGGGAAAACGGCATCACCTACGATAACTGCGATGATAAAGAGTTTGCAGTTAAACTAGATATGCTGACAGACAGCCCTGATAAGCTCAGGCAGCTTCAGAGAAAAGCTTATGAGACTATTGAAGGTCTCTGGAATGCAGAGGTAGCTGCTGACAGGCTGTTGTCATTTTGTGAAGTGGTTTCGAAGGCAGCAGGCAGTGGCGAGCCGGTTCATCTTCCTGTGTTTGAGACAGGTCCTGTTAGCAGGGCGGAAATCATTAAGGCTCCCGGTTTCAGGAGAACTTTGCAGGAAGATAATCATTTAGAATGAGGAAGAGTATTGTTTGACAAAAAGATAAGCGTAATAATTCCGGCATATAACATAGAGGATCTGATCACCAGATGTCTGGAATCCGTATATAATCAGACCTATCCCAAGGAACTTCTTGAGATAATTGTGGTCGATGACGGATCAACAGATGGGACGCTCACCAAAATACAGGAATTCGTTTCCGGGAATCAAAACGGCGCTGAGATAAAGGTGATACATCAGGAAAACGGCGGCAGCAGTGCGGCCAGAAATCATGGACTGTCTGTGGCTACAGGTGATTACGTCGGCTTTGTCGATGCTGATGATTACATAGATAAGCGGATGTATGAAACGCTGATGAGTGCTATAGAGAAGAATTCAGGTGATGGAAAAGCCCCGGTGCTTATGGCGCAGATATCACGTGATGAGATTGCAGAAGACGGAAGCAGACTCCCGGACGTATGTATACCACCAGCAAAGGAGATTGTGATCTCAGGTCAGGAGCACTTCAGGACACTTTTGATGCACACCGGAGATGCATCATACTGCACGAAGCTTACAAGCCGTGAGCTGTTTACCGGAGATAACGGACAATTCCCTGTCGGGGAACTGAACGAGGATTTTTTCCTCATGATACACATGCTTGAAAATGTGGACAGACTTGTTGTTCTCCCGCAGCAGTATTATCACGTATTCTACAGGAGCGGCAGTAACAGCAGAAAGAAGAAGGACCAGAAGGATTATTTCCCTCCGGTTTTCACGGATATAGTCAGAAACGCTGATTACGCAGCAGGAATCGTTAGCTCCAAGTTCCCTGAGTTAAAGGAAGTGGCTACGAGATTCTGCCTGATTCAGAGACTTGACTACTTACTACATATTCCAATCAGAAAGATGACAAGGGACAATCGGTTCTATCGTGAAACGGTGGTGCGATTCTTAAGAGAACACGGAAGAGATATTCTGACTAACAGATATCTAACCGGTAAAAACAGAATTTACCTGATACTTTTCAGGATAAATCCAAGACTTCTGAGAATCCTGCACGCCAGACTTAAGGGGATAGAGTACTGATTTAAATAATATGGCAACTAATAATAAAAAGATTCGACACAACTTGATACTCTTAGGTATTCTTATCCTTCAGATTCTGCTGATGGTTTATTTCGGGACCCAAAAAGCAGGGTTTCATCAGGATGAATACTATTCTTTTTTTTCTACCAACAGAACGCTTGGGTTCTATTATCCCGACAGAGAATGGCAGAGTGCTGAGACAATAAGAAATGAGTTCACCGTACTTAAAGGGGAGGGCTTTAACTATGGACTTGTTAAGCTTGTTCAGTCCTGGGATGTTCACCCGCCGCTTTATTACTGGATTCTGCATACAGTCTGTTCTGTTTTTTACGGAACATTCTCGAAATGGATCGGCATAGGGATCAATCTGGTGGCATTTGTTCTTAGCTTCATACTGCTGTATATGCTATCGAGGAGCATTGGCATGAACAGGGAGCTCAGGACGCTCACTCTCACCATCTACGGCTTCAATCCAATGACTATTTCATGTGTGCTTTTCATAAGAATGTATATGTGGCTGACAGTCTTTGTGCTTGCGTCGGCTTTTCTGCATATGAAGCTGATAAACCTTATAAAGCGCTATTACAAGGAAAAGGGAAACGGAGGGTTTGAATTATCCAAACCTTTTGACAAAATATTTGTAATAAAATTTGCTCAGGGCCTGGGCGTGTTAATGTGCGTGAATTTCCTTGGGTTCCTCACTCAGTACTATTACCTTATCTTCGCAGTCATGATGGGCTTCAACTTTTCAATATGGTTCCTGTTCCTCATGCCGAAGAAGAGACCGGCAAAGAATGATAAGGCAGGTGAACAGCCTGCGGTTGATGAGAAGGTTATTGCGACACTGTTTGAAAGAATAAAGTACACGTTAGTATATGTTCTGGGAAATGCTATATCATTCGCAGCCGGAGTGGCAGTCTATCCCGCATCCCTGTCACACATTTTCCGAGGCTACAGAGGGCAGGAAGCGGCAGAGGCTTTTTCAGATGCATCAAATATCGGACTCAGGCTGGACTTCTTTATAGGACTTGCGGATAAATATCTGTTTTCGGGATTTGGACCTGTAATTCTGGTCCTGATGTTGATATCGGGAGTGGGACTTTTGTTCTTCATCAGAGTCAAGAAGGAAAAGGACTCTCTTCACATATCCAATGTGCGTGTTCTTTTCGTAACCACGGTGGCATATTTTTTATTGGTGGCCAAAACAGCTCTGCTACTGGGAGATACCTCCAACAGATATGAGATGCCTGTCTACCCGATCATGCTCCTTCTGGCTATATACTTCACCAGAGTCGGTGTCAGAACTATCGTTGGTAACAGGAATATAGGTAAGTTCAGCATCCCTGTCATTATCACGGTGATCATATTTGCGCTGGTGGATATCAGGGGACTTGCCTCGGACGGAAATGTGCTCTTCCTCTACAGGGAAGACGAATCCAGGGTTGAGACAGCCAGACAGGCTGCTGCAGACAACATTCCGGTGGTGATCCTATTCAACGACGCCACCCCCGACAATGTCTACAGACTCACCAATGAACTACTGGAATACCCGGAGCTGTTCTATGTAAATGAATCTAATCTTGAAATGATTAAGGATGAGAAGATAAACTCTGCCTCGGAGGTATTTGTTTACGCTGCAGATCATGATAATCGTGATCAATTAATAAACGTGATTATAGATGGGAATCCTTCTATAACTTCAAGTGAGATAATATCTACTAAAGATATGTGGACTTTATATAGATTATATTGATTAAATAATCTACTATAAATCCATTCTCAACCTGATATTTTTTTAGTTGCCAATGCAGCCTCCGAGAATAAGTATGTTGATTGAAGCTGCCTTGAAAAACGTCAGTACTTATGCCCTGTCCTTTAGGGCATTAGTACCTGCTACGTTTTTCAGGGAGCGGAAGCGTCAGCTGAAAGCAACATGTTTATTCACCAAGGCGCATTGGCTCCCAACCAAAAACTGGTTGAAAAAGTGGATTTATAGTATAATTTAAAATGATTATGCTTTGAAAAGAGGTAGAAAATGAAATTAGATGATAAAACTATACTTGTAACAGGCGGAACAGGTTCATTTGGACATTGTTTTACTGAATATGTATTAGAGCATTACAATCCCAAAAAGATCATCGTGTATTCAAGGGATGAGTATAAGCAGTACACAATGGCCAATGAGAAGGTATACAGAGAGCATGCTGATAAGATGAGATTTTTCATCGGTGATGTCAGGGATGCAGCCCGCATGGAGAGAGCGATGGAAGGCGTTGATTACGTAATCCATGCTGCAGCTCTTAAGCAGGTGCCTGCTTGTGAGTACAACCCGGACGAGGCTATCAAGACCAATGTTAACGGTGCTCAGAATGTCATAAATGCTGCACTTAACACAGGTGTAAAGAGAGTAGTTGCGCTCAGTACCGACAAGGCGGTCAATCCGGTTAACCTTTACGGCGCCACCAAGATGGTTTCGGATAAGCTTTTCATTGCTGCCAATGCATATGCAGGCAACAAGGATATAAATTTCTCAATCGTAAGATACGGTAATGTTGCAGGAAGCCGCGGATCTATCATCCCGCTCTTCAAGAGCCTTATTGAGAAAGGTGAGAAGGAACTTCCCGTTACGGATTATCGTATGACAAGATTCTGGATCAGCCTTCCCGAAGGCGTTGAGCTGGTGCTTAAAGCACTGGATGAAGCTAAGGGCGGTGAGACCTTCATCAGTAAGATTCCTTCCTTCAATGTCAAGGATCTTGCAGAGGCAATGTGCCCCGGAATAGCAACAA
>JAEEGL016002243.1_pt1 | contig 10424 bp, 7 predicted proteins | sample 9134231 | NCBI WGS metagenome assembly JAEEGL01 (sample SAMN16246548, study PRJNA631951) | gut metagenome | biome: gut microbiome; feature: rumen; material: fiber-attached | host: Bos | place: Iran: Karaj | collected 2018-10
AAGCGATCTAAACGATGAAGACAGATTTCAGGATGTTGACCTTATGCTTTTTGACAAGGTAATTGCCTTTGACAACCTGACGCAGACTATCGTCCTCATCGTAAACATAGAGCTTGATGATATTGAGAATAATTACAGAAAAGCTGAAGCTGAACTTACTGATCTGGTAAATCTTCTAAAAAACGGAGAGAAGGAAAAGAATACGGGAGGAAAACTTCTTAGTGAGGTAAAGCCTCTTTTTGATAAGAAGGCTTTTTGTACGATGGTACAAAAGGCTAAGGAGCATATAATTGAGGGCGACATCTTTCAGGTCGTGTTATCGAACAGGTTGAGCGCATCTTTTCGTGGAAGTCTTTTTGACACCTACAGACATTTAAGAACGATCAATCCTTCTCCCTACATGTTCTACTTTTCTGGAACTGATGTAGAGGTGGCGGGAGCATCTCCCGAAACATTGGTAAAACTGGAAAACGGAGTACTTCATACCTTCCCTCTTGCAGGTACCAGAAAACGCGGTGTCACTCCTGAGGAAGATGAGAAACTTGAAAAGGAGCTGCTCGAAGATGAAAAGGAACTTGCAGAGCATAATATGCTTGTAGATCTTGGAAGAAACGATCTGGGCAGAATAAGCAGGTTTGGAAGCGTTGAAGTGGAAAAGCTGCACTGCATCGAAAGATTTTCCCATGTCATGCACATAGGCTCGACGGTGAAAGGAAATATACTTGATGACAGGGACGCTTTGGATGCCATAGAGGCAGTGCTCCCTGCAGGAACACTTTCAGGAGCACCGAAAATACGCGCAAGCAGGATCATCGGAGAGCTGGAGGGAAGTAAACGAGGGATCTACGGAGGGGCTATAGGGTATATAGACCTTACCGGAAATATGGATACCTGTATCGCTATCCGCCTGGTTTACAAGAAAAACGACATAGTATATGTACGAAGCGGTGCCGGAATAGTAGCTGATTCGATTCCCGAAAATGAATATGAAGAGTGCCTCAACAAAGCACGTGCCTCTCTTAAGGCGCTTGAGATTGCGGATATTGAAGGAGAAGAAATATGATACTTCTTATAGATAATTACGACAGCTTTTCGTATAACCTTTATCAGTATGTGGGCGAGATAAATCCCGCAATAAAGGTCATAAGAAACGACGAGAAGACTGTCGAAGAGATCAAAGCCATTAAACCGGATAAGATCATACTGTCACCGGGACCAGGAAAACCTCAGGATGCGGGAGTTATAATCGATACTGTTAAGATCCTTGGGCCTGAGATCCCGATACTGGGAGTTTGTCTCGGACATCAGGCAATCTGCGCGGCTTTTGGCGCCTCGATAGTTCATGCAAAAAAACTGATGCATGGAAAACAGTCAACTGTGTTTCTGAATACTGATTGTCCGCTGTTTAGAGGTTGTCCGCAGGAAACAACTGTGGCACGCTATCATTCCCTTGCAGCGGATCCTGCGACGATACCGGATGAACTTAAGATCACGGCAAAAACGGAAGATGGCGAGATTATGGCTGTAATGCATGAAAGATATCCAATTTACGGAGTGCAGTTTCACCCCGAATCCATAATGACTTCGGAAGGAAAAAAGATACTGGCCAATTTTCTTGGCTGATCCTTAAAATGCCGGCTTTTTTTTAAAGCCATGATCCGTCTTTTCTTATGATCCTGAATTCCCTGTGCTTTAGATGTGGTCTCATTGAACTATCATAAGATACTTATCTTCAAATGAAAATAAATGTATTTTGCAATTATGATCAACATTTTAACGAAACTGCCGTGATCGGAAATCTCTCTGCTTGCGGCATCTGTTTTATTGACTTATACTATGATGTAAGGGTCAAAAGGTATTTTGTCGTTTTCTGTAATTTTTTCAGGAAAAAAGGTTTCGAAAGGAGATCACTGATCATGAAAAAAAAGATCACAAAATTGTTTGTCGCATTGCTGCTGGTCGGTACTGTTTCTTTAAGCGGCTGTTCCGTTTCGTTTACTGCCGATGATCCGAAAGGGGAAACCATTCATTCTTCGATCCAGCATGTAGAGGACAGTCCCGAATGGGTCACAGAGCTTCCTGCCGCGCAGGATGAGGATGTTAAACAGCTTTTTGTAGTAGCCGGTTTTGGAATGGATAAAACGACGGCCACCGTAGCCATGCATGAAAGAGATGAAAACGGAAACTGGAAGCAGATCCTTTCCACACCGGGTTATGTTGGAAAAAAAGGCCTTTGTCTTGATGAAGATCACGCCGAAGGCTGTGCCCAGACTCCCATAGGAGTTTATCATTTCAACAAAGCCTTCGGTATCGCACCGGATCCCGGCTGTGAAATTCCTTATACAAAGGTCACGGATGACATCTGGTGGTCGGGTGATCAGGCTGAAGGAATGCATTACAACGAGATGGTTGATATAAAGGATTTTCCGGACCTGTCCAGGGACGACAGCGAGCATATTATTGATTATGAGTATCAGTACCAGTACTGCCTTAACATCAGCTTCAACGAGGATGGAGAACTCGGCAGAGGGTCAGCCATCTTCCTGCATTGTTTGGGACCGCTTAAGCCGTATACGGGCGGCTGCGTGGCGATACCGGAGAATATAATGAAGATTGTTATGCAGAAGGTTCAGCCTGACTGTGTGGTAGTTATCGACACTCTGGAAAATCTGAGTCCCGAAACATGGGAAGATTGGGGATTTGAGCCGACGGAGGATAATTAATGAAAAGACCGGATGGACCATCCTGACCACCCATTGATTTACGATGTTTTTAGTGGTACTATATTTGCATATAGACAGAGGAAACAAAGGCGTTTCATCCATTTCGGATGGGACGCTTTTTTTATTCGGGGGGGTGATGGAATGGCAGCATTTGACAGAATAAAAAGCGGAATTCCGGAGATGGATGAGGCGCTTGATAATATAAGACTTGGAGATAATGTGGTGTGGCGTGTCTCCGAGCTTTCCCAGTTTAAGCTTTTCATGGAACCGTATATTAAACAGGCAATCGGGGATAAGCGAAACATTATATATTTCAGATTTGCAAGCCATGAGCAGCTTCTTTCCGACTGCCCGGAAATCAAAAAGGTAACGATCCCGCTTTCACACAGATTTGAAAACTTCACTGTTGATATCCATAATGTGATAGAAGAGGAAGGGAAGGACGCATTTTATGTTTTTGACTGTTTGTCTGAACTTCAGACAGCATGGGCTACTGACCTAATGATGGGGAATTTTTTCCGCGTTACCTGTCCGTTTCTTTTTATCCTTGATACGGTGGCATTCTTCCCGATCATAAGAGGTAAGCACTCTGTGCAGGCAGTAAACAAGATTCTCAATACCACCCAGCTCTTTTTTGATGTGTATTCGGATAATAAAAATATATATGTGCGTCCGGAAAAGGTATGGAACAGAAATTCCGATACAATGTTCCTGCCTCATACATATGATCCGGCAACGGGAGAATTCAGGCCTGTCCTTGACGGCGTAAAATCGAGCCGGTTCTATCAGACGCTCGGACAGGCACAGAGGTCTGCCGAGGAACAGTATTCGGATTCCTGGGACAGATATTTCAACCGGGTAAGACTTCTTAAGGAAAGCGGCATGGATATATCAGACGACTGTTCCCAGATGTGCGATATCATGATGACGAGAGATGATAAGATGCGCCGTATGGTTAAAAAACATTTTACACCGGAGGATTATTTTGCGGTAAGGGATCATATGGTGGGAACTGGCATGATCGGAGGCAAGGCCTGCGGAATGCTGCTGGCAAGGGCGATCATCAGAAATAAAGAGCCTGATATCAGCGAAGTACTCGAACCGCATGATTCTTTTTATGTGGGATCAGATCTGTATTATACCTATATCGTTGATAATAACCTTTGGGATACGAGGATAAAACAGAGGACAGAGGATGGGTATTTTGAACTGGCACAGGAATTTGCGGATAAGATAATGGGCGGCACTTTTTCCGATGCCATGCGTGATCAGTTTGTCAGAATTATCGAATACTACGGACAGGATCCGTATATCATCCGTTCAAGTTCTATCTTAGAGGACGGATTCGGAAATGCATTCGCAGGGAAATATGAATCGGTATTCTGCGCAAACAGGGGCAGTCTTGAGGAGAGGATTGAAGAATTCGAGCATGCGATAAAGATCGTATATGCAAGTTCCATGAGCCTGTCCGCACTTGACTACCGCAAGAGGAGAGGTCTTGATAAACGCGATGAGCAGATGGCGCTTCTGATCCAGCGCGTATCCGGTTCTTACTATGGAACCTGTTATATGCCGTGTGCTGCCGGGGTCGGATATTCCTACAGTCCCTACAGAGTCATGAAAGATTCTGATCCGACAGCGGGGATGCTCAGACTGGTTATGGGACTCGGAACTTCTGCGGTAGACAGAACAGAAGGGTCGTATCCGAGGATAGTCAATCTCGATATGCCGGAGAAGACATCCTACTCGTCGTCTGCCGATAAGCATAAGTTCTCGCAGGGGAAAGCGGAAGTGATAGACATGGCAAGTAAATCACTGAAGAAGCTGTCGCTTTATGAGCTTGAACCGGCCATACCGAAATATCTGGACCGTATTTTGCTGGAGCATGATTTTGATGCTGAAATGAGGCTTCGAGAGACGGGAAGAGACAGGGATGTGAAGTTCATTTCCTGTAAGGGACTTGTATCAAACAAGACTTTGATGGAACAGATGAAGAGGATGCTGCGCTGTATTCAGGATGAATATGAATATCCGGTAGATACGGAATTTACAATAAATATATCGGAAAGCGGGGAGTATTCCGTTGACCTGCTCCAATGCCGCCCGCTGCAGGTACAGAAGGGGAAGTCAGGAACCGTCATTCCTCCTGATGTACCAAAGGAAGGTATTCTTCTTGAAAGCAAAGGATCATCAATGGGAATGTGTAAGGCGGCAGAACTTGATATCATAGTATATGTTGATCCTGTTAAATACTACAACATGCCCTATAAGGAAAAGGATCTGGTTGCTAAAGTGATCGGAAAGATCAACTGGCATTACCGTGATATGGGTAAACATATGATGCTGATCGTACCGGGCAGGGTAGGCACAACATCGCCGGAGCTAGGAGTTCCCACATCATTTTCTGATATCAGTGCATATGAGATCATTTGTGAGACGGAGGAATCGAGGGCAGGTTACAATCCTGAATTATCATACGGAAGCCACATTTTCCAGGATCTCGTTGAAGCTGAGATTCTGTATACTGCCGTATTCAACAATAAGAATACGATCCATTTTCATCCGGAGAAGCTGGACTCATCAAAGGATCTTATCTTAGAATTTGAGCAGAGTGAGACACTGTCTGACATCGTTCATGTATATGATGTCAGTGACAGGAAATGTTCAGTTTATAATGATGTTGCAAATGAGCATCTGATGATTACCTGTTAAAGGAGGGATAAATGTCAAAGCCGGTTATTGGAGTAATGCCGTTGTGGGATGATGAAAAAGAGAGTATCTACAGATGCTTAAATGCAAAACAGATCATGGTCAACAGCTATCATCATCAGGCAGTAAAAAAAGTTGCACCGCCTCTTGAGGTAATGGCAATCTCTGAGGACGGGCTTGTTGAGGGATTGCATCTGCCGGGACATCATTTCCTCTGGGCGGTACAATGGCATCCGGAATTCTCATATCTGTCTGATGAGAACAGTCGGAAATTATTCAAAGTATTTGTGGAAAGCTGCCGATAGTCTATTTTTTCTTTTTCAGCGCTTTAAGATTTTTTTCATAGATGCTTCTGGCTTTTTTACCCGCACCAAAGCCCTGTCTTGAACGCTTTTCAAGTACCCTGCCTATGAAAGCCTTAATAAGGGGATCCTCCGTTTTTTCCATGCGTTCCCTGAGATCTTTGTCTGAAAAACTGTTCACATCCTTGCCTGCAAGCAGGGTGTAGTAGGGAGACTGCAGCATTATCATACGGGTTTCGTAGTCTTTGAGGATCTCTTTTACGGTCTCTGCTTTTGCCCGGCACTGCAGCATCTGTTCAGCGGCCATCGGAGCACCGCTATGCTCTTCAAGCTCATCCAGAATCTCCGACATATGTGAAAAGGCTCGCAGAGACGCATAGCGCCTTTCAAAGGAATGATCGTGATTGTCTAAAAAATCGTTGTTGTTTTCATAATCAAACTGGGAAATGTCCAGCATCATAAATTCATGTGTAACAAGACGGTAGCCGTCGTTTCTTCTGTTTTCATCCGCGATCTTTTCGATGATGTCATAATGGAAGAGACCGGGATCAACTGTTGAGGGGCTGTACTCGTCACGGGCTTTAAGGTCGTAATAAAATGACAGATCGCGGAGCATTGTACCGTATTGGTCGATCTGTACATCTACATTCCGCATATAGGTCGGTTTTGGGACTGCACCGGCTTTTATGCTGCTCTCACGGGGTCTGTCCATGATCATGGTGCTATCGGCTAACATGTCGGTGCCGAGCCTTGCGTACATTCCGTGTCTCATGAGGTCGTCCAGAGACTCATCTCTTTCCCAGCGGCATAGATTGGCAAGGTTTATCATATCCGCCTGGAGTTTGGCTTTTTGTATAAATCTCTTTCCGCGCTTGGAACGCTGGCTGGAGCTTAACTGTGAAATCCCAAAAGCCTTGGCGGCTTTATCGATCTCATCGCCGATAGTCTTTTTATCGGGTATTTTCCGCTTGTTGAGCCAGGATGAACCTTTCATCACATCTTTGGAATATTTCTCAAGGCGGTAGGACAGGGTGTCGCTTTTCTCGGCACTTCTGCTTACCTCATTTACGCGATCGAGTACCGCATTGCGCTCTTCATCCGTGGTTGAATCAAACGGAATAAACTGCGATGATTGAAAGTAGTTATCCTGTTTTCTCTTTATGGTAAGACTCTTGTCAGATCCGTCTCCTTTGGACATAAACACACCTCCAAAAAAAAACCGGGGAAATTCTCCTTAAAAAAGTTTATCATAAGAGGATTATATGAACAACTTATGTTTGATTCCCCTCCTGTCTTGCCCAAAAAAAACCGTTATGATAAACTTTTTTAAATGTTTTTTTAGTAATTTTGCAGGAGGTTTTGAAATGTTTGAACTTACCGGTATTGGGAGCGAAAATTATGATGCTTTCTCATTTTTAATGCCCGGACACAGCTATCGTGATTATGATATCTGTTTAGGAGCGATAGAAGACGGTGAAGCGGCCGGAGTCGCACTGTATAACGCAGTAGGGGAAGCACTCATGCTGGACTACATATATGTAGCGGAAAAATTCAGACGCAGGGGCATAGCTTCCGCACTCTTAAACGACTTTTTGAATGAGATCAAAGATGCCGGAGCCGTTGCGGTTCATATAAACTTTCCCGAACTCGCTCAGGATCTTTACCACTTCGCTGTTGCTCAGAAATTCAAGATCTTCCGGGACGGGAAGGCATATGTCCTTCCTGTTGAAAATCTCTTAAATTCGGCGAGACTGAAAAAACTTTTTCAGAATCCACAGAAAAACCGTGTTGTGGAACTTTCAGAGCTTACGCGCTTCGAGCGTTCCGTATTAAGAAGGAAGCTTGATGCACAGGATATGGAGGAGGATATTATCGATGATTCCTCCCTGTCAAAAGAACTGTCGCTTGTCACCCTGGATGCTATGGAGGATGTTCCTTCCGCCTGTATCCTGTGCCGGAAGGACAGGCAGAATATCGCTATAATCTATTTGGTGAATTTCAGCAAGGATCCCTTCCAGCTTGTGGATCTCATGAGGGTTCTTACCGACCGGATAAAGAAAAAGGACTATACGGATAACGATCTGGTCTTCGTGACCATGGATGATTATATGCGAAAGCTTCCGGAAACGCTGCTGGGAGGAGATGATCTTCTTGAAAGCCGTGGAGATGTTATAAGCGCAATACGCATGATTGAGCACACTGGTGATTAGTTGCAGAGATTATTTTTAGCGGAGGTACAATTATGTCAAAAATGATCGGATCCGGTCAGGAATACGATGCTTCTCTTGAGATCAAAGAAAAGAAGGATACATATTTCAAATCCTCGGCATTGCAAAAGGCAAGAACCGTCACAGATGATGAAATAAATGCTGTGGACGAACGCATGCGTGAGGTAAGTGAAAAAGCCATGCGCCACGATACCCTTTCCGACCGTCTCGAGCAATATACTACAGCGGTACAGAATAATTCCTCCTGGCTTAAGGACCGCAAAATCCCCGACAAAAAGACCATCGGCAAGGAAATCGACAAAGCCGCAGCCACCATAGGAATTTCAGAATTAAGCTCCAGCCAGCGTTCAAAGAGAGGAAAGAGATTTACCGAAAAAGCAAGGCAGCAGGCTCAGATGATAAACCTGACCAACAAATGCCGCTGGAAAAGGGATGAAGCACTTGAGGATCTCATGAAGCACGGTGAAAACACCAGGCTCGGATATGATGAGATATTCCCTTATGTCAAACATGAGAAAAAAATAATCGATCCCGGCCTCGTTACAGACAGACCCCGTGAAGAGGTTCTTAAGGGCGGTGAGCGTCCGACCTATATGAAAGGTCTGGATGAAAATCTCGGATCCGAGGCTCTGATAATGAAGGATCTGTCCTTTTATTATGAGCTCAAGGCACGCAACACCGAAATGACCGAAAAGGTCGCAAAAAGCAATCCAAAGGTCTTCCGTTATGATGTAATTGAAAAGATAGCGGATAAAGATAAAAGAGATGACGGCTATCGCGAAGTGCTCAAGGAATTCAAACAGCTGGATCTGTCACAGTTTGACTATAAGAGCAACGAAGATTTCATGGACAATGAAGATCAGTCTTTTGAGCGGCGCTATGCGGCCCTGCGGGCGTTTTCACATGTTCCGGAGATGCTGAAAAAGCTTAAGAACCTGAAAGTTGACCCCATCCCGAAAAAAATGATGCAGGAATATCAGGCAAAAGCCGAGACTCTGCAGGAGATCCTTAAGGATTATGAAGCCCGCATAATAATGCTTCAGTCCCCTTATTACACCCTGCTTGCAGGCAAGGATTTAAACAGCTTTTCGGATAAAGAGCTGAAGGAAAGGATGGGGAAAACGGAAGATCCTCTGATTTCCGCCTACATAGGTGTGGTTCTTGAAAAGCGTCAAAAACAGGGCTTTGGCAAAGGTTCAAAGGCAAAAAGCATTTACGAAAAGAAACTTAAAACAATAAAGAGCGGAAAAGCAGCACCCGAGCTGTCACTTGAGGAATATGTCGAACGAAATTCCACGATGTTTTATTTCCGCAAGAATACCGACATAATCTGCCAGTTTCCCCCGTTCCTTTACAGCAGGAAAGACCAGAAGGCTATGGATGACAAAGCCGAGCATATAAGACAGATGCATGAACAGCTGATGGCAACAACCGATAATGAAGAGAGTTCGAAGAATTACATCTATCGTAAAATTGATGATGAGCTCTATACAGAGCTTGTAAGAAACCAGCAGCTGTTGGAGTATACAGGTTCACAGGTGCGCGAGCTTTGGAGAATGAAAAAGACATCAGTCGGAGCGAGGGCAGATGAAATCGATGAACTGATCGTAAAGCTTACGGAAAAGGAAGAGTTTAAGAAGACTCAGAAAGAATTCCTTGAAGAAGCCGAACAGATGGAGCAGGAGCTCGAAGAGTGGAAGGCTGAGAATCTGAATCAGGAATAATAAATATAAAGGGAGGCTTCAAAAAAATGGACAATAAAAAGACGGGCAATGCCAAAGCACTTTTACCGATAGGAGTATTTCTTATTCTTTATCTGGGAACAGGGGTGTATTTTGAATATATCGCACCAAGGGAAGACCGGATGGGATTTTATATAATGTCTGTGGTGGTGGCTTTTTCCATCGCTTTAGTTGTGGCATTTATACAGAACAGAGGGAAAACCTTTGAAGAAAAGATCCATCTGTGTGCTTTGGGCATAGGGGATGACAACATAGTCATAATGCTTTTTATCTTCCTTATGGCGGGAGCCTTCAGCGGAATTGCCTCTAAGGCACAGGGAGCCGTAAGCACGGCAAATCTGCTGCTTTCGATCATACCCTCAGGTTTTGCCCTGCCCGGACTTTTCATAATAGCCTGCCTTATATCCATGGCCATGGGTACCAGCGTGGGCACTATCACAGTGCTGGTTCCGATCGCTGAAGAGATATCAAGGAACGGAAATTATCTTCTGCCCTTATGTGTTGGAACAGTGGTGGGAGGAGCAATGTTCGGAGACAATCTTTCTTTTATTTCCGATACCACCATAGCCGCCACAAAAACACAGGGAGTCGAAATGAAGGATAAGTTCAGGACGAATTTCAAGGTGGCACTTCCTGCAGCGATCCTTACCCTCATCATTCTGATAGTCATGTCATTTGCGGGACAAAGCGTTAATGTGGGAAATTTCGAATTTAATATAT
>JAEEGL016629582.1_pt1 | contig 10424 bp, 9 predicted proteins | sample 9134231 | NCBI WGS metagenome assembly JAEEGL01 (sample SAMN16246548, study PRJNA631951) | gut metagenome | biome: gut microbiome; feature: rumen; material: fiber-attached | host: Bos | place: Iran: Karaj | collected 2018-10
CTTCCTCATACATTCTTCTGTCCTCTTCAGGGTCCATCTCCTTCATACGGCCTTCCATGAGGCGCTTCGTAAAGATGGTCCCCTCCATAAACTCCAGCGAGTAGAGGCTGATGTGCTCCGGCTTTAATCCGGCTGCTTGAACGAGGCTTTCCGTCCAACTCTTATCGCTCTGTCCGTCGATTCCGAAAATGAGGTCGATACTTATATTGTCAAAGCCCGCCTCCCTGGCATCCTTAAAGGCCTGGATGGCATTTTTTGCGCAGTGGGTTCTCCCGAGTTTCTTAAGAATCTCATCGTCGAAGCTCTGGATCCCCAGACTTAGACGGTTCACTCCCATGGCTCTATAGCCTTTGAGCATGTCTAAATCGACGGTGCCCGGGTTAGCCTCGAGGGTGACTTCCCTCTTTGGATCGCGTCCGAAAGTGTCGTCTATCGACTTGATTATCTCCCTGATCCTGATGGGCTCAAGCAAGCTCGGCGTGCCTCCTCCAAAGTATATGGAGTCAGGCGCTTCCTTGTAGAACCAGTGGCCGTCGCGACCCTCTTTCGCAAAATATTTTTTGAAAGCCCTGATCTCACTAACCAGGGCATCTGTATATTTTTCTTTGATTTCCGCATCCCTTAGAAGAACCGAGTAAAAGTCGCAGTACGGGCATTTACTCTTACAAAAAGGGACGTGGACATATACTCCAAAACTCATCTCTACTTATTATCGTCGTATTTGAGAACGGCTGTGAAGGCTTCCTGAGGAACCTCAACGGTACCGAACTGTCTCATACGCTTCTTTCCTTCCTTTTGTTTCTCGAGGAGCTTCTTCTTACGGGAGATATCGCCTCCGTAGCATTTGGCGATTACGTCCTTTCTGTAAGCCTTAACGGTCTCACGGGCGATGATTTTCTGGCCAATCGAAGCCTGAATCGGCACCTCGAACTGGTGTCTTGGGATGATCTCCTTCAACTTCTCGCAGACGAAACGGCCTCTCTGGTAGGCGTTGGATTCGTGAACGATCATGCTGAAAGCATCCACAATTTCTTTGTTAAGCATGATATCCAGTTTAACCAGATTGCTCCTCTGATATCTGTCGAGTTCATACTCGAGTGATCCGTAGCCCCTGGTCTTGGACTTAAGGGCATCGAAGAAATCATAGATAACTTCGTTGAGCGGCATGTCATAGTGAAGCTGCACTCTGGTCGGAGTGATGTACTCCATGTGCTTCATGGTGCCGCGTCTTTGCTGGCAGAGTTCCATGATGGAACCGACGTACTCGTTGGGTATCATGATATTCGCCTTTACCATGGGCTCTTCGATATGATCGATTTCCTGCGGTGTGGGCAGGTTCGAAGGATTCTGCAGCATCATGACTGTGCCATCGGTCTTTACTACTTTATATATAACGCTAGGAGCCGTGGTAATGACCGCCAGGTTGAATTCTCTCTCAAGTCTCTCTACGATGATTTCCATATGAAGGAGCCCCAGGAACCCGCAGCGGAATCCATAGCCCAAAGCCTGTGAAGTTTCGGGCTCAAAGTTGAAAGCAGCGTCGTTTACCTGAAGCTTCTCGAGGGCATCTTTTACGCTCTCGTACTTCTCGCCTTCAGCGGGATATATACCGCAGTAAACCATGGACTGGACCTTCTTGTAGCCCGGGCAGGGTTCGTCGGTCGGGTCGCTTGCCAAGGTCACAGTATCACCGACTCTGGCATCTGCAACCTGCTTGATGGAGCCGCAGATATATCCTACTTCGCCAGCTCTAAGCACCTTGGTGGGCACAAGTCCCGGAGCGCAGTAGCCGACTTCCGTTACCTCATATTTGGCGCCGGTAGACATGAGCTTTATAACGTCGCCCCTCTTGACCTGACCATCAAAAACACGGGCGTAGATGATTACTCCGAGGTAGTTATCATACTTTGAGTCGAAGATCAGAGCCTTGAGTTTGCCGTCCTCTTCTCCGTTCGGAGCTGGGATCACGCGAATAAGCTGCTCTAAAAGTTCGTCAACTCCCATACCCGTCTTGGCTGATATGCAAGGTGCGTCGCTCGCATCGAGTCCGATAACCTCTTCGATTTCTTCCCTGCACTCATCAGGTCTCGCTGAAATCAGGTCCATCTTATTTAGAACAGGCATGATTTCAAGATTTTCGTCGAGAGCAAGATAGACGTTCGCCAGGGTCTGAGCTTCCACACCCTGTGTCGCATCTACCACAAGTACCGCTCCCTCGCAGGCTGCAAGTGAACGCGATACTTCATATGTGAAGTCCACATGACCCGGGGTATCGATGAGGTTCAAAATATATTCCTGGCCATCCTTTGCCTTATATACGAGGCGGGTGGTCTGAAGTTTGATGGTGATTCCCCTCTCGCGCTCCAGATCCATATTGTCCAGATACTGTTCCTTCATGTCACGCTCAGCCACCAGCCCCGTCTTCTCGATGAGACGGTCAGCCAGGGTGGATTTGCCGTGGTCAATGTGAGCTATAATGCTGAAATTTCTTATTAATTTCTGATAATCCATAAGTTCCTCTTAATATTAGTTTTGAGTTGCTGCGTTGTCCGGTCCCCAGGGCACGTCAACAAATTCCGGCAAAACATATTTTGCCAGAAGGAAAATTGCGACGAGTACCAATAAGATGATGAGATTCCGTTTGTTGAAAATCTTTTTCCATGGGATCTTAGTCGCAAAAAAACCAGCGATGCCGGTAATCATCCCATAGAATCAGACCTTCAGCCAGCCAAAGAACCCCCTCTTCTTCTCTTTCTGCGTATCTTCCTCGGTCTCGCTTTCGTCCAACATATCCGCTTCGTCGATTTCAAGGACGATGGGCTCCGGCTCGGATATTTGCTGTGCGCTCGGGCCAGGGCCTCCTATGTTGTCGAGTGCAGCTACTGCACCGACAGCCAAAAGCCCGGTGGAGACAGCCACGGCAACCGCTTTGAGAAGAGTTTTCTTGGCACCCTTCTTCTTTGTTTCAATTGCTTCTTTTAAGGTGTCCATTTCAATCCCCTCTTAATGCAAATGAACATACTCATACATAATAATTATACTACATATTATCGTCGGGTGCTATAAATATTTTGTGAAGGGGGTTGCGGGCCTCCAGATGGTTGCTCTTTGCGTGAAGTCATCCGCAAAAGCTGATTCTTAGAAATAAGGATGACTTTTTGAAGGTGCTGGGCGAACATTCTTTGCGCAAAGTCTTCCTTAAACGCTGATTTCGCGAAATAAGGATGACTTTTTCGTAACTGCAACCCTTCGCACAACAAAAAATGTCATCCTCAAACTGCATTTTTACAGAATAAGGATGACTTCCCTGAGCGAGCAAGTACTAAAAAAAGCCGCCCGAAGGCGGCCTTAACAATTTATCTACTTATTGCATCCTCGTACTTTGCGAGATCGAAGTTACAGCTTCGGTCCTGCTTTTACCAGCGCTTTTCCGGCTTCATTATACTCGTATTTTTCGAAGTTCTTGATGAATCTTCCTGCAAGATCCTTAGCCTTGGCATCCCACTCAGCGGGATCAGCATAGGTATCTCTTGGATCAAGTATCGCAGGATCTACTCCCGGAAGTTCCGTGGGAACTTCGAAGTCGAAGACGGGTATCATCTTGGTGGGTGCCTTGAGCACGTCGCCGTTTAAGATGGCATCGATGATTCCTCTGGTATCTTTGATGGAGATACGCTTGCCTGTTCCGTTCCAGCCTGTGTTAACCAGGTAAGCCTTGGCTCCTGACTTCTCCATCTTCCTTACGAGCTCTTCACCGTACTTGGTGGGATGGAGTTCGAGGAAAGCCTGTCCGAAGCACGCGGAGAATGTAGGCGTGGGCTCAGTGATTCCTCTCTCGGTTCCTGCCAGCTTGGCTGTGAATCCGGAAAGGAAGTAGTACTGTGTCTGCTCCGGTGTCAGAATCGATACGGGAGGAAGCACTCCGAAAGCGTCGGCAGAAAGGAAAATAACGTTTTCTGCATCGGGTCCTGATGATCTGCCATTTACGTTTTTTGCGATTTTTTCTATGTGTTCGATGGGATAAGATACGCGGGTGTTTTCAGTTACGCTCTTATCTGCGAAGTCAATTTTACCCTCTTCATCAACGGTAACGTTCTCAAGGAGCGCGTTACGACGGATAGCGTTATAGATGTCGGGTTCGGACTCCTTATCAAGGTTGATGACCTTAGCGTAGCAGCCTCCTTCGAAGTTGAATACGCCGTTGTCGTCCCAGCCGTGCTCATCGTCACCGATAAGCAGTCTCTTCGGGTCCGTTGACAAGGTGGTCTTGCCGGTTCCGGAAAGTCCGAAGAAGATGGCGGTATTTTTGCCCTCCATGTCGGTATTTGCGGAGCAGTGCATGGATGCGATGCCCCTTAAAGGAAGGTAGTAGTTCATCATGGAGAACATACCCTTCTTCATCTCGCCGCCATACCAGGTGTTGAGAATCACTTGCTCGCGGCTTGTGATGTTGAAAGCAGCCACGGTGCTGGAGTTGAGTCCCAGCTCTTCCCAGTCCTTCATCTCAGCCTTGGAAGCGTTATATACCACGAAGTCGGGCTCGAAGTTCTCAAGCTCTTCCATCGTAGGGGGGATGAACATATTCTTTACGAAATGAGCCTGCCAGGCGACTTCCATGATGAAGCGGATGGCCATGCGGGTGTCCGGATTGGTTCCGCAGAAAGCGTCCTGAACGAAAAGTCTCTTGCCGCAAAGCTCATTTACTGCGGTCTCCTTTACCTTAGTCCAGACCTCCTCCGTCATGGGATGATTGTCGTTGGGGTATTCTTTGCTGTTCCACCAGACCGTATCCTTGGAATTCTCGTCCATGACGATGTATTTATCCTTAGGTGAACGTCCGGTGTAAATGCCTGTCATTACGTTAACAGCGTCCAGTTCCGTAAGCTGTCCCTTGTCGAAACCCGTAAGTTCCGGCTTCATCTCTTCCTCAAAGAGGAACTCATATGAAGGGTTATGAATAATTTCTGTTGCTCCGGTTATACCGTATTTGCTTAAATCTACCTGTAACATTGTGTCCTCCATTTTCGCGTTACCAAAGAACGCAAAATATACTATATGCTAATATTATCACTCCTGCTTAGTTCATTCAAGAGTGCAGGCTCAATCAAAGTCGACTTCCTTTTCTCTTAAATTTTCCCTTTCGCTATTGCTTGCGGAGCCTTTCGCGATGTCCTTTTGTCTCTTTTCGGTCATGCTCTCGAAGTCGTAGTCCTTCACGCCGTTAAAAATATATTTCGTTTCTAAGTTTAGCGCAAATCCCAGGGCGTAGGCTTTGATCATCTTTATAATGTCTTTTCTCTCAGTTGAGTTAACCTTGGCCCTTGTGAATATATTTTTGTTATAGGAGGGGAATAATCTTTCTGCAAATCCCCTCTTCGCTCCAAGGGGCTTCGCCTGATAGACGATTTCTATGTCGAAGCCTCCGTCAGGCCTTTCCATTACCTTATTTGCGCAAAGATTTGCTCTCTGGTCTTCAGCGCTGTATGTGATCAGTCTCTTATTGTTGTTCAAAAGATCTCTTGTAATATAGTCACAATCCAGGGGCACGAAAATTCTCGCATTATTATTTGCATTGTATACGAGTTTTCTTAATTCTGCCTTTTCCTCAGATGTGCTTACACAGTCGACAATTATGACGTCTGCCCTTGGCTCCGAAGAAAGGTCCGCCTCATCCGTACAGTCAACCGCAAAAAACAACTTGTCATCCGCTGTCTTATACGCCTGCTGGAAGGTCAAAGTATGGGCCACCATATACCTCATTACTTCTTCTGAACTTTCTGGTCCTTTTGCTTTATATATCAGTACTATCTGTTTCTCATTTATGTTTTCCATGTTTCCTCCCAGGGATCACCATAAAAAATCAGCCCAGAGGAGACACAATCTCTGGGCCAGGTTGCTCATGCTGTGCATTTAACTTATGCACTGTGGGGACGGGTGAGACTTATTTTGCAGCCTTTGCTGCGTTGAGTTTCTTGGCTAATCTTGAAGTCTTTCTGGAAGCAGCGTTCTTGGAAATGGTTCCCTTGGAAGCTGCCTGCATAAGCTTCTTCTCTGCAAGCTTGAAATTCTCATCAGCCTTATCGAAGTTTCCTTCTGCAACTGATGCATCGAAGCTCTTAAGAACTTCCTTAAGGTGATTTCTCACTCTTTTGTTTCTTGCAGTCTTCCTGTCGATTACCTTGATTCTCTTCTTTGCGGATTTAATGTTTGCCATAAAATTTTCACCCCACTTTATATTAATTTTGCTGTGCCGGTCGGGTTGGGCTGTTCGCTCCATAACCGGCTCAATAAATTCGCGAATATATTATATAGTCTCAAATCATAAATTGCAAGAAGATATTTTGCTATTTCTCAATTCTTCCAGTTTTCTTTTTGTCACTGGGTATCCGAGCATTACTATGAAGACCAAAATCATGAAAATTCCAGGAAGCAGAGTGAAGGAGTGGCTCACCCACGCAAGGGCGGACTCGGGCTGGAGTATGACCTCCCCTCCCGTCTGTTCCAAAGGTGATGGCAGGCTTTCGTCAAAGCCGGAAAGATCCAGTATGATTCCAAGGGCCTGAAGGCCTATCGCTATGCAGACAGATTCAGACAAAGCCTGAAAAGATATGACGGACCCCGCATGGGACTCGCCGGACTTTATCTCGTCGATTTCGGCTATATCATAAATCATGGACGGCATGAGCTGCCAGTAGCAGGTGTTTGCAAGGGAATAGAGCAGGCTTACGACTATAACTCCCGTGAGGTCTCTTACGTTCATCACCCTCATTATTATGAGAAGCACTCCCGCAGAGCCGATGCCGAACATGAAGACGTTTTTCTTGTCGAGCCTTCCCGAAAGCCTTGCTATAAAGGGAACAAAAGCGACTCCCGACAGCGTTATTATGAGCATGACAAGGGATATGGTCTTCTGGCTCATGCTTAAGTTATACGTCATAAAGAAGACTCTTCCCGAGCTGAAAATTGTATTCGCGATGAGGTAGAGCATGGATGCTGCGAGAAGATATCTCATGGCTTTCAGTTTCAGGATGCTCAGGTATTCCTTTAATATGGAAACGGCGCTTCTTATGATGGAAGTTTTCGGGCGCGAGTTTTTTGCTGATCTCATGCGGGCGAGTTCAGGATCGTCCTTCTTGAGGTCGCCTTTTCTTAGGGTCAGGGTCGAAACGAGAAGTGCGGCTCCTGCGGATATCCCGCAAAAAATCCCCACCATCTGCCATGACTGCTGAGAGGTCTTCCCTATATTCATGGCCCAGTCGACGATTATGGTTGGAAGCACCATGCCGATCAGCATGCCAACCTGATTGAAGACGTAGGCGTAGGATCTTAAGACCGTGCGTTCATGATAGTCGTCGGTCAGATCCGCACCCCAACTCATATAGGGCACGAACTCCATGCTGAAAAACGTCCAGAAAAGGACGATCATAGCAGTGTAGTAGACGGCCTTTACCACAGGTCCCGCGCTGATTGTGGTGAAAAGCATGCTCGTCACCACGGCGATGGGAATAGCTGCAAACATCATGAAGGGCTTGCGCTTCCCGAAGCGGGATACGTGATTGTCCGAGGCGAAACCCACAAAAGGTCCGATGATGGCCTCCCAGACAGACCCGACTGCGCTGATGGCTCCTGCGATTGTCGGCGCCACCCCCGCCACTGTTGTGAGATACAAAAGAAGGTATGTGCCGCTCAACGTATAGAGCGTGTTATCGCAGATACCTCCTATGCCGTAACTTATTTTATTTTTAACTGAAAGTGACAATTTGAATTAACTCCTTATATTATCTCACCGCCGCCAATTACGATGTCGCCGTCATAGGCTACAGCGGACTGGCCGCGGGTTATCGCTCTTTGCGGTTCGTCAAAGATGATTTTGGCGCCTCCATCCGACAGTGCGTAAATGGTCGCCGGCTGGTCCTTCATGCGATATCTGGTTTTAGCGGTACAGCGAACAGGGTCCTTTGGTGCTTCACCTGATATCCAGTTGAAATCCTTTACGAGTACTTCTTTACTGAAAAGGTCCTCGTTCTCCCCGAGCACCACCGAGTTGTTCTCTGGGCAGATCTCGCAGACGAAGACGGGGTGTCCGAGGGCGATGCCAAGTCCTTTTCTCTGGCCGATGGTGTAATTGATGATGCCCTTGTGCTGGCCCAAGACCTTGCCGTCTTTATCGACGAAGTCTCCGGGTTCGGGCTTTTGGCCGGTGATCTTCTGGACCACCGTGGCATAGTCGCCGTCAGGCACGAAGCAGATGTCCTGGCTGTCGGGCTTGTTGGCGTTTATGAAGCCATGCTCTTCAGCGATTTTTCGGGCTTCAGTTTTTGTAAGTTCTCCAAGGGGGAACATGGTGTGCTTAAGCTGCTCCTGAGTCAGATTGTAGAGCACGTAGCTCTGATCTTTGGACTCGTCCAAGGCTTTTTTAAGTACGTACTTACCGTTATCGCCTCTCTCGATTCTGGCGTAGTGACCGGTTACAACAAAGTCGCAGCCCAGCACCTCCGCCCGCTCCCAAAGCTTGCCGAACTTGAGATACTTATTGCAGTCGATGCACGGATTCGGCGTCATGCCTTTCTCGTAGCAGGCCGCGAACTTCTTCATGACCTTGTCACGAAATTCATCCTTGTAGTTGAAGGCATAAAACGGCATGCCAAGCCTTCTGGCTACGCTTCTCGCGTCCTCAGTATCGTCAAGGCTGCAGCAGGTGCGGCCATCGCAAGGTTCAAGGTCCGTGTCCTCCGCCTCGTAAAGCTTCATGGTGCAGCCGATGCAATCCATTCCCTTTTCTTTTGTGAGAAGAGCGGCCACGCTGGAGTCAACTCCGCCGCTCATGGCGATTAGTGCTTTCATGTCTTGCCTCCATATAGAGTCAGTATACCACAAAAAATCTTCCCTGCCAAATATGCACAAAAAATCTGCCCCGGTGGAGGTGGCTGGTGGCTGTTGGCGCCTTGCTTTTGCGAGGAGCGAAGATCGGCCCCCTACCCCCGCACAGCTAAAGCGTATCTGCTGATTCTGCATTTGCGAGGAACGATAGTTGTTCAAAGTAATCCCCGCACAGCTAAAGCAGTTGGCGCCTTGCTTTTGCGAGGAGCGAAGATCGGCCAAAGAAAAAGACACTTTGATTGGTTTGCGGATCGCGTATTTTTTTAGCGATCCGCCCAAGAAAAGTGTCTTTGATTTGTTTGCCGATTGATGCGACGAGCACCGAGCAAGCCGCCAACTGCTTTAGCTGAACCACTCCTTTATCTTGCTCGTGAAGCTTGATTTCTTCTGGTAACATTCCTCCGTCACCTCAGATGCCATAGCCTCGATGGCCTTTTTTTGCTTACCGTTTAATTTGGTGGGTATCTCAAGATTTACGGTCACGTAAAGGTCGCCCTTTGCTTCCCTCTTGAGATACTTGATTCCCTTTTCCTTAAGTCTGAATCTGGTTCCCGGCTGAGTGCCCTGAGGGATTTTGTACTTGACCTTTCCTTCAAGGGTGGGCACCGTGATCTCAGCTCCAAGTGCTGCCTGATCAAAGCTGATGGGAATCTCGAGGAAAAGATCCGCCCCGTTACGCTTGAACATGCTGTGAGGCTTTACATTAAGCACTATGTAAAGGTCTCCTGCGGGTCCACCGTTATATCCCGGTTCTCCCTGGCTTCTGATAGGAATTACTGATTCGTTGTCTACGCCGGCAGGGATGTCCACCGTGATCGATACGTTCTTTTTGATCCTGCCTGTTCCACCGCAGTCCGGACAAGGAGTTTCTATGATAGTACCCGTTCCTCCGCACTGGTCGCAGGTGCTCATGGTCTGGAACTGTCCGAAGGGCGTTCTTTGCACTGTCTGTACCTGACCGGAGCCTCCGCATTTAGGACAGGTCTTTTTGGAAGTGCCTGCCTTGGCTCCATCGCCTTTACAGGAAGAACAGGTTACGTACTTATTAAGGTTGATGGTCTTTTTGCAGCCGAAAGCAGCCTCTTCAAAGGTGATGCTGATGGCCTTCTGAAGATCTCTTCCCTTTCTCGGCTGGTTAGCGCGGCGTGAACTTGATCCGCCGCCGAAGCCGCCGCCGAACATATTGAAGATGTCCTCGAAACCGGCGAAAGGATTTCCGCCTGCTCCGCCGAAGCCACCGAAACCTCCGAAGCCGCCTGCTCCGCCGAAGCCCTGATTCGGGTCTACCCCTGCAAAACCGAAGCGGTCATATTTAGATTTTTTGTCCGGGTCGGAAAGGATCGAGTAAGCCTCGTTGACTTCCTTGAATTTTTCCTCCGCCGTCTTGTCTCCGGGATTTCTGTCGGGATGATATTTCATAGCCATCTTACGGAAGGCTTTTTTGATCTCATCCTCAGATGCTCCTTTTTTGAGTCCCAGGACTTCATAATAATCGCGTTTATCTGCCATAATTTACAAACCTCAAAATACAAGATTCAGGGGGC
>JAEEGL012458461.1_pt1 | contig 10423 bp, 7 predicted proteins | sample 9134231 | NCBI WGS metagenome assembly JAEEGL01 (sample SAMN16246548, study PRJNA631951) | gut metagenome | biome: gut microbiome; feature: rumen; material: fiber-attached | host: Bos | place: Iran: Karaj | collected 2018-10
ATTCTTCCCGTCGCTTTTGATGACGGCTTTCCAGTTTCCGGACCATCCCACCGCGACGACCACGCCCGCATCCTTCTGATTGATATTAAAATAGGGCATATATCCGTCGGAGCTTCTGCCTGTCCTGTTGTCGATCTCTTTTGAAAATCCTTCGTACAAATATCTGTACGCGGGAAGGAACTCGTCGTGTCTTAAATTTGACCCCTGAAAAGTGAACAGTTTTATATTGTCATCGGAGATCATAAATCCGGTCTTTGTCTTTGTGGACTGTTCAAATCCGAAGGTGTCCTTGTAGTCGTAAATGTCTGAAAGCAGGGCCGTTTTCTTTCCCGAGACGTTTCTTAAGGTCAGCTCGACATATACGGAGTCAAACTTTTTATACTCTGTGACAGATCTTACAACGTCTATGCCGAATTCGTATTTGTATGTGATCTCCGTCTTTTTCTCCTCTTCCGTGTCTTTCAGGGTCTTTTCAACCATTTCATAACTGTATTCTGAAAGAGGCTTTTTGTCATAGGTAAGATCAAATTTCCCGTCCTTGAGATATGCACCGGTGTTCCACTTCATTTCAGTTCCCTCGCTTATTATTATGATCGATCTGTTTACCAGCCGTATTTATCATAGTTAGGCTGTACTACGTTTCCGTTATAATCGTTTCCTCCCTGGAAGTTCGCGCTTTTCAATATTCCCGGGGTAATGCCTTTTTCAAGCAGTTTTTCCATTGCCACGCTGGTGATGCTCCACATGATATAATCTCTTCCGTTCATATTTTACCCCTCATATTTTTTATATGCAATACCATATATCCACTGAAAAATCACGATAAAAGAAGCAGACCGGATATGTATTCGGCCTGCTTTCACTGTTATTGCTTCGTTATACCGATCTGTTAAAAACCTTGCCGCTCATCAATGCTTTTTTCTGAGTACCACGGCAGCTCCCAGAAGCGATACCATAATGACTGCAAAGGAAGATGCGACAACACCTCCGCAGCCGTTGTTCTTAGGCTCCGGCGTAGGCTCTGCTGTAGGCTCAGGAGTAGGTTCTGCCGTGGGCTCAGGCGTTGCCGTGGGTTCCGGTGTGGCCGTGGGTTCAGGGGTAGCCGTAGGCTCCGGTGTAGGAGTCGGGATCTCTGTTCCTTCATAAAGTTCGATGTTTTCGATCAGAAGTTCATATCCCGCGGCTGCGAGTCCCAAGAATGCGTTAGGTCCGACAACGAGAGATGCACCGTCTACCGAATCACCAGTTGTAAAAACCAATTCAGATGTAACATAGTCGTCAGAATCCAGTGTAAGCGGAACGAAATTTCCTTCCGGTGCACCGCGGAACCCGACTTCTGATTTGTTGGCATAACCCAGTACTATTGCGGCGGGACTTTCTTCATAACCGGGGTCGATTCCGGGGTCGCACTTATAGGTCAATCTTACTATATATGTTGTGTTGGGTTCTACCTTGTCCATGATTCCATAGAAGTTGCCGTATCTCAACATACCTGTCTCAGCTTCAATAGCAAATCTGTAGACTTCCCTGTTACCGTCTACTGTAATTTCCTTAGTGGGGTAAACACGGATTCCGCTTTCATCTTTAGCCTCCCATTCACTCTCTCCTTCGTTCGGCAAATTAAGAGGTCCGCAGAACTTTCCCGGCTCAACAGACCAGGTGTCTTCTGCCAATCTGTAGTCATCCATGTCAAAATCAAGGAGTTCTCCGTTTCCTGCAAAAGAGGGAACAACTAAAAGTAACAATGCAAGTGCGAGTACTAATAAAATAACAACTTTTTTCATAATAAAACCTCCAGCTTCTCAGAATGTTAACAATATAATATCCGTTGCCGTACTGTACGTCATTATATCACAGGGAGTCCGGATATTTTCACGGTACTGCAATATCGTCCAGAAAATAGCCGATATCATACAAATCACACCAAAGAAAAAAAGACATACCGGCGTTATTCACGCCGGCATGTCTTTTATCATACGTTTTTATTGAGCTTGATCATCAATGTTTTTTCTTCAGTACCCAGGCAGCTCCCAGAAGCGATACCATAATGACTGCAAAGGAAGATGCGACCATACCTCCGCAACTGTTGTTCTTAGGCTCCGGCGTAGGCGCAAAAAAGATAACAATAAGAAAGCAGAGACCCTGCGGCCTCTGCTTTTTCTTATCTGCAAAAAACAAATTTCTATTATTCGATGATCTTGGAAACTGTTCCTGCGCCGACCGTTCTGCCGCCTTCACGAATAGCGAAGCGGAGTCCGACTTCCATAGCGATAGGAGTGATCAGCTGGACGTCCATTGTGATGTGGTCGCCGGGCATAACCATTTCTGTTCCTGCAGGAAGAGTGATAACGCCTGTAACGTCAGTTGTTCTGAAATAGAACTGAGGTCTGTAGTTTGTGAAGAAAGGCTTATGACGGCCGCCCTCATCTTTTGTCAGAACGTATACCTGACCCTCAAAATGTGTGTGGGGGTGGATCGATCCGGGTTTAACAATAACCTGTCCTCTTTCAACTTCGTTTCTCTGAATACCTCTCAGAAGAACACCGATGTTGTCGCCTGCTTCAGCCTGGTCGAGAAGTTTTCTGAACATCTCAACACCGGTGATAACAGTGGATTTCTTTTCTTCTTTGAGTCCGACGATCTCAGCGGGATCACCGACTTTGATCGTACCTCTCTCAAGACGGCCTGTAGCAACCGTGCCACGTCCTGTGATCGTGAATACGTCCTCAACAGGAAGCAGGAACGGGAAGTCTGTAGGTCTCTGGGGAGTAGGAATGTAGCTGTCAACAGCGTCCATAAGTTCATGGATGCAAGCATACTCGGGAGCGTTAGGATCTGTCGATGTGCTTTCGAGAGCAACAAGAGCGGAACCTCTGATGATCGGGATATCGTCGCCGGGGAAATCGTACTTGCTGAGGAGCTCTCTGACTTCCATCTCAACGAGGTCGAGAAGTTCAGGGTCATCAACCATATCGCACTTGTTCATGAATACTACGATGTAAGGAACACCGACCTGACGAGCGAGAAGGATATGTTCTCTCGTCTGAGCCTGAGGGCCGTCTGCACCGGAAACGAGCAGGATAGCACCGTCCATCTGAGCTGCGCCTGTGATCATGTTTTTAACATAGTCAGCGTGTCCGGGGCAGTCAACGTGAGCGTAGTGTCTCTTATCTGTCTCATATTCAACGTGAGCAGTATTGATCGTGATTCCTCTTGCTCTCTCTTCAGGAGCGTTATCGATCTGGTCGTAAGCTTTGACTTCGATCTTGTCGTTTCCAAGAGAAAGAACCTTTGTGATTGCTGCGGTAAGAGTTGTCTTGCCGTGGTCAACGTGTCCGATCGTACCGATGTTTACATGCGGTTTTGATCTTTCAAATTTAGCTTTTGCCATTTTAATTTCCTCCTAAATGATACAATAAATACAGTATTGTTTGCGTGTTATATAATACACAATCAAAAAAAGTTTTTCAAGTGTTTTTTGCACTTTTTTGCCTTTCGGACCGTGTAAAATACTCATCTCGCAGCATTCTTTGCCACGAGCGTGTCCTGAATCGCCTTCGGGACTTCTTCATAATGGCTCGGTTCCATCGTAAAAGAACCTCTGCCCTGTGTCATTGAACGCAATGACGTCGCGTAACCGAACATCTCCGCGAGCGGCACAGACGCGTGCACCATTTTGATGCCCGGACTGCTCTCATCCATTCCCTCTATTCTGCCCCTTCTGGAGCTGACGGAACCGATGATATCTCCGAGATATTCCTCAGGCCCTGTGATAACGACCTTCATGATCGGTTCGAGTAAAACGGGATCTGCCTTCTTGCATGCCTCCCTTATAGCCATCGAACCTGCGATCTTGAATGCCATTTCAGACGAGTCGACTTCGTGATATGAACCGTCTACGAGTGTGACCTTGATATCTGTCATAGGATAGCCGCAGAGTATTCCTCCCTGCATCGCTTCTCTGATTCCTTCGTCGATCGGGGCAATGAATTCCTTCGGGATAACACCTCCGACGATCTTGTTGACGAACTCGTAACCTGTTCCGCGCTCTTTAGGTTCGACCTCGATCACGCAGTGACCGTACTGGCCGTGACCGCCCGACTGACGGACGAATCTGCCTTCCTGTCTTGCCGTTCCTCTGATGCCTTCCTTGTAAGCGACCTGGGGATTGCCGATATTTGCCTCGACTTTGAATTCACGAAGAAGTCTGTCGATTATAATATCGAGGTGCAGCTCACCCATTCCTTCGATTATCGTCTGACCTGTCTCTTTATCTGTTCTCGCTCTGAACGTAGGATCCTCTTCCGCCAGTTTTTGAAGAGCTATGCTCATCTTTTCCTGGCCTGCTTTTGTCTTGGGCTCAACGGCAACGGCGATAACGGGATCCGGGAATTCCATTTTTTCAAGAATGATCGGATCGTTTTCAACGCAGAGCGTATCACCTGTCGTAGTCTCTTTAAGACCGATCGCGGCTGCGATATCTCCTGCGTAGACCTTGTCCACTTCTTCTCTGTGGTTTGCGTGCATCATAACGATACGCGCTATCCTTTCCTTCTTACCCTTTGTCGCGTTGAGAACGTACGAACCTGCTTCGAGCGTACCTGAATACACTCTGAAGAAGCAGAGTTTGCCTACGAACGGGTCTGTCACTATTTTGAACGCAAGAGCCGAGAAAGGCTCATTGTCGCCCGGATGTCTGTATGCTTCCTCGTCTTTGCCGGGGATCGTCCCTTTTATCGAAGGAATGTCCAGCGGAGAAGGCATGAAATCTACGATAGCGTCGAGGAGCTGCTGAACGCCTTTGTTTTTGTAAGAAGAACCGCATGTTATCGGAACGATCTTTCCGGCTATGGTTGCCCTTCGGATCGCCTTTTTGATCTCCGGTACTTCGAGCTTCTCTCCTTCGAGGTATTTCATCAGAACCTCTTCGTCCTGGTCTGCTATAGCCTCGATCATTTCGGCTCTGTATTGATTTGCGAGTTCCTTCATATCTTCGGGGATCTCGCAGATCTCAACATCCTCTCCCATTTCGTCTACGTAGATGTGCGCATTCATTTCAACCAGGTCCACTATGCCTTTGAAGGTCTCTTCTTTACCTATAGGCAACTGGATCGGGACGGCGTTCGCGCCCAGTCTTGTTCTGATCATGTTTACGACGCGGAAGAAATCCGCGCCCATGATATCCATTTTGTTTATATGGCCCATTCTTGGAACATTATATCTGTCAGCCTGTCTCCAGACTGTCTCAGACTGAGGCTCAACGCCGCCTTTCGCGCAGAAAAGCGTCACTGCTCCGTCGAGAACGCGCAAAGATCTTTCAACTTCCACGGTAAAATCGACGTGTCCGGGAGTATCGATTATATTGATCCTCGTATTGTTCCAGATCGCCGTCGTTGCAGCGGAAGTTATAGTGATACCCCTTTCCTGCTCCTGGACCATATAGTCCATCGTAGCAGTTCCTTCGTGAGTCTCACCGAGCTTATGAGTGCGTCCCGTGTAAAACAGGATCCTCTCTGTCGTGGTGGTCTTGCCCGCATCAATGTGGGCCATGATACCTATGTTTCTAGTGTTTTCAAGCGAAATATTCCTAGGCATATTGCCTCCTCTGATTTCCCCAAAAATCTGCCATGATTTTTACCATCTGTAATGTGCGAATGCTCTGTTAGCTTCAGCAGCCTTATGCATGTCTTCTTTTCTTCTTACAGAAGCGCCTGCATTGTTTGTCGCATCCATGAGTTCTCCCGCGAGTCTCTGAGCCATTGTACGTTCGCTTCTCTTTCTTGAGAAAGTGACGATCCATCTGAGGCCGAGAGCCTGTCTTCTTTCAGGTCTTACTTCCATAGGGACCTGGTATGTAGCACCACCAACACGGCGAGCCTTAACTTCGAGCTGAGGCATTACGTTGTTGAGAGCTTCATGGAAGACTTCCACAGGATCTTTTCCCGTCTTTTCTTTAATAATATCGAATGCGTCGTAGCATATCTGCTGGGCAATACCCTTCTTACCGTCGAGCATGATATTATTGATCAGTTTCGTTACTATCTGATCGTTGTAGATCGGATCGGGCAAAATCTCTCTTTTTGCTATAAATCCTTTTCTTGGCACTGTGCTTCCCTCCTTCTGATCATAATAGAATCATTGGTACTCTACTGCATTTTTCAGCAATAGCTTCGTGCCGGTCAAAAATACTGAAATATATTTAATCAACCCGGCACATCCGGTTTTGTAGTTTTTCTTACTTTCCGCCCTTCGGCCTCTTCGCGCCGTACTTAGATCTGCTCTGGCGTCTTGTCGCGACTCCTGCTGTATCGAGCGTACCTCTTACGATGTGGTACCTTACACCAGGAAGATCCTTGACTCTTCCGCCTCTGATCAGTACAACACTGTGCTCCTGCAGATTGTGTCCGATACCCGGGATATACGCTGTTACTTCCATTCCGTTCGTAAGACGTACCCTGGCGATCTTTCTGAGAGCAGAGTTAGGTTTCTTAGGAGTCGTAGTTCTTACCGCTGTGCATACGCCTCTTTTCTGAGGGCTGCTCAGATCGACACTGCGTTTGCTGAGAGAGTTGAACGTCTTCTGCAGAGCAGGCGATGTGGACTTCTTCTCCATCGTTTCCCTTCCTTTTCTAACCAGCTGGTTAAATGTCGGCATTCGTTTTTCACCTCCGTTTTTTTATCATTACTTGCATCATGAGAAGAGCTTCTCACAAAGACAAGCCTTGAAATTTTACATCATTCGATTCCAAATGTCAAACATTTTTTCGAAAATTTTTCATTTTTTTGTGCGTTTTCGGCTGTTTTCGGTGCGTTCGGACGCTTTATGGCGATTTCAAACGCTTTTCGACCGCATTTCCCGCTTTTCGTAAAATGCAAGACCCGGCGCTGGCATTGCCTGCGCCGGGTCTGTGAACATTTTAACCGATAAAAACTTCTGTTCCTGATGTCAGAGCATCAGTCTTTGTCCTTTTTGGCAGATTCTTCAGCAAGTTCGTCGATCATCTCGTCGAATTTGTCAAGGCTCCTGTCGAGCTGGCTCGCTTCGTCGTATACGAGTTCGCCTTCGTCGTCGATCACGGGTTCGTCAGCTTCGTTGATATCTTCATCTTCTGCGGCTGTTTCGGCGTAACCGTTCTTTTCCTCTTCTATCTGCCTTCTCTTCTTCTCTTCCTTCTGGAGTTCTTCAATCTCAGCAGGCGAAAGATCTTCGACCTTGATATCGATATCTCTGTATCTGCTCATACCTGTTCCCGCGGGAATGAGTTTTCCGATAAGGACGTTCTCCTTGAGGCCCATCAGCGGGTCCCTCTTGCCCTTGATCGAAGCGTCTGTGAGGACTCTCGTCGTCTCCTGGAATGATGCGGCAGAGAGGAACGATTCGGTGGCGAGAGATGCCTTTGTGATACCGAGAAGTATTCTCGTTCCCGTAGCTTCCTCTTTGCCCTCTTCTCTGAGATGCTTGTTCGTGTTGTTGAAATCATACAAGTCAACAACCGCTCCGGGCAGGAAGTTCGCATCGTGAGGATTGCCGATCCTGACTTTTCTGAGCATCTGTCTTACGATGATCTCGATATGTCTGTCGTTGATCTTGATACCCTGGAGGTTGTAGACCTTCTGGACTTCCTCGATGATGTAATCCTGGACTGCGTCGATTCCCTTCTGCTCGTCTTCGCGTCCGAATATCGACATGATATCATGCGGGTTCTTGGATCCTTTTACGATATAGTCGCCCTTCTTGATCTCGTCACCCGTCTGTACTGCGATCTCGTTGCCTTCGGGGAATACTACTGATCTTTCTTCTCCTGTTTCAGTGTTTTTGACTGTGACTTCAGTCTTAGTGCCTTTTTCAGTGACTTCAACAACGCCGTCGATCTCGGAGATAGTCGCGACACCCTTAGGCTTTCTTGCCTCGAAGAGTTCCTCGACTCTGGGAAGACCGCCTGTGATATCGGCCGCGCCTGCCACACCGCCGGTATGGAACGTACGCATCGTGAGCTGTGTGCCGGGCTCGCCAATGGACTGAGCCGCGATGATACCGACTGCTTCGCCGAGGTCGATTTCTTTATGAGTTGAAAGGTTCCATCCGTAGCACTTGGAGCATACGCCGTGGTGGCATTCGCACTTGATGACGGAACGGATCCAGATCTCTTCGATTCCCTTCTTCTCAATGGCTTTTGCCATATCCTCGTCGATCATTTCGTTCTTTTTGACGAGAACAGCGCCTGTTTCGGGATCTATGACATCTTCTGATGCGTATCTTCCTTCGATCCTCGCGTGCAGCGGGACCATATCCTCGTTCGGGTTGGAGGGATTCTTGATCGCTTTGATCGGTATTCCTTCGTCTGTTCCGCAGTCTTTTTCTCTGATTATAACTTCCTGGCTGACATCTACGAGACGTCTTGTCAGGTAACCGGAGTCAGCCGTACGAAGTGCCGTATCTGACAGTGTCTTTCTTGTACCGTGGCTCGAAATGAAGAATTCCAAAACGTCGAGTCCTTCACGGAAGTTCGATTTGATCGGTATCTCGATAGGTTTACCTGATGTATCGAGCATCAGTCCTCTCATACCTGCGAGCTGTTTGATCTGGTTTATATTACCTCTCGCTCCGGAGTCACTCATCATGAAGATAGGATTGTTTTTGTCCATCTTGTTCTTGAGGATATCCGTAAGGTCATCTGTCGTCTTCTGCCAAGCTTTGGTGACGTTTTCATAACGCTCTTCGTTTGTGCAGAGGCCTCTTCTGTACTTCTTCCAGATCTTTTCAACTTCCGCGTCAGTCTTGTCGATAAGTTCCTGCTTCTCCGGAGGAATGATGATATCTTCAACGCCTACAGTGATAGCGCCTCTTGTCGAATACTTGTAACCTTTTGCTTTGATCGTATCGAGGACAGCGGCTGTCTCTGTGAGACCGTGTTTGTTGATACATCTGTCGATTATGTCGCCCAGAGTGCCTTTCTTAACGAGTTTGTCGATCTCGGGAATGAGAGCGTTCTCTTTCTTCGTTCTGTCGATGAATCCGAGATCCTGAGGAATTCCTTCGTTAAAAATGAGTTTACCCATCGTCGTATTGATGATCGTTTTGTAGGGTTCTCCGTTGAAAGTTCCCTCTCTCTGTACTCTGATAGGCTGCTGGAGTTTGATATATCCGGAGTCGTAAGCCATTCTCGCTTCGTTCTCATTCTCGAATACGGGAGCGTCTTTGTAATCTTCGTCCGTATATTCTTTTCCTGTGAGCGTCTTTGTCAGATAGTAGCTTCCGAGCACCATATCCTGTGTAGGAACGTTGATCGGTTTTCCGTCTTTAGGAGCGAGCAGGTTATTCGCGGAAAGCATAAGGAATCTTGCTTCTGCCTGAGCTTCTGCCGAAAGCGGTACGTGAATAGCCATCTGGTCGCCGTCGAAGTCTGCGTTAAAAGGCGTACAAACGAGCGGATGAAGCTTGATCGCTTTGCCTTCTACGAGGACAGGTTCGAATGCCTGGATACCGAGTCTGTGAAGCGTAGGAGCTCTGTTGAGGAATACGGGGTGCTCTTTGATGATCTCATCGAGTACGTCCCAGACCTCGCTCTGTCCGCGTTCGACTTTCTTCTTTGCCATTTTAACATTCAGAGCGATGCCCTGGTCAACGAGTTTCTTCATTACAAAAGGCTTGAAGAGCTCGAGAGCCATTTCCTTGGGAAGGCCGCACTGATAAATTTTGAGTTCAGGTCCTACGACGATAACGCTACGGCCTGAATAGTCAACTCTCTTACCGAGGAGGTTCTGACGGAAACGTCCCTGCTTGCCTCTGAGCATATCTGAAAGCGATTTGAGAGGTCTTGATCCGGGGCCGAGGACTGCTCTGCCGCGTCTGCCGTTGTCCATAAGGGCGTCTACGGCTTCCTGGAGCATACGCTTTTCGTTTCTGACGATGATGTCAGGCGTGCTCTGCTCCTGCAGCTTTTTCAGTCTGTTGTTTCTGTTTATAACTCTCCTGTAGAGGTCGTTGAGGTCTGATGTCGCAAATCTGCCGCCGTCGAGCTGGACCATAGGACGAAGATCCGGAGGAATTACGGGGATCACAGTGAGGATCATCCATTCCGGTTTGTTGCCTGAAACGAGGAAAGCTTCTACTACTTCGAGTCTTTTTACGAGCTTCGTCTTTCTCTGGCTGATCGTTACGCCGCCCTTTTTCTCTTCCTGTTCCGTGAGGTCCGCGATCTCTTCCTTGAGTTCTTTTGAAAGCGCTTCGAGATCGATCTCTTTGAGCAGCGTCTGGATGGCTTCGGCGCCCATACCGACCACGAATCCTTTATCGCCGTAACGCTCGAGCTGTTCATTGTACTCTCTTTCGGAGAGGATCTGCTTCTTTTCGAGCATCGTCTGTTTAGGATCGAGGACTACGTAAGATACAAAATAGAGCACTTTCTCGAGGTCTTTTGCA
>JAEEGL012537177.1_pt1 | contig 10423 bp, 9 predicted proteins | sample 9134231 | NCBI WGS metagenome assembly JAEEGL01 (sample SAMN16246548, study PRJNA631951) | gut metagenome | biome: gut microbiome; feature: rumen; material: fiber-attached | host: Bos | place: Iran: Karaj | collected 2018-10
AAGCAGGTGCCGTAGGCGTCCTTGCCGATGACGGTGTCGGGGCTCAGGATCGTGAGCGACTCCATGCTCTTGCAGTTGAAAAACGCCTGGCTGCCGATGGCTTCGAGCTTCTCGCCAAGGGTGAGACTGCCCAGGTGGACGCAGTTGTAGAAGGCACGCGCACCGATGCGCGTCACGCTGTCGGGGATGTTGATCTCGGTCAGACCCGCGCAGAAGGCAAAGGCGTTCTCGCGGATGATCTCCACGCCCTCGGGAAGCGTCACGGAGACCGGGATCACGCCCTCGGCGGTGATGAATTCCTTGCCGGTGAGGTTCCCGAATGCAAACGGCATGATCTCGGTCACGCCTGCGGGGACGCAGAGATCGGTACATTCGGCGTAGTAGAGCTTCCCATCGCTGATAACGAACGGATCTTCGCCGATATAGGCGGTTCCCGACAGGCAGCGGTAGTCGTACTGCGTGACATAGGTGAGCCCGTCGATCTCGATGAGCTCCGGATCGTCAGCGAGTGCATAGGGACGCAGACTGCGGAAGGTAGAGGGGAGGGTCAGCTTCTGGAGGTGGGGCAGTCCGGAGAGCGCACGGGTATCGGCACCGGTAATGCCCTCATTGACGACGATCTCGTGGATATCCTCGGCATAGGCCTTCCAGCCGGGCGTTTTGCCGTTGTCGGCGGGTAGCGCACCTGAGCCGGAGAACGTGAGAACGTGATCCTCGAGCGCCCATTGGATCCCGCCGTCCGTGCCGGCAGTTTCCTCGTCGGCAAATGCCGTCAGCGGCGAAAATATTAATGCTGCGGCGGTCAGCAGTGATAATACTGGATGCTTCATGTGCGACCCTCCTTTCTAAATGGGGGAACGCAGCGCGTTATGCTTGGGGCTAAACCTCCCTGCGCTGCGCGGTTCGCGGAACCGCTTGCTTCGTTCGGTCACGCCCCAAGGCGCTGCTTATCCCCCATACCCCCTGCGCCTTTGGCGCTTGCTTTGGGCAATATCCTCACGCGTCCCCTCTGCGGCTGAACGGGCAGCCGCAGAAATTCTGCCGGTACAGATCGTACTGCTTTGACAGCTCGATGGAGCGCTTGTAGCCTTCCTTCTTCTTGAAATCGGTCGGGAGCCAGGCGATATCATACTTCGCCGCCAGCTCCTCGCCGCATTCGTTGATAAACACGCAGTCCTTGTGCGGGGAGAGCGTCAGTGTCGTTGCGAAATAATCCGCGCCGATGCGCTTGGCGGTTTTGGCCGTTTCCTCAAGGCGCAGGCGGATGCATTCGCGGCATCTCGCACCGCGTTCGGGCTCGTCTGCCATTTCCCGTGCAAATGCGAGAAAACGCTCCGGCTCGTAGTCGCCCTCGATGATATCGGGCTTCTGCGGGAGGGGCATCTCGTTCACCAGGCGGCGGAGTTCATCCAGGCGGTAATCATGCTCCGCCTCGGGGATGATATTCGGGTTGTAGAAGAACAGCGTGATGCCGGCATCGGGTGCCAGACGCTCCAGGCACGCGCTCGAACAGGGCGCACAGCAGCTATGTAGCAGAACATGCGCCGGGGTCGCCGACGCATGCAGGAGCTGTTCCATCTCTAGCTGGTAATTCCGCCTCACGCTCATTCTGCGTCACCTGCGTCGGCAGCAGAGTCGGAGTCGGAAGCGGTGGTGTCTGTTTCGTCAACAGGTGCAGCGCTTGCCTCCTTGTTCTTGAGGAATGCAACGATGCCGTCCTTGATCGCCTTGGCGAGAGCGTCCTGGTTGTCGAGGATCCACTGGGAGCCTTCCTCGCTGTCGTGGAATTCCACCTCGATGAGGGCGCAGGGATAACGGTTGTTGAGGATCTCGTAAAGATCGCGCTGGGTCTCGTCCTTCAGACCGCGGTCATCGGTCGGGGTCAGCTCTGCGACGCGGTTGTAGATATTCTCCGCGAGTGCGCGGCTGCCGGAGATATTGGAGTTGTAGTAGCACTCGGTGCCCTCGCCGCCGACTTCATTGACATTGGAATTGCTGTGGAGCGAAACATAGGCAGCGCAGCCGAGCTCATTGCCCTTGTTGACCTTATTCTTGACGTTGTCGGTATCCTCGCACATGTAGACCGTATAGCCGTCTGCTTCGAGCAGAGCGCGGACACTGTTGGCGATCTTGAACATCACCTGCTCCTCGTTGACGGTCTCGTCGCACGCATAGAGGTTGTCCTCCTGGGTGGAGGGGCTGAGGTAGATCGCCTTGGAGCGGTCAACGACCGGGGCGGTGGTGGCAGCTTCGGTCACATCGGGAACGGTCTCGATGATCGAGGTCGTATCTGCCGGAGCCGTGTCCTTCTTCTTGCCGCAGCTCTTGGCAGCGAGCACGATGAGGACGATCAGCACGATGAAAATGACCAGCACTGCGCCCAGTCTGTCCCATCTGGCACGGCGCATGAGTGCCGGGAAATTATTCTTCTGAGGATCTGCCATAGTATAAAACTCCTTAAATTCATGAATCATCATAGTCAGAGGAACTGCGTCAGACGACACAATGCCCATATTATCCATTATAACGTTTAAGGCGGTATTTGTCAAGTAAAAACAGGGGATTTTTTCCCGGAACGACAGAATTCCCCCTTGCAATTTGCGTGGAAAGATGGTATAATATAATCAGTATCAATACCAGGGTATAGGCGGTACATCGCGGATGTACCGTCCGGATCTGTTATGCCCGGAAAACAGGAGGAACAGAACATGGGAATTATGGATGTATTTGCGCAGCTTGAGAAATCCTCGCCGGCGGGCGGCAAGCCGGAGTGGCTGATCGTGGGACTGGGCAATCCCGGGATGCAGTATGAGAATACCCGCCACAATGCGGGGTTTATGGCAATCGACTTCACGGCGAACGAGGAGCACGCACAGGTCACCAAGTACAAGTTCAAGGGGCATGTGGGGGACGCTGTCATCGGCGGCAGGCGCTGCATTCTCCTCAAGCCGCAGACCTACATGAACAACAGCGGCGAGGCAGTCGTTGCGGCGATGAATTTCTACAATCTTGACACCGACCATGTGATCGTGATGTTCGATGATATTTCCCTTGCACCGGGAAAACTCCGCATCCGCCGGAAGGGTTCCGCGGGCGGGCATAATGGCATCAAGAGCATCATCGAGCTGACCGGCGCGGACGATTTTCCGCGCATCAAGCTCGGCATCGGCGCCAAGCCCAACAAGAGCATGGATCTCGCCGACTGGGTGCTGAGCAAATTCAAGCCGGACGAGCTCACCGAGATGCAGAAAGCCTGCGCCGACGCCTACGAATGCCTCAAGCTGATGGTCAACGACAAGACGGATGAGGCGATGAATAAGTATAATGCCTGAATCGCTGAAAAGAGGGATTTATGGATTTCTTTACGCAAACATTTCAGGAACTGCCCGATTATGAGCGGATCTGCCGCTCGATCGAGAATGAGGAGACACCCATCTGTGTGACGGGGCTGGCGGCTGTCCATAAGGCACAGCTCGCACTGGCGCTCTCGACGCGCAATGCACCCGCGATGCTGCTCCTGACCGGCACCGAGGCCGATGCCATCCGCATGGTGGCAGATCTCAACGGTATGGCGGGCAGCGAAGTCGCACTGCACTATCCCGCGAAGGAGCTGCTCTTTACCGCCGCGGAGTCGAAGTCGGCGGAGTATGAGCACGCGCGGCTGCATGTGCTCTCTGCCATTACCCGCGGGGAAGTGCGCATCGTTGCGGCTTCCGTCGAGGCGGCGATGCAGCCGACCATCCCGCCGGAGATCCTGCGCTCGTCGTTCATTACGCTCGAGCAGGGCGGGGAGGTCGATCTGAGCAAACTGACCCAGCGGCTCCTCGCGGCAGGCTATACCCGCTGCGAAAACGTCGAGGGCAAGGGACAATTCGCCGTTCGCGGCTCGATCGTGGATGTGTTCCCGGTGCAGGTCAACCAGCCGGTGCGAATGGAGCTCTGGGGCGATGAGATCGACACGCTCACGCTCTTTGATACCGAGACGCAGCGCCGCACGGAGCCGGTGGACAGCGTGACCATTTCGCCCGCGGCGGAGATTCTCTATGATCCGGCGGAGCTGGCGGAGAAGATCCGGAAATTCTCCGCGAAAATGCGCGGCAAACACGCCGATGCAGCGCGGGAGAAGCTCGCACACGACATCGACCGGCTCGAGGCGGGTCTGCCGCTGATGAACATCGACAAATACTACTCGCTCATCTATCCTCATACGCTGCTGACGGATTATCTCCAGGGGACGATCCTGATCTCGGAGATCGCCGAAGTACACCGCCAGGCACAGGGCGTGACATCGCAGATGCGCGAGGATCTGGAAATGCTCCTCACGGACGGTACCCTCTGCAAGGGGCTCGACGGCGCGGTGCTCGACGAACACGCGCTCAATGCCGTGCTCGAGGAGCGCATGTGCATTTACATCAGCCAGTTTTTGCAGGGCAGTGAGCGCATCCCGTTCCGGAAGATCGTCAGTCTGACCGCGATGCAGAATGCCACCTGGGGCGGCGAGATCCGTCAGCTCCTGGAGGATCTGGAGGAGTACATCCGCGACAAATACCGCGTGGTACTGGCGGTCGGCTCGGAGAAGACGCTCCCCATCCTCGTGAATGACTTGCAGGAGAGCGGCATCCGCTGCTCCATCGCGCAGGAGGATGACCTCTGCCCGCCCGGGGCGGTACTGGTCACAGCGCGGAGCATCAGCGCGGGCTTCTCCTACCCGGAGAACAAGACCGCGCTCATCGTGCAGACCCGGATGCATGCCGCCCGCAAGCGCAAGACCAAGCACAAGGCGGGCATGGAGATCCAGAGCCTTGCCGATCTGCACCCGGGCGATCTCGTGGTGCATGCGATGCACGGCGTGGGGCGGTTCCTCGGTATCCATAAGCTCGAAATGGAGGGCGTGGCGAAGGAGTATATCACGATCCAGTACGCCGGCACCGAAAAGCTCTATGTTCCGGTCACGCAGCTCGATTTAGTATCGCGCTACATCGGCGCATCGGACGAGGGCACGGTCAAGCTGAACAAGCTCTCCTCGCCGCAGTGGCAGAAGACCTGCAACAACGTCCGCAAGGCGGTCAAGGATATGGCGGAGGAGCTGATGAAGCTCTACGCCAAGCGCGAAAAGTCTGAGGGCTACGCGTTTTATCCCGATGACGAATTGCAGCGCGGCTTTGAGGCGCGTTTCCCCTATGCGGAGACGGACGATCAGCTTCAGAGCATCGCCGAGATCAAATCCGATATGCAGCGGGCGCGTCCGATGGACAGACTGCTCTGCGGCGACGTCGGCTTCGGCAAGACGGAGGTCGCGTTCCGTGCGGCGATGAAATGCGTCCTCTCCGACCGGCAGTGCGCCATCCTGACACCGACGACCGTGCTCGCATTGCAGCATTACCGCACGGCGCTGCAGCGGTTCGACCAGATGCCGGTGCGCATTGAGATGCTCTCGCGGTTCCGCACGGCGAAGGAGCAGAAGAAGATCCTCGAGGATCTCGAAAAGGGCAAGATCGACATCATCATCGGCACGCACAGGATCGTCCAGAAGGACGTGAAATTCCACGCGCTGGGGCTTGCCATCAGCGACGAGGAGCAGCGTTTCGGCGTGGCGCATAAGGAGCGTTTCAAGGAGATGTTCGCGGGCATCGACGTGCTGACGCTTTCCGCGACACCCATCCCCCGGACGCTGAATATGGCGCTTTCCGGCATTCGCGATATGTCCGTTCTCGCGGACCCGCCGCAGGACAGATACCCCGTGCAGACCTATGTCACGGAGTTCCAGGAGGGCATCGTGATGCAGGCGATCTCGCGCGAACTCAAGCGCGGCGGGCAGGTGTACTACATCCACAACCGCATCGACACCATCCTCAACTGCGCGACCCGCATCCAGAACATGTTCCCGGAGGCGCGGATCGCCGTCGCGCACGGCAGACTCTCCGAGGAGGAGATGAGCGACATCTGGCAGCAGGTCGTTGAGGGCGAGGCGGATATCCTCATCTGCACGACCATCATCGAGACAGGCGTGGATGTGGCAAATGTCAACACGCTCATCATCGAGGATTCCGACCGTCTGGGACTGTCACAGCTCTACCAGCTGCGCGGCCGTGTGGGACGCTCCAATCGGCGTGCCTACGCGTATTTCATGTTCAAGCGGGATAAGGTTCTGACGGAGGTCGCGGCGAAGCGGCTCGATGCGATGCGGGAATTTACGCAGTTCGGCTCGGGATTCCGCATTGCGATGCGCGACCTGGAGATCCGCGGTGCGGGCAGTATTCTCGGCGGACGGCAGCACGGGCATATGGAGACGGTCGGCTATGATATGTACATGTCGATGCTGAATGAAGCCATTGCCGCGGTCAAGGGCGAGAAGATCAAGACCGCAGTGAACTGCACGGTCGATATCCAGATCGAAGCGTACATCCCGGAGGAGTACATCGGGGATACGACTTCCAGAATTGACATGTACCGCAAGATCGCGACAGTGCGCGATGAGCGTGACGAATCGGAGCTGATCGACGAGCTGATCGACCGTTACGGCGAACCCCCGGCAGCGATCCTGGGCCTCATCAAAGTCTCGCTCCTGCGCAATTCCGCGGCGGCGCTCGGCATTACGGAGATCACCCAGCGCAAGGGCTCGCTGCAATTTTACATCATGCAGCCCGAACCGCAGCAGATCGCGGCGCTTTCGGGCAAATACGGCAGGCGCATCCTGTTCTCCTGCATGGAGAAGCCCTACATCGGCGTGAAGCTCATCACCGGCCAGAGCCCCGCAGCGCTGATGCAGGAGGTCATCTTCACGATGAGAGATGCGAAATAATGCGCAGGGGGTATGGGGGAAAAGCGCACGCCTTTGCGTAATGAGCACCGGAAGCTTGCGACCAAGCAAATGCGCAAACCTGCCGCGTTTGCGTTCCCCCATTTAATAATCTCCCCAGAAACCCAATACCAGAAAGGGGGCATCGCCCTATGGAATACGCATACTCGATCCTGATGTTCGCGATGGCGGCGGGACTGCTGCTGTATGCGGCAGGTCTCGGCACGATCAGGAATCACAAGCTCATCCCGCGCTGGCGTGCCGCCAAAATGAACGACCCCAAGCGCTATGCCGTGCAGTTTGCAAAGGGCATCGCGGTCATGGCGGTGCCGTTCGCGGTCAGCGCCATCATCGGGCTGTTTCAGTGGTATCTGTTCGCGGTGATCGCGTTCATTGCCGGGTTCATCGGGGCGATGATCGTTATCGTGAAGCTCGTGGACGGCGCATAAGGAGAAATTACCATGAGACGCAAAATTGACCCGAAAACCGCAAGCATCCTGCTGATCGTGACCGGGGCGCTGCTCCTCCTACAGGGGATCCTGCGCATTGTCATTGTCATTGTTATGGTCATGATGCCGGCGAATGACGACATCGGCATTATCGGCGGCGCGGATGCACCAACCGCGCTGTATCTTTTCAGCCAGCTTGGATGGCGTGGGATTCTCCGGATTGTACTGCCGATCGCATTCGGCATCCTGTGCATCATCGTCAACGTGATCGCGCTCATCAAGGGAGGACGGCATGACTGAACCCAAGGCAGAACCCATCGGCGGCGGCATCGTCGTCTTTACATCCGAGGAGCATCGTTTCGGGACGGACGCGTTTTTGCTGACGCACTTCTCACACTATAAGCAGAAGGACACCGCGGTGGAATTCGGCACGGGCTGCGGCATTATCCCGCTCCTGATGCAGAAAAACCGCCCTCCGAAGCAGATCTTCGCGCTCGACGTGCAGGAAAATGCCATTGAACAGCTGAAACTTGGCATCGCGGAGAGCCAGGCACAGGGCATTGTACCAATTTGCGCGGATCTGCGGGAATTGTGGGACGGGGCACCGCTCGGACAGACGGATCTTGTCCTGTGCAACCCGCCCTATCAGCCGCCGGGGTCGGGCTTCCTCGCGGAGAATGACTCGCAGAAGATCGCACGGCACGGGCTTTTCTGCACGCCGGAGGATGTTTGCAGCGCGGCGGCAAAGCTCCTGAATTTCGGCGGGCGGCTTTGCATCTGCGGCAGACCCGAGCGCCTGCCGGATTACATCTGCGCGATGCGTTCGGCGAACGTCGAGCCAAAACGCCTGCGTTTCGTCCAGAAAACGGCGAAGGACATGCCGTGGCTGTTCCTGCTCGAAGGAAAGCGCGGTGCAAAGCCGTTTTTGCAGATGGAAGCGCCGTTTATCATGTACGAGAACGGCAATCTGACCCCCGAGGCGGAGGGGCTGTATCAGAATGCGTAATGCATTACTAGTTAGGAGTGAGGAGTTAGAAGTTAGGAGTTGCGGTGCTCCTGGCGGCGCGATTTAAAAAACATTGCGAAGCGATACCTTAACTCCTCACTTCTCACTTCTCACTCCTCACTTTATTCACTCTCATTTCAATTGAATTGGAGGTTACACATGAGCGGAACACTTTACGTCACCGGGACGCCCATCGGGAATCTGGAGGATATCACGATGCGGGCGCTCCGGATCCTGGGCGAGGTCGATTTCATTGCGGCGGAGGATACGCGGGTCACGCGGGGACTGCTGACGCATTTTGATCTGCACACGCCGCTGGTCTCCTGCAACGAGCACAGCACGCCGCAGGTCATTGCCGACATCGCCGACCGTATCCAGGCGGGGGAGAGCTGCGCGGTCGTGACCGATGCGGGAATGCCCTGCATTTCCGACCCCGGCGAGAAGCTGGTGAAGCTCTGCCGGGAGCGCGGCATTCCGGTCGAAGCCGTTCCGGGGCCGAGTGCCGTCGTGACGGCACTGTCCGTTTCGGGCGGGAGCACGGCGCAGTTCGCATTTTATGCATTTCTGCCGGCGGACAAGAAGCAGAAGAAGCTCCGCGAGCAGATGCTCACCGAAATTTCACGCGAGCGCAAGACCAGCATCCTCTATGAGGCTCCGCACAAGCTCCGCACGACGCTCGATGATCTGCACCGGGTACTCGGCGGGGAGCGGGTGATCTCGTTCTGCCGCGAACTGACCAAGCTCCACGAGGAGGTGCTGCGCATGACCCTTGCGGATGCGGCCGCCTATTACACCGAGCACGAGCCGCGGGGCGAATTTGTCCTCGTGATCGACGGCGCTCCGGAGGAGAAGGGCGTTCTGACCGTCGAGGATGCGGTATCGGTCGCGAGAGCCTATATGGAGCAGGGAATGTCCGGCTCGGCGGCGGCAAAGCTCGCAGCCAAGGACACCGGCGTCCCCAAGCAGGAGATCTACAAGGCGCTGCATGATTAAGATAAATCGGAATTTATAAGGAGTATTCTAATGAAAAAAGCATTAAAGATCACAGGGCGGATATTGCTGTTATTACTGATACTTCTTCTGCTGTTTACTCTGATCACATTCATCATACATCGTGTCAAAACCAATCAGGAGACAGCACTGCTCAAAGAGAAGGGTTATTACGATCCCGTGTCAGTCGGTGACTATTCGCTGAATGTTGCAGCATTCGGCAATGAAAACGGTAGTCATACGATCGTGTCACTTGCGGGGCTTGGCATGGGAGATTATTCCGTAGCCGAACGGCAGATGACCGCTACCCTTGAAAATGATAACAGGATCGTGTTTATTGACCGTGCAGGCTATGGTTTCAGCGACGACACCGATCATGAGATGACAACGGAATATATTGTTGACGACTATCGCAAGGCACTGCAAAGTGCCGGGATCGAAGCGCCGTATATCCTCATGGCGCATTCCATTGGCGGCGCGTATGCAAATTACTGGTCGAGCATGTACCCCGATGAGATCGAAGCGGTTGTATTTGTGGACGGCAGTCAGCTCGATGAACATGCGTTTGATGACAGAGAAACCGGGACTGTCGGGCTGGACGATCATGTGCTGGCATTTCTGGCAAAGCTGGGATTCAGCCGATATGTGCTCCGCGAGTATGCGTTTCTCAAGCCGGACAACTACTCCGACGAGGAGCAGTATCTGTGTGATGCGCTGAATCTGATGACAATGGATTCGATCGCGGTCGAATCAGAGAGCTGTCTGCTGGCGCAGAACGGTCAGGCGGCATGGAACGGCATCGTGACCAATGATATCCCGAAGCTCTACATCTGCGCAAGCTGGGGATTCCAGACGAAGGAAGAATTACGGGATTTTCTGGTGTGGTTCCGTGCTTTGCAGGAAAAGAACCATTTTGACCGGAATGCGCACGGAAGTACCGACATTTCTGATGAAAAGCTCCAGCAGCAGGTAGAACAGGCGGAACAGCTCAGACAGGAGATCATCTATCCCTATGCGGAGAAAATGGGAAACTGTGAGGTGGTTCTGTTGGGCGGCGATCATTGCATCTATGAGCAGAAGCCCGGTGAATGTGGTGAGATCATAAAGGAGTTCATTGACGGACTGGACAGCTAAATCATGATTTAGTTCATTAACTGAATATACACAAAGCACTTGCTA
>JAEEGL012735846.1_pt1 | contig 10423 bp, 9 predicted proteins | sample 9134231 | NCBI WGS metagenome assembly JAEEGL01 (sample SAMN16246548, study PRJNA631951) | gut metagenome | biome: gut microbiome; feature: rumen; material: fiber-attached | host: Bos | place: Iran: Karaj | collected 2018-10
TTCTATATTGTCACGATAGTAAAAACAAAACGCATCATCCAGGGCAACGGCAAGGGTTAATCCTTCATCTGTTTTTTTCGATACGCTTTCCGCATCGAAAGGCACTTCGATATCTTCCGCGCTTTGCATTATTGAGATCATCGCATCGATATCGATATTTTCTTCAAACACTTCTGATGCGATGTTTATCTTCTTTTCTGTTTCTTCCGATTCGTTCGGAAGTTTAAGTCCCAGATGTCTGCTTTCAAAATCGATGCCTTTTGTCTTCGGGAAAAATCCCAGCATCTTAACGTCGGGTCTTGATCCAGATAAAGATTTCTCAAGTTCGGGAAGAAGCATCTCGTAAAACTTACTCGTGATGTTGTTTAAGATGATTCCCTTGATAAGTCTCTTCTCGTCATCTTCGAGAACCCCTTTGATCATGGAAATGATGGTTCTTCCGACCTTGGCTGCGTTAACAACAAGTACTATAGGCGACGAAGATACACAGGCAACTTCATAGCAGGAGCCCGCTGTAGAAGATACATCATTTCCGTCGTACAGGCCCATAACACCTTCGATGACAGCATATCCGCCTTCAGCTTTTGCGACGGATCTTTTGATATTCTCTTCACCCATAAAAAAGATATCGAGATTTCTGCTCTCTATACCGAATGCTTTTTTGTGGAACATGGGATCGATGTAATCGGGACCGCATTTATATGAGCGAAGATCAAATCCTCTCTTCAAAAGACATCTTAAGAAAGCACAGGTAAGTGTGGTCTTTCCGCTTCCGCTCGTCATGCCTGCGATCATAAGCCTGTTTACTTTTATATTTTTCATTTCGCTCATATCGTAAACGAGAATATCCAAACCGGATTCTGTGCACTCATCAAATGATGCTCGCCTGCTTTTCTGACACCCGTGACGGAAATCTGTACGATTTCATCATCCGTCACTGTATATTCCTTCATAAGCTTTTTGACTTCTTCGAAAGTCTCTAGACTTACTGCATTAATAACGTATCTGATACCCTTCTTACACTCCGAAAGATTCTTTATTATCTCCGAAAGCTTACCGTCCGAACCACCGATAAATACCCTGTCGGGCGCAGGAAGTTCACCGAATGTCTCGGGAGCATTTCCTTCAACAACTTCAATATTGTAGAGACCTGCTTTTGCAATATTTTCTTTGATAAGGCTGACCGCTTCCGGTTTCTTTTCAAAAGAATACACTTTGAGATTCCTTGAAAGCGAAGCTGCTTCGATTGAAACGGAACCTGTTCCGCCTCCGATATCGTACATCACATCGCCTTCGCAAAGCCCGAGTCTGATGATACTTTCATGACGGATACATTCCTTGGTCATGGGAATCTCGCCACGTATCATGTCACTGTCTTTGATTACATTTATCAAGGGCTTTCTTTCGGGTACATCGTTATTGATAAATACCGTAACGATTCCGGCTTCGTCATAATTCAACGCTTCATCCGGAGTCATGGTAATAATCTTCTCATCATCATATGAGAGATTTACACCTGCGGTGATATTGCCGTTTATGTTCAACGACTTCATGAGTCCTGCGATCTTTGCCACATCTTTTCCGCCGGACATAAGTGTTATGACTTTTGAATTGTATCTGATCACATCACCGAGGGATGCAAGATTTTCATCAGAGTCCTTACCGTGAAGACTGAAAAGAACCGCATCATCATAGGTGATACCGAGCTTCGAAGCCAGATATGAGATCGAAGAAATTCCCGGAAGAACTTTGATCGTGATATCTTCATTCCACTCTTTAAGAGTAGCGATCATCTTAAGCGAGCCGCTGTAAAATCCCGAATCACCCGAATATAGGATCACGGGCTTAACGGGCTTTTCGGATTCGAGAACGGGAATGATATCCCTAGCCAGATACATGGGATACTTCTTAGCTTTATCAACATTTCTGAGAAGTCTTTCCGCACCGAAAACCATATCGCTTTCTTTTATTGCAAGACTTACATCACCGGTTTCACATCCTACGGAACCCATTCCGATCCCTGCGATGGTAACGGTCATGTGCGCATCTTCGCCGCATACAATCATTGAAAGTGCAGCCTCTACGCTGACGCCCTCTTCTTTGGAGGGTCTTTCGATGATATGTGCGGTGATACCTTCTTCGCGTGCTGCGAGGATCTTCTCATCAAAGCCGCCCGCACCGCCGCTTTCTTTGGTCACAAGATGTTTAATGGAATACTGTCTGATAAGTGCGGCATTCATATCCTTGGAAAAAGGTCCGTGCATCGCAATGATATGGGCCTTCTCGATTCCGCACTTCTCGCAGATCTCAAGACTTTCGATAGAAGGAAGAACTCTCACATAGGTTCTTGCAAGAACTTCTTCCGAAACATTTTCTACATATACACCGAGTTCCTTGCTTCCCGTTGTAAGGAGAATATTGGAATCGGTTGCATTAAGTGCTTTCGCACAGTCCTCTGCAGAGGCATACTTGGGATACCCTTCCGCTACGGATTCGTCCCCGCTTCTGACAACCCTGACATATGAAAGGCCTGTCTCTTCACAAGCGGATTTTATGTTTGCGGTAACTTCCGATGCATAAGGGTGGGTTGCATCGACAACGAGTGTATCATTACCTGCACCGACCTTACCGAAGAATTCCTTCATTGCATCCGCATCCATTCTGCCCACGTGAACTTCGCGGCAGGGGTCTTCCGTCATCATCTCTTCGCCGTATGTTCCGGCAACACAAACGATGTGCTTTATCTTATGTGCGGATAAAGCATCCGATAATGTTCTTCCTTCTGTTGTTCCGGAAAAAACAATACATCTGATCATATGTCATATCCTCTGGGAGTAACCAGTAAGTCTGAGGTGATCCTCGTTTTGGAATTTCCGACAAATACAGTCGTGAACATGTCCACGTTTTCATCCGAAAGCTCCGAAAGAGTGCAGACCTTCTTTTCCTCTCCGTCCCTTCCGATGTTTCTTACATAACCGCAGGAAGTATCGGGAGATAAAACGGTAAGCAGTATCTCACATGCTCTCTTTAAATAATCGGATCTTTTCTTGCTGGAGGGATTGTAGATAGTCATGCAGAAATCTCCCTCGGCAGCTTTGATAAGTCTTCTTTCGATCACATCCCAGGGAGTAAGAAGATCACTGAGACTGATGATGCAAAAATCATGGGAAAGAGGTGCACCGAGTACCGCACTTCCGCTGAGCGCCGCAGTAACTCCGGGAATAACCTCGACATTTTTAAAACCTTTAATCTCAGCAATTTCAAGAAGGGGCGATGCCATTCCGTACACGCCCGAGTCCCCGCTGCAAATAAGAGCTACGGTCTTTCCCGAAATAGCAAACTCCACACACTTTTCGCAGCGTTCTTTTTCACCGCGCATTCCGTTTTCGTAAAACTCCTTATCGGAAAAAGAATCCCTTACAAGATCTATATAAGTCTTATATCCAGCAATGATGTCGCAGTTTTCAAGAACGCGTCTTGCCCTGACCGTCATGTCATCGGCATTTCCGGGTCCTATTCCCACAACATATATCTTACCGTCACTCATATTCATGCTCCGTTAATTACTTTTAAATCCGGATCTTTTTGCTATCGCGATAGTCATTCCATTCTTTGCGGTCTTTTTCAAAATAAGTTCACCGCATCCCGAACCCAGCACAGCCGATCTTTCGCAGACATTGTCAACGCCCGTGGTCTCACGCACAAACTCCGAAGCCGAATACTCGCCGGGCGCTTTACTCAGAAGATCTGCGTCAAAAGAAAGAACCGGGACCCTGTATTTATCCCTGAGATTAATTATCGCTTTTTCATCTTCCTTGATATCGATGGTGCAAAGTGCGTAAACATCACTTACATCAATACCGTTTTGCTGTAGTGTTTCAAGAAAGAATTCTTCGACCTCACCGGAATCTTTGTCCTTCTTCATCCCGAGACCCACGGTGTACATCTTGGGCCTTAGTAAAAGCAGATGCTCCGCATCCGTTTCATCGGATACGATCACATCAACCGGAGCCTTCGGAGGAAAGTCTTTTATTGATAAAGTTACCTTCTTGTTTTCCAGAGCTCTCGATGAAACTTTTTTGATCCCTTTTCTGTCCATGATCGTAAGTCTGTTTTCAACAGCAAAGGTGTCGACGGAAAAAGAATCATTAACATCACTTGAAGTTGTAATAACAGGAATCGCATCAATGATTGATGCAAGGATCTCCGCAAGCTTATTTGCACTTCCCGCATGTCCCGAAAGAACCGGTATAACAAATCTTCCCGCATCATCGATCACAACCACCGGGCAGTCCGATAATTTATCCTTGGGAAGTCCGGACAGAGCTCTTACCGCAATGCCCGCGGCACCGACATAGATAAGTGCATTCCCTTCCGTGAAATTATCAGAAGTCCATTTATATACATCACCCTCCGCGCGTATGAAGTATTCGGGGATATCCGCAGAATCAGTGAGGGCATAGCAAGTAAGAGGTTCGATACCTTCCTTGGCACAAGCCTCATTTACCTTCTGTATTAGCTTTGCTCCGCCCGCTGAAAAACAGATCGCAAGTCTTTTCATTATTCCTTACCCTGTCTGAACTCCGTGGTAAATGTTGGATCGTATAATTTCGATCTTTCGTAATCGGCATTAGCTATCACATCACCCACAAGTACGATTGCGGTCTTTGTGATGTTTTCCTTGGCTGCTTCGGATGCGAGAGTCTTAAGAGTGCAAATGATCTTCTTTTCCTCGGGCCATGTTGCTTTATAAACAATGGCTGCGGGGGTATCTTCGCTATATCCGCCCGCTATGAGTCTCTTGCTTAATTCTTCCAGCATCCCGGCACTTAAGTAGATTGCCATTGATGATCCGTGAGATGCCAGACTTTCTATTTTTTCTTTTTCGGGAACCGCAGTTCGTCCTTCCATTCTGGTGATGATAAGGGTCTGCGAGATTCCGGGAAGGGTGTATTCGAGATTAAGTGATGATGCAGCACCGAATGCCGCGCTAACTCCGGGGCAGGTTGCGTAGGGAATTCCTCTTTTATCGAGTTCATCCATCTGCTCGCGGATCGCACCGTAGATACTTGCATCACCGGTGTGGAGTCTTACAACTTCTTTACCGGATTCGTAAGCAGGGATCATGACATCAAGAACTTCTTCAAGGGTCATCTTCGAACTGTCATAAATCTCAGCACCTTCATGTGCATAGTCAAGAAGAGCAGGATTAACAAGGCTTCCCGCATAGATGATGACGTCTGCTTTTTTGATAAGTTCCATTCCGCGAACGGTTATAAGATCCGTTGCTCCGGGACCTGCTCCGACAAAATTTATCATTTGATGATCTCTTTCTTAGCTTCTTCCAAAAATGCGTCAGCGTTTTCGGTCTTTCCGAGAAGTCCGTATGCATTGGCATAAACCATGCACTCAACTTTCATCTTCTCGGCGCTTCTCTTATTCAGATAAAAGTAGATCTTATCCGTAATGTATTCAAAGCATTCATCCTTGATGTTCTCATTCACAAGGATCTCAATCGCTTCTTCGGTTGCAACACAAGCAAGAATCTTTTTCAGAGCTTCGGTTCCTGCACCACACCTTACCGCAGCTGCGGCCATAAGCTCCATTCGGCAGTCACCTTCTTTGGAATGGGTATTCATGATACCGCCGGATACTTTAACAAGCTTTCCGATGTGACCGCAAAGAAGCATCTTCTCAAAGCCGAGTTCCGCAGCCATGTCGATGGTATCTCCGATATAGTTGGAACATTTAACCGCACGGTCCAGATCAAAATCATAAGTATCCCTCATGAAATCAAGACCGTAGTTTCCGGGCGAGACAACCGCAACAGTCGCACCCATCTCCCTGAGCTGTTTGAGTTCGACTTTGATGGTATCAAGAAGAGCCTTCGTACTCATGGGCTCGACTATGCCGGTTGTTCCGATAATCGAAATTCCGCCTTCGATACCGAGCCTGGGGTTGAAGGTCTTAAGTGCGATCTCCTCTCCACCCGGAACGGAGATCTCCACATTAAGTGCACCGTCATGATCAAAGAGTTCCATGACCTGCATCACTTCATCACCGATCATCATTCTGGGCACTGAGTTTATCGCAGCATTTCCCACAGGCTGATCAAGCCCGGGACGTGTTACTGTTCCCACGCCTTCGCCGCCGGTTATAGACACTTTCTCACCTGAATCGGCTTTTTCCGCAAAAGAAACCTTCGCGTAGACTAACTTTCCGTTAGTGATATCGGGATCGTCCCCCGAATCTTTCCTGACCGCGCATTTTACGTATGACTCACCTTTGGTGATATCCTCGATGTCAGGACTATAAACGATTCCCGCCGGTGTCGTGATCTCTATTTTGTTTTTATCGGTTCCGGATAAAAGCATCCATGCCGCAGCCTTTGATGCCGCAGCGGCGCAGCTTCCGGTGGTAAAGCCTTTTCTCATAGAGAACTCACCTTTACATGTCGTATAAAACCGCGTTACATATAGCAGCGGAAATATTGCTTCCGCCTTTTCTTCCTCTGTTGATGATATAGGGCACATCCGAATCAAGGAACAGTTCCTTGGATGCGACCACGTTTACGAATCCGACGGGAACACCTATAACAAACTTGGGTGTGTAGATTCCCTCTTCCATCATCTCATGTAATCTTATAAGTGCGGTAGGTGCATTTCCTATCGCAAATATGACATCTTTGTCAAGTTTGGAAGCCTTCTCCATGGAAACCGCAGCTCTGGTGATTCCTCTTTCTTTGGCCTCAGCCGCAACTTCCTCATCCGCCATGAAGCAAAGGGCCTCACCTCCGAACTGAGCCAGTTTCTTTTTATTAACACCGGCAAGAGCCATGTTGGTGTCGGTCACGATATATGCGCCGCCCCTTATCAGCTCCTTCATGCGTTCAACAGCGCCTTCGGAGATGCAAAGAGTCTCCGCATAATCAAAGTCGGCGGAGGTATGAATGCAGCGCTTGATCACAAGTTCGTTTTCTTTTGGAAGGACAATGCCCTTCTCTTCAAGCTCGCTTGTGATTATCTCAAAACTTCTTTTTTCAATTTCTGCAGGAGCTAATTTCTCAAACAAGGCATTCTCCGATCTTTTCAATCAGCTTCTTATTATCTTCTTCTGAACGGACGGCTATTCTGTAATAGCCCTTACCGAGGCTCGGATAATCATCGCACTCTCTGATAAGGATTCCCTTTTTAAGAAGTTTGGGTCTCAATCCTATAGGACCTTCAAAAAGCACAAATGAAGTATCACTGTCGTATACATTAAAACCGAAACCTTTGAGTTTCTCGGTCAGATAATCCCTTCCCGACTTTACGGCCGCGAGGGTTTCCTTGAGGAATACTCCGCTCTTCATGATGTCATAACCCGTACTGATGACAGCTTCGCTGGTAACGGGAAGATTCCATTCGGGAACCTGCTTTGCGATCTCCTTGATCCCCGCATGAGGACCGATGACAATGCCCGCTCTTATTCCGGGTACGCAGAACAGTTTTGTGAAGGATCTTAAGATATAGAGGTTATCGTATTTTCTGAGAAGATCGATGCTCTTGGATCTGTACGAACCCCTGCATCTTTTCGAAAGGAGATAAAAGCTTTCATCCAGGATTACACGTGCTCCGGCTTCGTAAGCTTTCCTTACCATTTCGTTAAGCACTTCTCTTTTGATATTTTTTCCCGTGGGATTAATGGGATCGCACAGGAAAACAAGATCTGTTTTGTCGGTGATAGAGTTCGTATCCTCCATGGTCAGGTCAAATCCAGACTCCTTCATCGTGTTGTGATAAAGGATATCGACACCCGCACCGTCAAGTGCACGCTCATATCCTGTATAGGAAGGAGCAAAGATAAGCGCATTCTCCGGACGCAGGCTTCTTACGATCGCAGGGATCAGCTCCGATGCACCGCATCCCGCAAAAACATTACCGAAATCAATGCCTTCGAGATCCGCAATTTTTTCCCTGACAAGTCTCTGATCCTGATCCGGATATTCCTCGCTTCTTTCAAGTGCTTTGATCAAAGCATCCTTCATCTCATCGCGAATTCCCAGAGGATTGAGATTAACCGAAAAATCTATATCAACTTTATTTCTGTAAATATCTCCGCCGTGACTCATGATTCACCTGCTTTCAATAATTCACTTCAGTAAAAATAAAACAGTCATCAAGATCAAAAACAGTACAACCGCGGAAAGACCTTCCGTCATGAACATCAGGTTATTCGATCTTCTGACATCGGAAATCTCTGCACTTCTAATCTCATCTCCGATGAAAGGCTTGTCGACCATAACACCTCCGTAAAGGTGAGGACCTCCAAGCTTAAGCCCCAATGCTCCTGCACATACACTTTCGGTCTGTGCGGAATTGGGTGACTTATGATTGAGTCTGTCTCTTTTCCAGATCTTGGCAGCTCCCTTAGGATCATAAGCCTTACTGAATATCCTCAGCACAAACGCACCTGCGATCATAAACAGAGCACTGATCCTTGAAGGAAGGAAATTGAAAACATCATCCGCCTTTGCCGCAAAGAATCCGAAATCCTTAAATCTGTCGTTCTTATATCCGAGCATCGAATCCATCGTGTTGACCGCTTTGTATAAGAATCCGAGGATTGGTCCTCCGATTGCAGTGTAGATAAGAGGAGCGATGACTCCGTCCGATGTATTTTCCGAAACGGTCTCAACAGCTGCTTTTACGATCTCTTCTTCGGAAAGCTCCGCAGTATCTCTTCCGACTATCATCGAAAGTTTATACCTTGCGCCGGGAATGTCGCCCTTAGCAAGTTCCTTTGAAACAGCCATGCTCTCTTTGCAAAGACTTCTTGCAGCGAGTATGTAGCAAGTCAGGATACTCTCGACAACAATCCCGAGATACTTATTTATCATGTACGAGCCGATTACTATCAGCGTTGCAAAGAAAACCGTAGTTAAGATAACGATAAACCAGAGAATGATGCCGCGCCTTTTTTCTTTTTCAGGATTTCGATCCGCAACTCCCTTTGTCTCACCTAACAGTTTCTTTTCAAGAAACATAATGAGAGTTCCGATATCCCTTATGGGATGGGGCATGAAGTACGGATCACCGACTATCTGATCAAGTAAAATTCCGCAGATCAACGCGGTCATATGTAGTTGCAATAATGTTTTTACCATCAGTCTCAAGATCCATAACCCAGCAATCCAGGTTCTTAGTCATAAAGTGAAAATAATTCTCTCCGGTCAGGTGACTCAACAGCCCCATGATATTTCCGCCGTGACAAACTATCGCGATCGTATCATCAGCATTCATATCGCCGAGTGCTTTCATAAGTCCCGCCATCGACCTTTCGATCAGGTCCTCTCTTTTCTCAGCACCGGGAATAGGATCTTCTCCGTTAGAATTGATCCACTCCTGATAGATCGCATCGCCGTTAAGGTCGGCGTAATTTTTTCCTTCGAAATATCCGAAGTCCGTTTCGGTAAACTCATCAATGATACTTACCTCACGGTCATCAAACAAGATCCACGCAGTCTCCCTTGCTCTGATCATCGGACCGCTATAAACCTTTTTGACCTGTTTGTAGAAAGATGCGGGAATTCTCGATTTCAGATCTTCCGCAGCTTTTATTCCTTCTTCACAAAGGGGCTGATCGGTTCTTGAACCGATATATCTCTTCTCGGTATTTCCGATCGTAACTCCGTGTCTTATTAAGTAAACTTTCTTTTGTGCCATTAAATAAACCTCAAAACCAATATGACTAATGCTACTATACATGCGGCGCCGGTTTCGGATACGCTGACAAGAAGACCTGCAGTATCACCGGTCACTCCGCCGAATTCTTTTTTCGTTTTCTTTTTATAATATAGAGTGTATCCCGCAAAAAAAGCCAGTACGCAGATTGCAGTCAAAGGATCCATGATGATCATCGCAACGCATGCTGCGATAAGCTGGATGCTCAGAAGTATAACCGTTCCCTTTCTTACACTGCCTGCTTCCTTGGAAAGCATTCCGTTCTTTTTTGCTTTCTTTAAAAAGAGTGATGTCAGTCCGGAGATACATCTGCTTACCACAAAGATAAGTCCGCATACGATCACCGTTTCCCCTACAAGTTCTTCGGATGTTACGATAAACACCGAAGCTGCAAGTGCGATCAAGATCAGTTTAAGAAGTGAAATAACTGAAAATGCTCCGATGTGAGGATCTTTTAAGATCTCAAGTTTCTTCTCATGCTCACCGTATGAATTCAGCGCATCGGATGTATCCATGAATCCGTCGAGATGAAATCCTCCGGTTATAAGTATGGGGATCAGAACCGAAAGGATTGCCCTGACATAAGGATTGATCACAGTTAAAGGCCCGATGTTGAGCAGACAGATAAGTGCGCCGATGACAACTCCTACCAAAGGAAAGAAATCAAGGCTTGTTGCCATGTCGTCTTCTTTCCACTCAAA